>Ga0207415_1000178_pt1 | contig 55990 bp, 55 predicted proteins | sample Passage237A_FD_187369 | JGI IMG/M metagenome (GOLD analysis project Ga0207415, IMG submission 187369) | Cellulose adapted compost microbial communities from Newby Island Compost Facility, Milpitas, CA, USA - Passage2 37A (SPAdes) (version 3) ... | reverse complement strand
CCGTTGGCATGTGCTCCGCGACCATCCGCCTGTCGATCGGGCTCGAGGATGTCGAGGACCTGCGCGCGGACCTGTCTCGCGCGCTCGACGCTGTCTGAGTGCTCGCTCGCTAGTGCACCGAACCGGTGCGCTGCGCCCTGGCGGCCCAGCGTCGGCCATGCCTCTCCACGGCAATGGGGTGCTCAAAAGCCTCGGTGACCGTCGCCGTAGTCAGCGCCTCCTCAATACGGCCCGACGCTGTGAGGGCTCCGCGCGCAATGAGGGCTGCGTGCGTGGTGGTCTCTGGCAGCTCCTCGAGGTGGTGGGTGACGAGGACAGTGGTGATGGCCGGGTGGGTGGCGGCGAGATCGTCGAGGGTCTCGAGCAGCTGCTCGCGAGCGGCGACGTCGAGGCCGGTGGTGGGTTCGTCGAGAAGGAGCAGCTCGGGCTCCGTTGCGAGGGCGCGCGCGACGAGTGAGCGGCCGCGCTCTCCTTGAGACAAAGTGGGCCAGATGGCGTGGGTCCGATCCGTGAGTCCCATCTGCGCGATGAGGTCGCGCGTGCGCTCGAGCTGGGCGGTGGTGGGTTCCCACCGGAACGGGGTCTCAAGCGTGCCGGTGAAGCCCGTGAGCACCACCTCTTGAACCGTGAGCGGCGAGGTCAGTGGGTGGCGCGGGTTGACGTGGCCGATGCGGGAGTGGAGTTCCTGAACGGCGACGCGACCCAGGCGGTGGCCCAGGATGTCGACGCTGCCGGTGCTGGGGTAGAGGCGCGCGCCACACATGCTGAGGATCGTGGTCTTGCCTGCGCCATTGGGGCCCAGCAGCGCCCAGTGCTCGCCGCGGGCGATGGTGAGGTTGATACCGGTGAGGATCTGCGTGTCGCCGCGATGAAGCTTGACGTCGGTGAGCGTGATGACGGCGGACATGGCGTTCTCACTCTATTGGGCTGGCGCGCATCCCCTCCGAAATGGTGGATGCTGCCCGGTTTGGCGCGCATCCCCTCCGTAATGGTGGATGCTGCCGAGTGTTGGCCACACAAGTGGGCCAAATCCACCAGCAGGAGGTTGGGGGCCGGGCAAGCAGGCAGAATCCACCAGCAGGGCCGACGCTGCGGCAGCTCGGCGGGCCCGTCGCCTAGGCCCTGCGCAACCGCAGCGAGTTGGCCACCACGAACAGGGAGCTCGCGCCCATGGCGGCCGAGGCGATCATCGGGTTGAGAATGCCCACCGCCGCCAAGGGGATCGCGGCGACGTTGTAGGCGAAGGCCCAGAAGAGGTTCCCGCGAATGATGCCGAGCGTCCTTCGCGAAAGCCTGACCGCAGTGGCCGCCGCCCGGGGATCGCCAGAGACGATCGTGAGGTCGCTGGCCTCGCGAGCGACGTCTGCGCCCGTGCCGAGTGCGATGCCGAGGTCGGCCCGCGCGAGCGCCGGCGAGTCGTTGACGCCGTCGCCCACCATCGCAACACGGCGCTTTGTGGTCAGGGGCGCGGCGCCGTCCGCGCCAGTCTCCTGGAGTTCGCGAATGACGTCCGCCTTGCCTCCCGGCAGCACCCCCGCGATCACTCGGTCTATGCCGAGTTCCCTGCCCACGGCCTGCGCGGCGAGCTTGTTGTCACCGGTGAGCAGCACCACGTCCAGGCCCAGGTCGCGGAACTGAGCCACCGCCTCCGCGGACGTTGCCTTCACCTGATCGCGCACCGCTATCGCGGCCTCGGCATGCAGCGGCTCTCGCATCGCCGGTCCCCCGCCAAGCAGCCCACCGTCGAGCGGCTTGCGGCGACCCACGAACACCGCCGTCTCGCCCAAAGCCTCGCGATCGGCTGCCCAGGCGGCCACAGCGTCGGGCACCGTGTCGAAGAGGCGACGCGAGCCGATCGTGACCTCGGCGCGCGGCTCGAGTCCCTGCACCGTGGCCGTGACGCCCTGGCCCGGCGACGACCGGAAGCCCTTGATGAGTGGGCGCTCGCCGCCCACCTCGTCTCGCCACGCCGCGATCGCGGCCGCCACGGGATGCTCGGAACGCGCCTCAACGGCACCGGCGGCGTCGAGGAGGGCGGAGTCAGCGTCGGGCGAGGAAGCGGTGACCGCCATGCGGCCCTCGGTCACGGTGCCGGTCTTGTCGAGCACGATCGTTTGAATGCCGCGCGTGTCCTCGAGCACCTGCGGCCCGCGAATGAGGATGCCCAGCTGGGCGCCACGGCCAGTTCCCACGAGGGTCGCGAGCGGCGTCGCGAGGCCCAGCGCGCACGGGCAGCTGATGATGAGCACCGCGACCGCCGCGGTGAAAGCGCGATTGGCATCACCTGTCACCGCAAGCCACACCACCAGCGTGGCGAGTGCCAGCCCAATGACGGTGGGGACAAAGATCGAGCTGATGCGGTCCGCAAGGCGCTGGATGCGCGCCCGTCCGGACAGGGCCTCGTCGACCATGCGTGCGACCTGCGCGAGCGTCGTCTCCTCGCCCACACGCGTGGCCTCCACCACCAGCGAGCCGTCCACCACGATGGTGCCGCCGATGACCTCCGCGCCCGGTGCGACGTGCACCGGCACGGACTCGCCGGTGACGAGGCTCGTGTCGACGGCGGCCTCGCCTTCGACCACGATGCCGTCCGTCGCGATCGCCTGACCGGGACGCGCGTCGAAGGTCATGCCTGGCTGGAGGTCGGGCCGGTTCACCTGACGCTTGGACAGCGCCCGCACCGCGTCCCCCGCCTTGGCCGTCGAGCGCACCTCGATCCACTTGCCCAGCAGGATGAGCGACACGATCACGGCACCCGTTTCGAAGTAGACGTGCGCGTCAAGACCTGCGAGCAGCACCACCGTTGACCACGTCCACGCGGCGACCGTTCCCATCGACACGAGCGTGTCCATGTTCACCGCCCGGTGCCGCAGCCCCTTGAGCGTGCTGCGGTGGAAAGGCAGGCCGCTGTAGAAGGTGACCGGGGTGGCGAGCGCGAACGCGAGCCACTCCCAACCGCCGAACTGCAGCGCCATCACCATCGAGATCGCAAGCAGCGGGATAGTCAGAATCGCGGCAATGATGAGTCGCCTCAGCAGGTCCGACGCTCGGGCGGCGTCCGCTTGCAGGTGCGCCGCGTGCTCGTCGAAGGGTTGGGAGTCGTCGCTGTCGTGGTCGGAGCGGGCATGGTGGTCGCCGTGGTGGCCGGCATGCTCGGCCTGAAGCTGGCCGTGGTGGCCGGCGTGCTCATCGTGCTCATCGTGCTCGCCGCCGTGCTCCGATCCTGGGCTTGTCAGCGTCCCTGGCGCGGCCTTGGGCGCCATGCCTGGCGCGGTCCCCGGCGCAGTCTTTGGCGTGAGCACCTGGTAGCCGAGACCGGTGATGGTGGCGCGCATCGCCTCTTCCAGCTCGGCGCGGTCGAGAGTCCCGTCGGTCTGCACGGTCGCGCGGCGAGTGGCGAGGTTGACCGTCGCCTCTTCGACACCCTCGAGTCCCGCCAGGCCGCGCTGAATGTTCGAGGCGCAGCCCGCGCATGTCATACCACCGACGGCAAGGTTGATTGTGCTCATGGCTCCACGCTAAACGTTACTGTGCACTGGAAGGTCAACACTGAGTACCTGGCACCGATTGGGGTCGGTGCACTCATCGGGGTCAAGCAGCTCGGCGCGCCTCGCCAAAGCGGTGAGCTCGGCGCGCGCCGCTAGCAGCGAGTCGATCTGCTTGTCGATGTCCGCGAGATGCTTGTCGAGCAGCGCCTGGGTGTGATGGCACGTGCCCGTGCCCTCGTCCTTCATACGGAGAATCTCGCCCGTCTCCGCGAGCGTCAACCCGGCCGCCTGCGAGTCGCGGATGAAGCGCAGGCGCTCCACGGCGTCGGACCCGTAGTCGCGATAACCGTTGGCTCTGCGCTCAGGTGCGGCTAGCAGACCGCGACCCTCATAGAAGCGGATGGTCTTGGCTGTGACGCCCGCCTGGGCGGCAAGTTCACCGATGCGCATCATTCCACTGTAATGGAATGTTCGCGCCGTCTATTCCCGCCTGCCTGCCCCCCCTCTTCCTTCAGTCGCCACGAACCACCCTGGGTTAGTGTCGGCAGTATGCGCAGCATTCCCCGCCGACTCAGCCTGCTTGGCGGCATCACCTGGCACTCGTCCATCGACTACGAGCGCGCTCTCAACGAGGGAGTGAACGAGGCACTCGGCGGCAACGCCTCCGCCGACCTCCTCGTGCGCTCCTACAACTTCGAGCAGATCGCCGACGCTCAGGCGGCCGGGGACTGGGAGGGCTTGGGGGCCACTTTCGCCAAGGACGCCCGGGCATTGGAAGCAGCCGGCGCGGAGGGGATCCTCATCTGTGCGAACACGATGCACCTTGTCGCCGACCACGTGAAGGCGGCCGTCTCGATCCCCCTCATTCACATGCTCGACGCGACCGCTGATGCGATTGAGGCGGCGGGCCTCGACACGGTGGCTCTGCTCGGCACCGGATACACGATGCGCAAGCCCTTCTATCGCGACCACATGGCCGGGCGCGGCATCACCACCCTGGTGCCGGACGAGCCGGACCTCACCGCGATCCACGACCTCATCTACGATGAGCTGGCTCGCGGCATCATCAGGGATGAAGGGCGCGACCTCGCCCTGGGTGTGATCTCGCGACTGCTCGACCGCGGCGCCCAGGGCGTCATCGCTGGCTGCACCGAGATTCCGCTCGTCGTCACCGAGCACGATCTCGACGTCCCCTATTTCGACACCGTGAAGATCCACGTGGCCGCTGCACTCGAGTTCGCGCTCGGCGACTGATTCTCGGTGACTGACTCTCGCCGCCTGACTCTCGCCGCCTGGCTGACGAGGTGCGCGCCGCCCCGACATGCCCGGACATGCAGAGAGGGCCCCTCCGGTTGTGCTGGAGGGGCCCTCGTCTGTTACTGAGCGTTACTTGGTGAGCTCGCCCAGCGTCGGGTCGTTGGCGTAGACCTCGGCAGCGTTGGTCTGCGTCACGATGATCGGCTCGAGAAGGTAAGCCGGAACCACCTTCACACCGTTGTCGTACGACGTGGTGTCGTTGATCGGGATCTCACCGCAGTTCTGCAGCTCCTTGACCGTCGCGATGGACTGCGCAACGAGCTCGCGGGTGTCCTTGTAGATGGTGGAGTACTGCTCGCCAGCCACGATGGACTTGACCGACTCAACCTCGGAGTCCTGACCGGTGATGACCGGGAGGTCCTTGCCGGCCTGCGACACGGAGGTCAGGGCCGCACGGGCGAGGGTGTCGTTGGGGGACAGGATGCCGTGGATCTCCTTGTCACCGGGGTAGGAGCCGGAAAGGACGGTGTCCATGCGCTTCTGCGCGTTCTCGGCCTTCCAACCCTGGGTGGCAACCTGCTCGAACGTCGTCTGGCCGGAGACCACGACGAGCGTGCCGTCGTCGATCTTGGGCTGCAGAACGCTCATGGCGCCCTCGAAGAACGGGGTCGAGTTGGCGTCGTCGGACGAACCGGCGATGAGCTCGATGTTGTAGGGGCCCTCACCCTTGCGCTCGGCAAGACCCTGGAGCAGAGCGGTGCCCTGGAGCACACCCACCTTGTAGTTGTCGAACGCGATGTACGCGTCAACAGCCTCGGTGTTCTTCACCAGACGGTCGTAGGCGAGAACCGTTGCGCCGGCCTCCTTGGCAGCCTCAAGCTGGCCACCGAGCTGGGAGCCGTCGATCGCACCAACGATGATGACCTTGGCGCCGCGCTCCACCATGGAGGAGATCTGGTTCTGCTGCTCGGTCACGCCGTTGTTGGCGAACTGGACGATGGGCTCGAAGCCCGCCTCGGTGAGGCCGTCGTTGAACAGCTGCTCCGCGAGGACCCAGTTCTCAGACGTCTTCTGGGGCAGAGCGACGCCGATTGCTGCGCCGTCCGCGATGCACTGGCCACCCGCGGTTGCGCCGGTCGCACCGGTCGAGGGCGTGTCCGTCGTGCGCTCCGAAGAGCAGCCGCTGAGCGCGAGGGCCCCTGCAGCCGTGATGGCGAACAGCGCCGTCAGTTGCTTCTTCATTCCGTTGTATTCCTTCCATTGGGCACATCCTTCTTTGGATGCGTCGTGTCTCCAGCCGAGGAGGCCGTCTGCAGGCCGGCCTCCTGGCCTTCGATCTCCGGGTTCGCCGCCACGATGGCGAGCTCCTCCGGAGAAGTCTTGGTGCGCTGCAGTGCAGCGATGAGTGCGCCCGTGATCGAGGGCTTTCCCTGCTGCTTGCTGTAGACGTCGAACGCGACGGCAAGCAGGAGCACGAGGCCCTTGATCATCTGGGTTGCGTCAGAGCCAACACCCATGAGCTGCAGCCCGTTGTTCAGGGTCGCCATGACCAGGCCACCGATGATCGAGCCGGTCACGGTGCCGATGCCGCCGGACACCGCCGCGCCACCGATGAACACGGCGGCAATGGCGTCGAGCTCCCAGTTGGTGCCGTCGAACGGACCGGAGGAGGTCGAGCGACCGATGAACACGATGCCGGCGAGTGCCGCGAGCACCGACATGTTCGCCATGGCGAAGAAGTAGGTCCTGCGGGTCGAGACACCGGACAGTGCCGCCGCGGCCTTGTTGCCACCGACCGCGTAGATGTGGCGGCCGAGCGCCATGCGCTGAGTGAGGATGTGGTAGCCGATGATGAGCAGCACGAGCAGCACGCCCGGGACCGGGAACGAGGTGCCGGGGCGGCCGGTGCCGTACAGGTACGTCACGTAGACGATGACGGCCACGAGCACCGTGACGCGCATGCCCACGACGAGAGCGGAGTTGGGCTGGTCGCCGATGCGCTGAGCGCGATGACGCAGCTGGAACTCACGCCAGATGACGTAGGCGATCGCGATGATGCCGAGCAGCAGGGTCGAGTTGTTGAGGCCCGTGTTGGGGCCCCACTCGGGCAGGTAGCCGCCGCCAAGCCACTGGATCTGCTCAGGAACCGGCACCGAGTTGGACTTGCCGATGTACTGGTTGAGGCCGCGGAAGAACATCATTCCCGCAAGCGTCGCGATGAAGCCTGGCACTCCGACGTAGGCGACCCACCACCCTTGCCACAGGCCGATGACGAGGCCGACAGCGATGCCGATGAGGATGCCGAGCCACCACGGGATGCCCCAGTCTCGAATAGTGAGCGCGACGATGATGCCCACCACCGCCGCAACGGAACCGACCGAAAGGTCGATGTGGCCAACGACGATCACCATCACCATGCCGATCGCAAGGATCAGCACGTAGGAGTTGCCGTTGATCAGGTTCATCATGTTGCTCGGTGTCAGCACCTTGCCGCCCGTGGCAACCTGGAAGAACAGCAGCAGCGCGATGAGTGCGAACAGCATGGTGAACTGCCGCACATCGCCGCCGAACAGCGCCTTCAAGGACTTCATCGGAGGAATTCCTGCTTTCTAGTGGTACTTCGGGCCTTAGTGGCTGGTGGTTGTCATGAGGCGCATCAGGGACTCCTGGTCCGCCTGGTCTTTGGTGAGTTCGCCGGTGATTCGGCCTTCGCACACCGTGTAGATGCGGTCGGCAAGACCCAGCAGCTCAGGAAGCTCAGAGGAGACGACGATCACGCCGCGGCCCGAGTCTGCGAGCTGCTGGATCAGCGCGTAGATCTCGTACTTGGCGCCGACGTCGATGCCGCGCGTGGGCTCGTCGAGGATCAGCAGCTCCGGCTCGGTGAACATCCACTTGGCGAGGACGACCTTCTGCTGGTTGCCGCCAGAGAGCTTCACGACCCCCTCGTTGACGGAAGGAGTCTTGATGCGCAGGGACTTGCGGTAGCCCTCGGCGGCGGTGAACTCGGCGTCGTCGTCAACCAGCTTGTTGCGCACGATCTTGCCAAGGCGGGCGGAGACCACCGTGCGGCGGATGGTGTCGAGCAGGTTCAGGCCCAGGGTCTTGCGGTCCTCGGGAACGTAGGCGAGGCCATGCTCGATGGCGGACTCCACGGTGGGCAGGTGGATCTCCTCGCCGTTCATGCGAACGGAGCCGGACCGGTACACGCCGTAGGAGCGGCCGAAGATGGAGCGGACCAGCTCGGTGCGACCGGCACCCATGAGGCCCGCGAAGCCGACAATCTCGCCGCGGCGCACGTTGAAGCTCGCGTTCTTGCAGATGAGGCGGCCGGGCAGGGCAGGGTCTTCGACAACCCAGTCGTTGACCTCGAAGAAGACCTCGCCGATGTTCGGCTCGTGGGTGGGGAAGCGTGACTCAAGCGAGCGGCCCACCATGCCGCGGATGATGCGGTCTTCGTCGAGCGGCCCATCGGTGACGTCGATGCGCTCGACGGTCTTGCCGTCGCGGATGATCGTCACCGCGTCGGCGACAGCGGCGATCTCGTTGAGCTTGTGGCTGATCATGATCGAGGTGAGGCCCTTGGCGCGGAAGCCGCGCAGCAGCTCGAGGAGGTTCTCGGAGTCCTCCTCGTTGAGCGCAGAGGTGGGCTCGTCGAGGATGAGGAGCTTCACGTCCTTCGAGAGCGCCTTGGCGATCTCGACAAGCTGCTGCTGACCCACACCGAGTCGCTTGATGGGGGTCGCCGGGTCCACCTCGAGGCCAACGCGCGCGAGCAGGTCGAGGGTGCGCACGCGAGCCTCGTCCCAGTCGATGAGGCCCTTGGAGACGACCTCGTTGCCAAGGAAGATGTTCTCGGTGACGGACAGTTCGGGGATGAGCGCGAGCTCCTGGTGGATGATCACCACGCCCGCGTGCTCGGAGGACTTGAGGTCCTTGAACTCGACAACCTCGCCGTCGAGCACAACGTCGCCCTGATAGGTGCCGTGCGGGTACACGCCAGACAGCACCTTCATGAGGGTGGATTTGCCGGCACCGTTCTCGCCACAGATGGCGTGAATCTCGCCGGCGCGCACCGTCAGGGTGACGTCATCAAGCGCCTTGACACCAGGAAACTCCATGGTGATGTTGCGCATCTCTAGCTTCACGTGCGTCGTTGTCACGATTGGTCCCCAACGCTCCTTTGAGTTTCGGGTGGGTAAGCAAATCTCTGCGATGACGCTAAGTCCGCGCCAGCCTTGGCGTCAAATCTCGAACCCATGCGTAACCATTTCGTGACACAAGTCGAAGTTGATGCCCCATTTTGTCCGGTTTAGCGCCCTCAGAGCTGCCCCAAACCGCTGGTCAGAACGTGATCTGGATCACTGTCCACAGTTTGCGTTCATGTCTCGAACTCGGCAAGAACGTTTCGACGCCTTGAATTTGAGCGGCGTAGCCAATCCCGGCGCGCTCCATTAGGCTCTCCGCTGTGGCCCGGTTGAGGATGACGGCAGGCTCGCAGTCTGCATTGCGCGAAGCGAACGCTGCGCGCATCATCGAGGCCATTCAGCGCTTCGGCTCCCTCACCCAGGTCGAGCTGTCTGAAGCCACTCGCCTGTCCCCAGCCACGGTCTCCACGATCGTCAAGCAACTGCTTGAGGCTGGCGCCATCGAGACCCGCACCACCACGCGGTCCGGCCGCCGCGCCCAACTCGTCACGCTCGCTCATTCGCGCGGCCTCGTCGCCGGAGTGCACGTCAGCCCGCGCAGCCTCCGCCTCGCGATCGCGGACACCTCTTTCACGGTGCTTGCTGAGCAGTTCCTTCCGCTGCGCCCAGAGCACCGCTTCGACACGACACTCGATCGCGTAGCGCTCCTGATCGTCGAACAGGTCGAGCAGCTGGGCTCCACCCTCGAAGAGGTGCTCGGCATCGGCGTCGCGCTCCCCGCTCCCGTCCACCCGCAGACCGGCGAGATCGCCGTGCCCGGCATCATGCGCGGCTGGGAAGACGTCGACCTCCAGGAGACCCTTGAGGCGCGGCTCCAGCGACCGGTGCAGTTCGACAACGACGCAAACCTCGCCGCCCTCGCGGAGACCCGGTTCGGCGCGGGACGCGGAACAGACTCCGTCCTCTATATACGCGCGTCGTATGGCGTGGGCGCCGGCCTTGTCGTGGGCGGCGAAATCCTCCGCGGCCCTCGCGGCACCGCGGGCGAGATCGGCCATGTGCTTGCGGATCCCCTTGGCCAGATCTGCATCTGCGGCTCTCGCGGCTGCCTCGACACCGTCGTGGGCGCGCAGGCCCTCGTCGAGGCGCTGCGCGTCTCTCGCGGCTCGATCACCCTCGCGGACCTGCTGCGTCTCGCGAGCGAAGGCGACCCCGGCTCTCGCCAGGTCATCACCGACGCTGGCGGCCTCATCGGCACCCACGTCGCCAACCTCGCGGTCGCCGCCGACCCCTCAATCATCGTGATCGGCGGCGAACTCGCCGCCACAGAGGACCTTCTCCTCGAGCCGATTCGCGCCGCCGTGTCCCGGCGCGTGCTGCTCGGCGGAGACAACCCCATTCAGGTAGTGCGCGCCGAGCTCGGCGCCCAAGCAGAGGTGCGCGGCGCGCTCGCCGCAGCCGCTGACCTCTCTCCCATCTCTGGAGGTGTGCGTTGACAACCATGCTTCGGCCACCACTCCTGCGGCTGGAGAGCGTCACCAAGCGCTTCGGAGCCGTCGAGGCCGTCGTCGACTTCGACCTCGAACTCCACACCCACGAGGTGGTTGCGCTCGTCGGCGACAACGCCGCCGGCAAGTCCACCGTCGCTCGCATGATCGCCGGCGAGTATCAGCCCGACGCTGGCCGCCTCCTCCTCGACGGCCAGCCCCTCGCGCTGACCAGCGCCGCGGATGCCTTCCGCCACGGCATCGCCACGGTCTTCCAGAACCTCGCGCTCGCCGAGAACCTCGACGTCACCGCGAACATCTTCCTTGGCCGCGAGGTCAAGGAAGGCGGCCGGCTGCTTGCGGAGCAGTACATGGAGCGCAAGGCCCGTGAGTACCTCGACCGGCTCAACGCCAAGATCACCTCACCGCGCACGCCTCTTTCCGAGCTCTCAGCGGGTCAGCGTCAGTGCGTCGCGATCGCCCGCACCCTCGTGGGCGAGCCGCGCATCATCGTGCTCGATGAACCCACCTCGTCGCTGTCCGTCACCCAGACCGCAGAGGTGCTGAGCTACGTCCAGGCGCTGCGCGACCTTGGCCTCGGCGTGCTCATCATCAGCCACTCGCTCAATGACGTGCTCGCCGTGAGCGACCGCATCGAGGTGATCCGTCACGGCCGCAACAACGGCTCCTTCGAGACCGCGTCAACGCGCTACGAGCAGGTGCTTTCCGCCATCACCGGCGCCACCCGCTACGACCGGTCCGCGCGCCCGTAACCCCCACCCCTGGAAGAGGGCGACAATGCTGGTATGCGCCCTACCTTCATCGACTCACTCATCGCATGGTGCGCCGTCCCCTATGACGACCGCGAGCGCACTCCTGAAGAGCGCGCCGCGATCCTGTCGAAACTCGGTTTCGACGGCCTAGCGTGGGACTGGCGCGAGGAGCACGTTCCCCAGTTCGGCGCACAGGCCGACGCTCTGGTCGAGGCCGGCCTGAGCCTCGCCGCGATCTGGGCGCCGGTTGCCGACGGCAGCGTCAGTGCCGCGCTCGAAGAGCAGGTGAGGGCAGCGTCGGGCAGGGGGCTGCGGCCCCAACTGTGGGCGTGCCTCGAGTTCGGCCCACCCGGCCCGGCCCCCGCGGAAGGCGACCCGAAGCACTTTGCCGACCTCGTCGAACCGCTCGCTCGGCTCGCACAAGAGGCGGGCATGACGGTCGCGCTCTATAACCACCTGGGCTGGGCGGGCGAGCCCGACAACCAGCTGCGCATCCTCGACGAGCTCGAGCGACGCGGCTTCACCGACGCCGGCATCGTTTACATGCAGCACCACGGCCACGCCCACATCGACGACTTCGCTGCCCTGTGGAACCGCGTCAAGCATCGCGTCTTGGCGCTGGGTCTCAACGGCATGCGCGAGGGCGCCCATTGGGGCGACGGCAAGGTGCTTCCCTACGGCCACGGGGCTCGAGATGTCGAGCTCGCGGCGGTCATCGAGGCGAGCGGCTGGCATGGACCCACAGCGCTCATTTGCCACACGATGGACTCGATCGAGGACCGCCTCAGCGACAACCTCGAAGGCCTCGACTGGATTGCCAAGGCGCTCTCCGCGCGCGTCCCCGAGCCGCGTTGGCCGCACTGAGGCTACTCACTCCACGCGAATATCCAAGGCATTGATGCAGTCATCGACACGCGACTGATTGGTGCCGGCGAGTTGCTCGGTCAGATTCAGCATGTCGAAGATATCCATCTGCGGTTCATCGAGCGGAGCACCGTTCTCCGCGTAACACGCGACAATCAGAGGCCTGTACTCCTCTAGTTGGCGTCTCTGATCCTCAACAGCCGCGTCGCTATTGAGGTATGCCTGCTCAATTCCAAGCGAGTGCGCGGCACGGCAGAACTCGCCGAGCGCGGGATCGCCGTCGGGCCGCGCCGGATCACTCCAGCCCCACTCGATTGTGGGTATGCCGCCGTGTTCTACGGTGCGAGGGCCGTCGATACGCACGCCTGCGTCGACAGCGCATTGCAGCGTGGTGTTGATAGCCTCCCGGTACTGCTCGAAGGTCACCTCTCCAGTTGCAAGAATGGCCATCAGCACAGCGCGCTGCTCGTCGCTCATGGTCGGACTCGCGTCGTCGCTGCGCAGCAACGCGACGATCACCTCTTGCTGGGCCGTGCTGGGCGAAGGCGTCGAGACAGGCGAGACCGTCGCCGACGACTGCGGAGGGATCGGTTCACTTGTGCATGCCGAAATGGCGACCGAAAGTGTCGCTATTAGGGCCACAGCAACTGGCGATGGCCGCATCTAGAAGGTCACATACGAGGTAGAGGTGATCGGCCCTTCCCAACTGCCGTAATTGCAGTTCCACGAGGGGTAGTAGACAGCGGCGCAGGCCTGAGCATGGTGTAGTTGCGCCCCTAGGGACGTCCCATACCCAACTCCCTTGGTGGGGTTGTACACGTACTTGACGGGAGTCACGTACCAGTAACCCACTGCGAAGTAGTGATGGCGAACAGCAACCGACTGGCACAACCCAGTGGGATCTTTGACCCACGCATGATCGCTTGAGTAACTCACGTAGGCCTGTCCATTGCACGAGTTCTCCGCTACCGCCGGCGGGCCAACCACAAGTGCCGCGCTACAGAGGGCTACTCCCACCGCGCCGCCAACCACCGAGCGCCAATTTCTCACGAGTGCCTCCTTGAACTCTGAATCATTGACGCCATTGACGCCATTGACGCCATTGACAGATTAGCTCAAGGCACAGTTCGTTGCACTGGGCGCGCGTCCCCGCTCCCAGGTGGCCCCACTGATACGGTGAGGGCCGTGACTGAGGCGCAGCCACCTCGCATCTTGCAGTTCGGTTGGGGGGACACCACCATCAGGTGGTGCGACCGGCCGAACGTGGCAGCCGCGCGCATCGTCGCTTACGACGCCTTGGAACGGACCCCTCGCGAGCGCGCCAAGATGCTGCGCCGCATCGGGATGCGCCACATCGTGTGGGATTGGCGCGACGAGCATGTGGTGCAGTTCGATGCCGAGCTCGATGCCCTGCGCAACGAGGGGATCAGCCTCGCCGGCATCTGGGCGCCCCATCCTCTGCCCGACGCTGGCGAGCCGGATCACGACACTCGCCTTGGTCTCATCAACCCTCATATTCGCGAGTTCGTCACCGAGACGTCGCGCCGCGGCCTGACCCCCGACCTGTGGGTCGTCATCGAGTTCGGCGAGGAGGGTGCCACCGCAGCCCTTCACGAGTCAGCGGAGCTCGCACTGATCTGGCGCGCCGCGGACCATGTCGAGCCGCTGGTTCGTCTCGCCGCCGCCCACGGCATGTGCGTGCTGCTCACGAACCACCTGGGCTTCTTCGGAGAGCCGCGCAACCTCGTAGCGCTTGTCGAGGCGCTCGGAGAGCGCGGGCTGCGCAACGTCGGCATCGCCTATCAGCAGCAGCACGGCCACGCGCACATCGCGCACTTCGCCGAGCACCTCGCTGTCATGCAGCCGCACCTTGTCGCCATCGCCCTCAATGGCATGGATCCCGACGCTGTGGAGACCGGCCGCAAGATCCTTCCCTATGGCTCCGGCCGGGCGGATCGCAAGCTCGCCCACGTCATCGCGGCGTCCGGCTGGAGGGGCATGCTCGCCGTTCAGGGTCACAGCAGGGACGACGCCGAGTTGCGGCTTCTCGACAGTCTCGACGGCCTCGCATGGGTGGTCGCGAGGCAGGACGGTCGCAAGCATCAGCGACCCGTGCCGCGCATCGCCGCCCCCGCCTTCCCCACGACGGTCACGATGGTCGCGACCCCCGCGCCCGAGGTGCCGGACACCGCCGTCCCCAAGCCCATTCACCGTGGTGCGGTGAGCCAGCAGGCTCCCGATCCCTACACGGCCGCGACCCACGCCCTGCTGCGTCACCTCGAGGGCGTCGGCTTCCGCGGGGCCCCGCGCTCCTTTGGCTGGGATGCGGAGGGCCGCCACCTTGTGGAGTGGGTCGACGGCATTCGCGCCGATCACCCCCAGGCTCCCGACGAGGCCCTGGACCCCCAACGCATCGGCACGTTCATGCGCGAGATGCACGACGCTCTCGAGTCCTTCGTCCCGCCAGAGGGTGTCGCGTGGTTCGAAGGCCTCACGCCTCCAGGTGGAGACCTCATCGTCCATCAGGACATTGCGCCATCGAACATCGTGTTGGCGCCCGACGGGCGACTCGTGGCGATTGACTGGGATGCCGCGGCGCCAGGGACCAGGCTGTGGGACATCGCGCATGCCGTCCACGCGTTCGCTCCCCTGGTGCGGGGCGGCCTCGACCCCGAGCACGCGGCAGAGCGCCTCGCCCGTTTCGCAGACGGGTATGGCCTCACGGAGCAGCAGCGCATCGACCTGCTGCCACTGCTTCCCATTCGCCCAGAGCGCATGTATGAGTACCTCAACCAGATGCGCGTGACCGGCCAGTCGCCGTGGGTGGAGCTGTGGGACCGGGGTGCAGGAACCGTGTGGAAGTCCGACGCCCAATGGATCCGCGAGCACGAGCCGCACTGGCGCGGCGCCCTGCTCGCGGCCTGATCACCAGCCGATTGCCGCGAGCAGCTCCTCTGCCGTCTCCTGAGGCGTACGCCCCGAGTTGCTGACCACGGCATCGTCAAGCTTGAGATCGCTCAGCACCGCCTCGAGCTCCACGGTGCGCGCGTGTCCCCACTGGTGCCACTCCGGGTCGAGGTCGCGGTGGACGATGCGGTCCTTGCGCTCGGACTCGGGAGCGGTGACGCGAGCGATCACGACCTCGCCGGGCATCCCCGCGGCGGCGAACGCCTGCGCGTAGCGAGCGCGGTCCTCCGGGTCCTCCACGACGCGAGCGATCACCATGAAGCCATAGCCATACGAGCGGTACACCGGGGCAACCGCCGCGAGGTTCGCGAACAGCAGGTCCTGGTTGAACGGGACGCCTTCGACGTTCGGCTCGGCTTGGCACAGGAAGTCGCCGTCGATCATGGCGGCCCTCGCACCACGGGCGGCGAGCACATCGAATGCACCTTCAGCGACGGACGTCTTGCCCGCGCCGATCGATCCATTGACTACGAGCACGCGCGTGGGCAGCTCCTTCGAGAAGCACACCGAACGCGGGTCGCCCTCGTATGGTCCAAACCGCTCGAAGTCCGAGTACCCAATGGCGCGATACAGGCTCAGCGCTTCCGGCTGCTCGACGCCCGTTTCGAGCACAAGTCGCACGGCTCCCGCATGCCATGCCGCCTTCTCGATCGCGCCCATGATGACCCGCGAGTAGCCGTTGCCGCGATGCGCCGCACGCACGTACAGGCGTTTGATCTCCGCCGAACCCGGCCCCGTCTCATACGGCGACCACCGCACGAGGGCGGTTCCCACGGGCTCGCCCGCAGCGTCGGTCGCGAGGAAGGAGGCGATGAGCTCCCGGGGCCCCATGTGGTCCGCGAAGTCCGCCGCCGTGTCCGGCTCTCCGTAGCGCTCCGCGAGCTCGTCCTGCTGCTCATCCCAGAGCGCTCGAGCCTGCGGATCGTCGAGTGACACGGCATTCACAGTGATCATGGGCTTAGCGTAGGACCATGCAGCGGATCGGGTTCTTGAGTTTCGGCTGGTGGTCAAACGCCCCGGCCTCCAAAGTCAGGTCCGCCAAGGAGACCCTGCTCGATACGGTGCGTCTTGCCGAGGCGGCCGAGGACGCCGGCATGGACGGCGCCTGGATCCGCGTGCATCACTGGGAGCAGAACCTCGCCTCGCCTTTCCCCATCCTCACGGCGATGGGTCGCGCGACCGAACGCATCGAGCTGGGCACGGGCGTCATCAACATGCGGTACGAGAACCCCCTGTACATGGCGGAGCTCGCCGCCACGACGGACCTGCTCGTTGGCAGCCGGCTCCAGTTGGGAGTGAGCCGAGGCTCACCGGAGATGGCTCTCGATGGCCCCGGCGAGTTCGGCTATCCGCTTCCCGACGGCATGCTTCCGGTGGAGGACGCCGCCGCCCGCATCGCGCTGTTCCGGCGCGCAATCTCTGGCGAAGGCATCGCGGAGCCAGCCGCCCATGCGCACGTCATGCCCGGCGAGCTGCTCCCCATCCAGCCCTACTCTCCTGGACTCAGCGACCGCATCTGGTACGGAGCGGGCAATACCGAATCCGCTCGCAAGGTGGGCGAACTGGGAATGCACCTCATGTCGTCGACCCTAGTGCTCGAGGCGACCGGCGAGCCGCTCGACGTGCTGCAGACCCGCCAGATCGAGGCCTTCCGCGAGTCCTGGGCCGCCGCGGGCCATACCGGCGAGCCGCGAGTGTCCGTCTCGCGCTCGATCATGCCCATCGTCGACGATCACTCCCGCCTGTACTTCGGCCCCTACCTCGAGAAGGAGCGCATCGGCGGCAACCGCGACCAGATCGGCGAGATCGACAACACCGTGGGCACCTTCGGCAAGACCTACGTCGGCGAGCCGGACAAGATCATCGACGAGCTGCGGGCCGACGCTGCGGTCGCCGCAGCGGACACCCTCCTGGTCACGGTTCCCAGCCAGTTGGGAGCCGACTTCAACCACACCACCTTTGTCGCGCTCGCGGCGATCCGGGACGCCTTGGCGAGTTAGCGTCGGGCTGCTACTTGGTGATGCCGCCGGTGTAGACCACCTCGAAGGCCGATCCAGGAATCTTCTTCAAGTCGTTGAGCTTTGCGTCGTTCCAGCGTGGGTCGTGCTGGCCAGAGATGAACCAGTCAGAGCCGTTGTCGGCGACGATCATGCCGTACTTCTTGAGGGCCGCGCAGATGACCCGCACTTCCTTCGAGTACTTGGCGCAGCTGTACGACTTCTTAAGGCGGAACCGAGCACCCATGGGAGGCAGGTTCGCGTTGGTCGACGAGCTCGCGTAGTGACGTGCAGGGGAGATGAAGCCCTTCTGGGTCTTCGACACCGTGAAGCGCAGTGCGTGATTGATCTTGCCGGCCTTGACCTCGTCGTAGCGCACCAGGCCGGGGAAGATCGGCAGACCGGCGGCGTCGGCCGAGGTCCAATACTTGGGGCGCAGCTTGTTGGACTTGAGGTCGAAGATCGCGCCCGAGCCCGCCTTCCACGACTTGCCACCGTCAACGGGGTACGCCGCATACAGTTCGTAGAGCTTGCATGTCGAGGTGTTGATGACGATGACGTGGCGATCGCCCTTGCTGTTCTTTCCGCCCTCGATGGGTGCGTTCTTGGGGATGGGGTAGGGGCCCTTATCGGATTCCGACTTGTACGTGAACTTCACGGGCACCTTGGGAGTGGAATTGGTGACCGTGACATAGGGGATGCCAATGGGCTGGCCGTTCCAGAACGTGCCGAAGTCCGGGTGCAGCTTCTTGGTCTTGCCGATGCTCGCGACCCACTTCGCCGACTTGGGATGGACCTTCGCCTTGGAGATGTCTTTGTTCCACGGGTTGTCCTTGGGGAAGACCTTGCACGAACTCAGCGTGGTGCGCAGGGTGGGAGCAGCTTCGGAGGGGGACGCGGTCACGGCCGCCACGGCGAGACCACTCACCAGTGCCAGCGCGGCCGCCACAGCAAAGAGGCGTCGCATGATTGCAACATTAGCGTGAACCGTTCACAAAGGCGCGCGAACGTGAGTAATGCCGCACGCTACAACCAGCGGGTGCGCTCCCGCGTCATGCATTTGTGGAGGACGTGTGCGCGCGGACTCAGGCGAGTGCGCGCAGCAGCACCGGTGCGTCGAGGTCCGTGTTGTCGATGACCACGTCAGCGCGATCGCGCGGCCGCATCTGGTCGACATAGATGTCATACGCCCCGAAGTACCTCGCGTGATACGGGTCCTCCGGATCCGCTGGGGCCCCATCACGAGTCACCTGCCGCAGCGCCGAGGCCTCCCTCGTCGCCTCCAACAGGATCACGAAGTCCCAGTGCGGAGCCGCCTCCGGCCGCTGCAGAAATGACCCCTCAACGAGCAGCACCGCGTCCGCGTCCACCGTCATGACCGGCTCGTCAACGAGGATCGCATCGCTCACGAGATCGTGGTGACGCAGCCGCACCTCGCGCGACCCACCCGGCGCGAGCGGCGCGAGCAGCTTGTCCGCCATCGCCTGGTAGTCGTAGGCGTCCTCGAAATACCCGCGCGCGGAGTGACGCCCCTGCCGGTACCTCACCTCGCGCTGATGGTGAAAATCATCGCCCGACGCTGTGGCGACCTTTGCGCCCAAGGCACGCAGAGCGTCGGCCAGTTCCTGGATGAAGGTGGACTTGCCGACGCCCGTCATGCCGTCGATGGCGACGCGCACGGGCGAGCCATGGGGTGTGGGGATGGCCGCGGCTGCCGCCGCGATCACCTCCCCGCGGCGCGTCATGCGGTCGCGAGCAGGCCCTTGATGGCGGAGGTGAAGAAGGCGAGGCCGTCGGTGCCGTTGCGACCACTCTCGACAGAGTCGGGGCCGAAGCCGGGCTCGACAGCATGCTCGGGGTGAGGCATGAGGCCCACCACGTTTCCGCGGGCGTTGGTGATGCCGGCGATGTCGCGGCGAGAGCCGTTGGGGTTGAAGCCCACATACCGGAACGCCACCCGGCCCTCCGCCTCGAGCTCGTCGAGGGTGCGCTCGTCGGCGACGTATTGGCCGTCCTGGTTCTTCAGGGGGACGGTGATCTCTTCGCCCTGGCGGTACTCGCTGGTCCAGTCCGTCTCAGCGTTCTCGACACGCAGCACCTGGTCGCGGCAGACGAAGTGCAAGTGCTCATTCTTGATCATCGAGCCAGGCAGCAGGTGCACCTCGGTGAGGACCTGGAAGCCGTTGCAGATGCCAAGCACGGGCATGCCGCCATTCGCGGCGTCGACGATGGACTCCATGATGGGCGAGAAGCGGGCGATCGCTCCCGCGCGCAGGTAGTCGCCGTACGAGAAGCCGCCGGGAAGGACTACCGCATCGACGTTCTCAAGGGACGCGGAGCCGTGCCACAGCGAGACCGGCTCTCCGCCGGCGATGCGCACCGCGCGCAGCGCGTCGCGGTCGTCGAGAGTGCCGGGGAAGGTGACAACACCGATGCGTGCGGTCACTGGGCGGTCTCCAGAACCTCCACCGCGACGACGTCCTCGATGACGGGATTGGACAGCAGCGTGACCGCCGCCTCCCGCACCCGCTCAAGCACAGCGTCGGTCACCTCTCCGGCGACCGTGAGCTCAAAGCGCTTGCCCTGACGGACCTGCTCGACCCCGTCGAAGCCAAGGCGCGCAAGGGCGGCGCCGACGGCCTTGCCCTGCGGGTCGAGGATCTCGGGCTTGGGCATGACGGAGACGAGAATCGTGGCCATGGGCGGAAGTCTACCGGGCGCGCTTGGGCGCTCCGCGGCGCCGCTTCGTCAGCACACCCAGTTGTAGGACTGCGGCACCAGCGTGAGCCACGTCGCGAGATTGCCGTTGTCCGAAGCCCAATACGCGCGGCCCATGTTCCAGATGTACAGAGTGCCCACATCGTCGCCGGGGCCCGGCGCCGCGACCATCGGCACGGTCATGGCGATGCCCGCGCCGCCCGTGACGCCAAGGGCCTGGTCCTGCGGCGGCTGCCAGTTCTCGCGAACGATGGGATACCAGGTGCGACCCTCAAACTCGAGCACTTCATTGCCGCACGCGGGGTAGTACACGACGTCATCGATGCGGCTCGCGTAGTTGGTGGAGCCCGGTGAGACGTTGAGGTTCACAAAGAGCAGTCCGGCGCCCACTGCGGCGAGGCAGACGACGGTGACGATGACGGCAACGAGCCAGCGGCGAGTCTTCATGCAGTGAGAACGGAGCCGCGGCGCGAGTGGTTGGGCAGAAGGCTAGGCCTCCGGCTGGTCTTCATCCGCGCTGTGTTCGTCTGGCGCTTCGTCAACGCCAGAGATCATCTCGTCGAATATCTGTGCAGCCCCCTCCTTGGGCCAGCAGATCACGGCTGAGAAGTTTGCGAGTCGCTCTCCACACAGGTTGTCTGCCAAATATGCGCCCTGCGCAGCGAGATGTGCCCGTGGGTACTTGTCAAAGACCAGCAGCGTGTCCTCATCGAGCCCGTTCATAATCGTGTTTGCGCGCACGTCCGCGAGCGCCGCCAACGGCACCATGGGACCCCAGATGCCCTGCACCTCCTCGACGCCGGTGGCGGCAATCTGATCTGCTATGGCCTGCTGATGAGAGATGATCATCAGTCGCTGGACCGCGCCCGTCTTGGTCACATGGACACCAGCCCCCACAGTCGCCACGAGACCAAGGACTGCCGCTGCGATGAGCGCACCCCGCCTACGCTTGGGGCCGCCCCACCGCTCGATCGCACGCACCGCGAGCACGGCGGCAGCCATGATTCCTGCTGCGGAAAGCAGCAGACCTGGGGCGGCGTTTCGCACCCACTCGGGAGCTGTCGCGCGGGACATCGCCCAGGCGAGGAAGTTGACGGGCCCCATGAGGAATGCGCCAAGCGCCAGCTGCACACGCGGTTCGCGCCAGCGCGGTTGGCCGGCGTCGCCAACCGGCGGCATGACCATCAGGGCCACAGCGATCAGGCACGCCACTGTCAGGGAAACGAGCCACACGACGATGGGCGACACGAACCAGCTGTCGATCACGGTCATCGCCTTCTCATCGGCGAACCACTCGGGGGAGCGTTCCTCGCCTACGCGGCCGGAGTACGTCGAGGCGAGTTCTCGATAGCGGTCAAGCCCCAGAGTGGCGATCTTGACCACTTCGAAGGCGAGCAGGGGAAGGGCCACGCAGACGCCCCAAGCGAGCACTCGCAGAATCGTGCGGCACCATGGCCTGACATTCAGGCCGAGCACAGCGATGAGGAGGATGGGCGCGAAGGCGAGGACAACGATCTTGGTGAGCACCGCGAGACCGAACATCAGACCGGACAGCCAGGCCCTGCGACGGGCCGCCAGGAGGGCGAACGCGACAAGACCCGTCGCCAGGTACTCACCGAGCAGGTCTCCCGGGGAGTAGATGGGGGAGTAGTCGTTGGAGAACAGGTCCAGCAGCAGTGGCGCAGATGAAGCGGCGAGAGCGCCCCACCTGCCAGCAATCTGCCGGCCGAGCAGCCCCAGGCCCACGAGCATGACGAGATACCCGACAGTTCCGGTGATGCGGCCGGCGAAGAACAGGTCCACGCCTGCCCCGTGCAGCGCCGCCGCCGGAAGGATGAGCGTGGGACCCGTGGTTCCGTTGAACCACGGGCTCGAGTCGACCTCGTAGACGCCGTCCGAGCGGTAGCCATCACCGTTCACGATGTTGCGGACCACCGACAGGTTGTATCCCTCATCGACGTCGACCGGCGAATGGGTGAGTGCGGCGAAGATGAGCAGTGCATGAGCGAGCACGGCGACGCCCCATGCGAGCCCCAGCACCATCGCGCGCGCGTTCCGTGGCGATCGCGCGGACTGACGAAGTCTTCTCAGCACTTCCGTAGTATGGCGGCCCCCGTGCCAATCCGGTACTGCATTCGTGTGCTCTGCCATAATCGGTGACGGCATCGATGCCCCTGGCCCCTGGAGGATGCCTGTGTCACAGCACCCCCGCCCACTCGTCTCCTACGTGGTGCCTGTGTTCAACGAGCAGGAATCGATCGCCATGTTCTACGACACCCTGTGCTCAACGATCTCCCAACGCGAGGACCTCGACTTCGAACTCGTCTTCATCGACGACGGGAGCAGCGACGACTCCCCCGCGCTGCTCGCCGCGTTCGCAGATGAAGACCCCAGAGTGCGCACCATCTTGCTGTCGCGGAACTTCGGACATCAGGCGGCAGTCACGGCAGGCATGGACGCGGCTCGCGGCGACGCGGTCGTCGTTATGGACGCGGATCTGCAAGATCCCCCGGCCGTGAGTCTCGAGCTCATCAAGGCGTGGGAAGACGGCGCGGAGATCGCCTATGCTCAGCGCGTTTCGCGCAATGACAAGGCGAGCAAACGTCTGGCCGCCCACGCGTACTATCGCGTCCTGCGCCGACTGTCTGACGTGGACATCCCCGCGGACACGGGCGACTTCCGACTCATGGACCGCCGCGTGGTGGACGAGGTCAACGCGATGCGCGAGCCACACCGGTTCCTCCGCGGCATGGTCGCCTTTGTGGGCTTCAACCAGGTGGGAGTCCCCTTCGAGCGCGACGCCCGCTACGCGGGCGAGTCCAAGTACCCGCTGCGCAAAATGATCCAACTCGCCGCGGATGGCATCATCAGTTTCTCCACCGTGCCCCTGAGGCTGATCCTCGCCACCGGCTACGCGTTCTCCGGACTCGCCTTCATCGGAATCATCTACGCGGTGCTCATGAAGTTCTTTGCCCCCGAGATCACGGTCGAAGGCTGGACGTTCATGGTCATCTCGGTGCTGCTCATGGGAGGCGTCCAGCTCATCATGCTGGGGATCATCGGCGCCTACGTAGGACGCATCTACACGAGTTCGCAAGGCAGGCCGCTGTACATCGCCAGGGACGGCTCGTCTGCGCCGGTGCGTGACGCGTGAGGGCCATGCTCGGCCCGCAGCGCCAACTCCTGCTCTATGCCGGGATAGGGCTGAGCGGTGCGACGCTCGACTTCCTGGCCTTCCTGCTGCTCACGGCGCTCGGCGTGCTCCCCGTCGTGGCCACCGGTCTTTCCGTGAGCCTCGGCATCATCAACAACTTCATCCTCAACGCCAAGTTCAACTTCAAGGTCCACGACCGCCTGCTGTCGCGCTTCGCGAAGTTCTACGCCGTGGGGCTCACCGGCGTTGTCACTTCGATGCTCATGGTGTGGGTGCTTACGGAGTTCGCTGGGTTCGGCGGAGTGCTCGCCAAGCTGCTGACCATTCCCCCGGTGGTCCTTGGTCAATTCCTCGTGAATCGCGCGGTGACGTTCCGCACCCTCGAGCCGCGGCCACACGACACCCCTTCCCACAAGGTCATCTCGTGAGCGGCGGAGGCCGCGTCGCGGTGATCGGCGGAGGCTACACGGGCCTCGTGGCCGCTCTGCGGTTGGCACAGGCCGGCCATCAGGTGACGGTCTATGAAGCCTCGCCCGTCGTCGGCGGACTCGCGAGCGGCTTCTCCATCGAGGACGCGCCTCTGGAGCGCGCCTACCACCACTTGTTCCGCACCGACACGTCTATCGCGAACCTCGCCAGGGAGCTCGGCCTCGCGCTGACGTGGCACGACAGCAGTCAGGCGCTGTACTACGACGGCACCCTTTACCCTTTCGCGGGTGCGCTGGACCTGCTGCGGTTCCGCCCCCTCAAGTTTCGCAACAGGTTGCGCGCGGGCTTCGTCGTGCTGTACCTCCAGAGGACGAAGCGCTGGGCGCGCTTTGAAGGCGTCACGGCTCTCGAATGGATGCGCAGGGCCGCCGGGGAACAGGTCTCGAACGTGATCTGGGAGCCGCTGTTGCGCGGCAAGTTTCACCACTTCTACGACAAGGTGTCGATGGCGTGGCTGTGGGCCCGGGTGCACGTCAGAGCCAACTCTCGCGAGAAGGGTGGGCTTCGTGAGCAGCTCGGGTATTTCGACGGCGGCTTCGAGGTGTTCACCGATGCGCTCGTCGCGCGACTCAGGGAGCTCGGGGTCGAGATCCTCACCTCCGCGCCAGTGGGGAGCCTTCGCACTGGCGCTGCCGGCGTCACTCTCAAGCACGCCGACACCGAGGTACGATTCGACGCAGCCGTGGCGACGGTGCCGTCTGGAGCGTTCGCTCGCCTCATCGATGGCGCAGACGTTCCGGATGGCTACGTCGAGCAGCTCACGTCAATCGACTACCTCGCGGCAAGACTGCTCATCTTCTCGTCGGACCAGCAGCTCAGCGATACGTACTGGCACAACATCAACGATGTCGGCCTGCCCTTCCTGGTATTCATCAATCACACACAACTCGTTGGCACACAGATCTACGGCGGCAGGCACGTCTACTACATCGCCACCTACGTTCCCGATGACGACGAACTCTTCCAATGCCCAGATGAGCAACTGCAGCGGCTGTGGTTCAGCGGCCTCCGTGAGGTCTTCCCTCAGTTCGACGAGTCCGCGGTGCGAGAGATCCACCATTTCCGCTTCCGCAACGCCCAACACATCGTGGGAACCGACTACAGCGAACGCATCCCTGCCAAGCAGACGCCGCTGCCGCATGTGTTCCTCAGCAACTTCTCGCAGATCTACCCCGAGGACAGGGGCACGAACTTCGCGGTCCGCGATGGAGAGGCCATTGCGGATCTGGTTCGCAAAGATCTCGAGGGCTAGTTCTTCGCGAGGCGGTCATAGGCCTCGAGATAGCGCTGGCGGGTGCGCTCGACGACCTCGTCGGGAAGCGGCGGGGGTGCCTTTCCGGAGTTGCGGTCCCAGCCCGACTCTGGCGACGTGAGCCAGTCCCTCACGTACTGCTTGTCATAGCTGGGCTGCGCGTGGCCCGGTTCCCATTCGTCGGCGGGCCAGAAGCGGCTCGAGTCAGGAGTGAGGACCTCGTCACCGATGACGATGCGGCCCTCACGGTCCGTGCCGAACTCGAACTTGGTGTCCGCGAGGATGATGCCCTTTGACGCGGCGATCTCGTGGGCTCGCGAGTAGAGCCGCAGGGTGAGGTCACGCAACGTTGTGGCGGTCTCGAGTCCTACCTCGGCGGCAACCTTGTCGAAGCTGACGTTTTCGTCGTGGTCGCCGAGCTCCGCCTTGGTGGCTGGTGTGAAGATCGGTTCCGGAAGGCGGGAGCCGTCAACAAGACCCGGCGGAAGCGCCACGCCGCACACGTCGCCGGTGGCCGTGTACTCCACGAGGCCGGAGCCGGTGAGGTAGCCGCGGGCCACACACTCCACGGGGAACATCTCGAGGCGCTGGCACACCATGGCGCGGCCCGCGACCTCCACCGGAACGGGGGTCTCAACGGTGTGGTTGGGCACGATGTCGCGGATCTGGTCGAACCACCACAGGCTCAGCGCCGTGAGAATCTCACCCTTGCCAGGAACGACGGTGGGCAGCACCCAGTCGAAGGCGCTGATGCGGTCGCTCGCGACTACGAGCACCACATCGCCGCGAGGATGCGGCTCTATGGGCTCGTAGAGGTCGCGAACCTTCCCCGAGTAGACGTGTCGCCAGCCCGGAACCTCCGGCGCCTCGGGAATGTTCGCGAGCGCCATCAGCCCACCGCCTCAGCGGCCTTAAGGGCGATGTCGCTGCGGTGATGAGAGCCGGGCAAGCCGATGAGCTCCACCCCGGCGTAAGCGCGCTCGCGAGCGCCAACCAGACCCGGCCCCACGCCTACTACCGAGAGCACCCGGCCGCCGTCGGAGACCAAGGTGGGCCCAGCGTCGGGCAGATCCACAATGTTGGTGCCTGCGTGGAGGACGTGGACGTTGTCGAGCGCCTCCGCGGCCTCGATGCCGGTGATGGGGTCGCCCTTGCGCGGCGAGGCGGGGTAGTCCTTCGCGGCGATGACCACCGTGACCGCCGCGTCCTCGCTCCACTGCAGCGTGGGGGCCTCGTCGAGGCGACCTTGTGCGGCGGCGAGCAGCACGCCTGCGAGCGGGGTCTGCAGTCGAGCGAGCACCACCTGCGTCTCAGGGTCGCCGAACCGCGCGTTGAACTCGACAACACGCACACCCTTGCTCGTGATCGCGAGGCCGCAGTAGAGAACGCCAACGAAGGGCGTGCCGCGCCGGGCCATCTCGTCGACCGTAGGCTGCGCGACGTGCTGGACCACGTCGGCGACCAGATACTGCGGCGCCCACGGCAGCGGGCTGTACGCGCCCATGCCACCGGTGTTGGGGCCCTCGTCCTTGTCGTAGGCGCGCTTGAAGTCCTGGGCGGGCTGCAGCGGGACCACCGTGGTGCCGTCGCACAGGCAGAACAGGCTGACCTCCGGTCCGTCGAGGAACTCCTCGACCACCACGGAGCCGCCGGCCTCGATGATCGCGCGACCGTGCTCGAGCGCCTCGGCGCGGTCGCTGGTCACCACGACGCCCTTGCCTGCGGCGAGCCCGTCGTCCTTGACGACGTGCGGAGCGCCAAAGCGGGTGAGGGCCACGTGCAGTTCAGGGATGGTGGTGCAGGTCAGCGAGTCGGCGGTGGGGACCGACGCTGCCGCCATGACCTCCTTGGCGAAGGCTTTGGAGCCCTCGAGCATCGCGGCCTCGCCCGACGGTCCGAACACGGGGATGCCTGCGGCACGCACGGCGTCGGCCACTCCCGCGACGAGCGGCGCCTCGGGTCCAACCACCACGAGGTCGGCGCCCACTTCCTTCGCGAGGGCGGCAACGACTGCGCCGTCGTTCTGGTCGCCCGCGTGCAGCGTCGCGACCTGACCGATGCCGGGATTGCCCGGGATCGCGTGCAGTGCGGTGACGGCGGGGTCCTGGCTCAGGGCCCTGGCGAGGGCGTGCTCGCGCGCGCCGGATCCAACGAGGAGGATGATCACGGCTGCGAGTCTACAGAGGCAGTCCCGCAGTCACGATTCCCGTGAGCTGTGGTCTAGAGGGCGCCGATGATCGCGCCCGCAGCGGTGAGCGCCACGAGGAAGTACCCGATGTGCTGGTCTCATTGCAGGAGTGCTCGTTTCGGCGGCCCAGGTGCAGCTGTACCAGGCAGAGGGCAAGACCAGGACGATCCTGTTCCTGGGGCCGATGCTATGGCCAGCCACCGACACCCGCCACCGGAGCGACGGATCAGCCGCGCTCGTGCAACAGGTCGTGAATCTGGATGATCTCGTCGCGACCCGGGCCAACGCCAATCGTGGAGATGCGGCAGCCGCTCAGCTCCTCGACTGCGGTCACGTAGTCGCGGGCGTTGGCGGGAAGGTCCTCGATGGTGCGGGCACCGGAGATGTCCTCGTCCCACCCCGGGAAGGTCTCGTAGACCGGCTCAGCCGCGGCAAAGGCGCCCTGGTCAAGCGGGAGGTCTTGGTAGCGCACCCCGTTGACGTCATACGCGACGCACACGGGAATCTCTTCGATGCCCGTGAGCACGTCGAGCTTGGTGAGCACGATGTCCGTGAGGCCGTTGATGCGCGACGCGTAGCGGGTGATGACCGAGTCATACCAGCCACAGCGTCGGGGCCGGCCCGTGGTGGTGCCGAACTCGTGGCCAACGTCGCGAAGGCGGTCGCCCCACTTGTCGAGCAGCTCGGTGGGGAAGGGACCCTCGCCAACGCGAGTGGTGTACGCCTTCGCGATGCCGATCACCGAGTCGATCCTTGTGGGACCAACGCCGGAGCCGGTGCACGCGCCACCCGCCGTCGCATTGGACGAGGTCACGAACGGATAGGTGCCGTGGTCGACATCAAGCATCGTGGCCTGGCCGCCCTCGAACAGCACGTTCTTGCCCTCGTCGAGAGCATTGTTGAGCACGAGCGAGGTGTCGGACACCATCGGCTCGAGGCGGTCGCGGAAGCTCAACAGCTCGTCGGCAACCTCGTCGACGGTGATGGCGCGACGGTTGTACACCTTGACCAGCAGGTGGTTCTTGGCGACCAGTGCGCCCTCGATCTTGTCGCGCAGCACCTGCTCGTCGAACAGGTCGCCGATGCGGATGCCGAGGCGGTTGATCTTGTCTGCGTAGGCAGGACCGATGCCGCGACCGGTGGTGCCGATCTTGCGCTTGCCAAGGAAGCGCTCAGTGACGTTGTCGAGGGTGCGCGCGTACGGCGCGATGACGTGCGCGGCATTGGAGATGAGCAGCGCTGAGGGGTCGACACCGCGCTCGATGAGGCCGTCGATCTCCTGGAACAGCACGCGCAGGTCCACGACAACGCCGTTGCCGATGACCGGCGTCACACCGGGCGTGAGAATGCCGGACGGCAGCAGGTGGAGGGCGAACTTCTGGTCGCCAATGACCACCGTGTGACCGGCGTTGTTGCCGCCGTTGAACTTCACGACGTAGTCGACGCGCGAACCCAGCAGGTCCGTTGCCTTGCCCTTGCCTTCGTCGCCCCACTGGGCGCCGACGATTACTGCTCCGGGCATTCGTGCCCTCCCTCTACGTGCGTGAGCCCCCGCGAGTCTTGCGACCCACGGGGGCTCCCGTCACGATCGCATTGTCTAGATCTTCTTACCGGCCGAACCGAGCTGCTCGCAGGCCTCGACGATGCGGGCGGCCATGCCAGCCTCCGCGAGCTTGCCCCATGCACGGGGGTCGTAGTCCTTCTTGTTGCCGATCTCGCCGTCGACCTTGAGGACGCCGTCGTAGTGCTTGAACATGAAGTCGGCAACGGGACGCGTGTAGGCGTACTGCGTGTCGGTGTCGATGTTCATCTTGATGACACCGTGGGAGACGGCCGTGGCGATCTCCTCAGCGGTGGAGCCGGAGCCGCCGTGGAACACGAGGTCGAACGGCTTGTCCTTGCCCACCTTGGCGCCGACCTCTGCCTGGATCTCGCCAAGCAGCTCGGGGCGCAGCTTGACGGCACCGGGCTTGTAGACGCCGTGCACGTTGCCGAAGGTCAGGGCGGTCAGGTAGCGGCCCTTCTCGCCGGCGCCGAGGCGCTCGACGGTCTTGAGGCCGTCCTCGACGGTCGTGTACAGCTTCTCGTTGATCTCGGCTGCGTGGCCGTCCTCCTCGCCACCAACGACGCCGATCTCAATCTCGAGAACGGTGCGAGCGGCCTGCGACAGCTCAAGAAGCTCCTCGGACAGAACGAGGTTCTCCTCAAGCGGCACCGAGGAGCCGTCGAACATGTGGGAGACGAACAGGGGCTGCTCGCCACGGGCAACACGCTCCGTGGAGATCGCGAGCAGGGGACGCAGCCACGAGTCGACGTACTGCGCGTGGCAGTGGTCGGTGTGAAGCGCGATGGTCACGCCGTAGGCCTCGGCGACCTCGCGGGCGTAGGCCGCGAGCGCGACCGAACCGAGCACCTGGTCCTTGATGGTCGAACCGGAGGCGTACTGCGCGCCACCGATGGAAACCTGAATGATGCCGTCGGACTCAGCGGCAGCGAAGCCCTGAATCGCGGCGGTGACCGTCGAGGACGAGGTCACGTTGATGGCGGGGAACGCGTACGCGCCAGCCTTGGCGGCGTCGAGCATCGCGTTGTAGGACTCGGGGGTGGCGATTGCCATGCGGAACTCCTGCAATTGGGTGGATGGAACCGCCCACCATTCTGTCAGATATCCGCAGGAGCCGAAATGGGCCTCATGTCCCGCCCGTGTGCCCCGCGGCGATGTCCGCGTGCTGGCGGACCCACGCGTGCATCGCGATGGCGCCCGCGGCACCCGCGTTGATGGAGCGGGTGGAGCCGTATTGGGCGATGGCGAGCACAGCGTCGGCCGCCTCCCTCACCTCATCAGACAGCCCGACGCTCTCCTGGCCAAAGACCAGCACGCACGCCTTTGGCAGGTCGTAAGTTTCGAGCGGAACGGAGCCAGGGAGGTTGTCGATTCCCAGGACAGGGAGCTGCTCGGCGCGCGCCCAGGCGACGAACTCTTCGACGGTCGGATGGTGCTGAACGTGCTGGTAGCGATCGGTGACCATCGCGCCTCGCCGGTTCCAGCGTCGGCGCCCGATGATGTGCACCTCCTTGGCGAGGAACGCGTTGGCGGTGCGCACTACGGAGCCGATGTTGAAGTCGTGCTGCCAGTTCTCGATCGCGATGTGGAACGGGTGGCGGCGCGCGTCGAGGTCAGCGATGATCGCGTCCATGGGCCAGCCCTTGTAGCGGTCGATCACGTTGCGCGTGTCGTCGCTCGCAGAGGGCTCGGTGGTCACACCCGTAGGCTATCCGGGTGATCGCCTCCACTGTGCCGATGCTCGGGCCCGATTGGCTCGACCCTGAGATCCTCATCAACGGCTTCATCGAGCGCTGGGGCGTGTGGGCGCTCGTCGCGATCTGCGTGGTGGTGCTCATCGAGACCGGACTGCTGTTTCCCATCCTTCCCGGCGACTCGCTCCTGTTCACCGTGGGCCTGTTTGTGGGAACGGGCGCGCTGCAGGTGCCGCTGTGGGTCGCATGCCTCGCGCTGTTTGTCGCGGCCTTCGTCGGGGACCAGATCGGCTACGGAATCGGCCGCACCGCGGGGCCGCGCATCTTCAAGCGGCCCGATTCGCGCATCTTCAAGCAGCAGCACATCGACACGACGCACGCGTTCTTCGACAAGTACGGCGGCCGCGCGATTGTGCTTGGCCGCTTCGTGCCGATCGTGCGCACCTACATCCCCGTCGCGGCGGGCATCGGTCGCATGCCGTACTCGCACTTCATCAAGTACAACGTGATCGGAGCCGTGCTGTGGGCCGTGGGCGTGACGCTGCTCGGCTACTGGCTTGGCAGCTACGCGTTCGTGCGCGACAACATCGAGGTGGCCCTTGTGCTCATCGTCGCGGTCTCGGTGCTGCCCATGGTGATCGAGTGGATCAAGCACCGCCGCGAGCGCAAGACCGCCGCCTAACCGCAGCCTAACCGCGGCCTAACCGCGGCCCTCCTCCACACAATTCCGCCCAGCTCGCCACGCTGCGAGTCAGATACCAGGGAAAACGTTTCTGAACGCGCGGCCCGTGACTCGATTTGTGTGGAGGAGGGTCGCGATGCGGCGGGCGGGGCTAGACGCTCGCGGTCGAGGAACCTGGCACCGGATCCTCGAAGAGGAACTTGGGCACCAAGTCGACGGTGTCGTGCAGGCGCGACACGACCTCGCGAATGTCGGCCAGGTCGCTCACTCCCTGCTTGTAGGTGAAGAGCGCATTGCCCTCGAACACGTAGCCGCGACCCGCGGTGTCGGGAGCGAGGAAGCGCTCGATCATGCGCGGCGTGAGCATTGCGTGGGCAACGCGCTCGTCCTGGTACCAGACCTTCCAGCGCTGATTGAACTCATGTGATTCGGTGTCGAGGTCGCGAGCGCCCAGTTTCTTGCCAAGCCGCTTGAGCTTGTTGTCGGCGGTGAGCCGCAGGGTGGGCAGCCGCGCGGGCAGGGGCACCCACGTCACCTGGAAGCGGTGCGTCGTCGTCGTGGTGTTGCCGTCGGAGTCCGTCGTTTCGGTCTCGTAGCTGTACGCGAAGGTCTCGAAAGCGCGACCGTCGAACTCGCCCCACACCACATCGCGCGCCCGGCGGTTGTCACCGATGCCGAATGGCGTACTCGTGAAGTAGCGCGTCCGCTCGCGATCCTCCGGCAGATAGCCAAGCCCGTATTGCGCCACGACGGAAGCGATCGCTGCCTTGCGGCGCTTAGCCTCCTTGAATGCCTTGACGGCGAAGTAGATGCCAAGCGCGATGATGCCGACGAACAGCAGCGGCAGCACCACGAACATGACTCCGCCCATGCCTACGGCGGTCCGCCCGATCTCTGGGTCCATGACGGGCGCGCGGCTAGAACTGCACCGTGGGCGCCTGGCGGGCGCTCGGGTCCTCTGTCTCGAAGTATTCGGCGCGAGTGAAGCCGAACATGTTCGCGATGATCGAGATGGGGAACGTCTCGACCCGCGTGTTCAGCTCTCGCACATTCGCGTTGTAGAAGCGGCGACCCGCGGCCACACGGTCCTCAGTGTTCGTGAGCTCGTTCTGAAGCTGCATGAAGTTCTGGCTCGCCATCAGGTCCGGGTACTGCTCGGCGACGGCGAACAGCCGGCCAAGGGCCTGGGTGAGGACGTTCTCCGTGCGTGCCTGCTCCGCGGGAGACATGCCGGGGTTCGAGGCCGCAGCACGCGCCTGCGTCACCGCCTCGAAGGTCGCCCGCTCGTGAGCGGCGTAGCCCTTGACGGTTTCGACGAGGTTCGGAATGAGGTCATGCCGACGCTGGAGCTCGGTGTCGATCTGGTGCCAGGCTTCCTGAACCAGGTTGCGCAGGCGCACCAGGCCGTTGTACGCGCCGATCGCCCACAGCACGACGACGAGGATGACGACGCCGATGCCGATCAGGAAAAACTCCATTGTGACCTCCCGAGTCCTTGCCTTGACTCTACCGTTTGCGTCCCTTGACGCCACCATCCCGATCGTCGTCTCCACTGACGTCGATTCCTGTGTAGGTGCGCGAGTTGAGAACGCCTGGCTGGGTCGCCCAACTGGGCGCGGCCGCCCAGCGCTCAGCCTCTTCTTGCCGACGCTGCTCATCCAGTTCTGAGAATCGCCTCACCACATGCGCTGGCATGCGAGAAGCGATGCCCGTGACGAGGTTGAGCCGGGCCACGATGTCCTCGAGCATCCCGTAACCCGCGCTCCACGCAATGACGTAGCTGCTCTCGATGCGCACGGCCACCCCGGGAAGTCGATAGCGCAGCAGGTGCTCCATCATGCGCGGATCCACAACGTCGACCGCGAAGCGCTTGTTGGGGCTCATGAGGCGCCACGAGCGGTTGAACTCCGCTGACTCGAGGTCGATGTCCGTGCCAGTGATCGCGCTCATGATGCGAGACGCACCGTCCTCCGGAACCAAGTCCAGTCGGTCAACGGGCACCTCGAGAGTCGCCACCGTCATGGTAAACACCTGCTCGGCCGCGCGGTCCTGACCCATCCGGTACTCAAAGCGATAGGTGAAGTGAGAGCAGTCGAACCCGCCGTACCTGCCGGTGATGCAGTCGTCCACGTGACGGTGGGTGCCCACGCCGAAGGGAAAGCCGTTCAGCCGCGTCGTGATTCCTGGCGCGTGGCCCGTGTACTTCCAGCCGTGGCGCTCGGCGAACTCGCGAATCGCCGTCGAATGCTGATGCGCCCTGACCTTGTCGAAGATGAAATAGCTCGCGGCGAGCACACCGCAAGCGATGATGATGACGCCAACGGGCCCCTCGAAGTATCCAAACTGGAGTCCGCCCAGTGCAATCACGGTCGCCACGCCACCTATCCAGGCGAGGACGTTGTGGGCGCTGAGCCGGTGCACGGGCTACTCGAGACCGAGGTCTGCCAGGGAGTACAGGTAGAGGTAGGGAAGGCCCTCTGCCTCGACCGCCTCTCGCGCGCCGGTGTCGCGGTCGACGATCACGGCGACGGCCGCGACGTTGGCACCCGCCTCACGCAGCGCCTCGACAGCCGTCAGCACGGAACCGCCGGTGGTGGAGGTGTCCTCGACGGCGACCACCGTGCGGCCGGCGACATCGGGTCCCTCGATGCGACGCTGCAGTCCGTGCGACTTGGCCTCCTTGCGCACCACGAAGGCGTCGAGTGCGAGGCCGCGTGAGGCCGCCGCGTGCAGCAGCGCAGTCGCGACAGGGTCGGCGCCTAGGGTGAGTCCGCCCACCGCGTCGATGTCCGCGGGCCCGTACCCGTTGATCTCGAGGTGATCGAGCAGCAGGTGCCCAATGAGAGGGGCGGCCTCGTGGTGCAGCGTCACCCGGCGCAGGTCGACGTAGTAGTCGGCTTCGCGACCGGAAGCGAGCGTGATGCGGCCGCGCACCACTGCCAGTTCGGTGATGAGTTCCTGCAGCCGTTCACGAGGCGTCGTCATGGCGCCAAGACTACTGGTCGGCTCACGTCAGATTGGAGACCGGCGGCTGCGCAGCCTGCGGGTGGCCGACGCTGGGGCAAGTCGGGCGAGAGCGCCGACTGCCGCGTACCTGACGGTGGGTGTCACGGTCACCGCCCCGCGGCGCACCGCCGCGAGCGCGGAGGCCACTACCTCCTCAGCTGACAGCCAGGCGAGTTCCGAGTAGCGGTCCTTCATCGCCTCAAGACCAGGGTGATCGTGGAACTCGGTGCGCGTGAGGCCAGGCAGCACCGCGGTCGCGGTCACGCCGGTTCCCTTGAGCTGGCCTGCGATCGCCTCGGTGAACTCCACCACCCAGCGCTTATGCGCCGAGTACGTCGAGTTGGACAGATGCGCAGCCACCGACGACACGTTGAGGATGGCCCCATGGCCGCGCGCGACCATCCCGGGCAGCGCCGCGTGAGTCAGCTGCAGGGGAGCCGTGACCAGCACATCGAGTAGGGCCTTCTCGTCTTCCCAAGAAGTCTGCGTGAAGTCCTTGCCCAACCCGAACCCCGCATTGTTGACGAGCAGGCTCACCGGCTTGTCAGCGTCGGCCACACGATCCGCGACGGCCCGCCTGCCATCTTCAGTCGCGAGGTCCGCCGGCAGCACCTCCACCGAGACGCCAGTGGCGCTTGCCACCACGTCCGCGAGTTCGCTGAGCCTGTCGCGAGAGCGTGCAGTCACCACAAGGTTGTGGCCCGCGGTGGCCAGCTGCCATGCGAACTCCTCGCCAAGCCCGGCCGACGCTCCAGTCACCAATGCGGTTGCCATGACTCGACACTAATCCCGTTCGCGCGCGGCGGCGGCGAGGACGGGGCCGCCCAGTACGGTAGAGACATGCGCTTCGCCACTTGGAATGTGAACTCGATCCGCGCGCGCGTGGATCGCGTTGTCGACTACCTCGAGCGCTCGCAGGTCGACGTGCTCGCGATGCAGGAGATCAAGTGCAAGCCCGAGCAGTTCCCTCTCGCGCCGTTCGAGGCACTCGGCTATGAGGTCGCCGCGCATGGGCTGAATCAGTGGAACGGCGTGGCGATCGCGTCCCGCATCGGCCTCGAGGGCATCGAGACGCAATTCGCCGGCCAGCCGGGATTTGCCAAGAGCGGCGAGCCGCTGGTCGAGGCGAGAGCTATTGGCGCCACGTGCGGCGATTACCGAGTGTGGAGCGTCTACGTGCCCAACGGGCGCGCCATCGAGGATCCCCACTATGCCTACAAACTCGAGTTTCTCGCCCAGCTGCGCAGCGCGGCGGCCGAGTGGGCGGACGCTCCCGCGCTCATTGCCGGCGACTTCAACGTAGCGCCGCTCACGACCGACATTTGGTCGGAAGAGGACTCAAGCGCTGAGACTCATGTGACCCCCGCGGCCCGCGACGCATTCCACGCTCTGGCAGAGGCCGGCTACGAGGAGCTCTCGCGCCGATTCATCCCCGAGCCCAACACCTACACCTTCTGGGATTACCAGCAGCTGCGCTTCCCACGCAATGAGGGCATGCGCATCGACTTCGTCTACGCGTCTGCGGCAGCCGCGGCGCGCGCCACCGGGGTGCGCATCGAGCGGAACGAGCGCAAGGGTCAGGGGGCCTCCGACCACGTTCCAGTCGTCGTGGACTTGGAGGATGGCAAGTGACAGACGACTTCGCCGCCCCTCCCGCCCCAGGCGACCGGCCGGCGGCTCAGGCGCGCAGGGAGGACTTCCGTCCCACGCCTACGCGTCGACGCCGCGGCCGCTTTCCCCGCTGGCTGCTCGTGGTGCTCGCGCTCGGAGGCGTCGCGATCGTGGGAGGCGTGGTCGCCCAGGTCTCGCTCACGGTGCGCAACAACAACATGACCCCCGCGGCCCCCGGCGCCACCGGGCGGCTGAACTCTGTGCAGGTGGTCTCTGGGATGTGCCTGCGCAGCATCGGGAACTCAGCAGGGAAGGTCGAGGCTGTCGACTGCGCCGAGTCGCATGCAGCCGAGGCCGTGAGCGCCTATTCATTCAGGGGCGACGACTGGCCCGGCGACAAGGAGGCCGCGGACGCCGTGATCGCCTTCTGCGCGTCACAGTTCGCGCCCGAAGGTGCCCTCGCGGCCGCGGTTCGCGATCGCGAGTGGCTCGTCTGGGTGCCGTCCAAGGCCACCTGGACGGCGGGCGACCGCAAGGGACTGTGCATAGTGCACGCGGACCAGCCATGGACCGGAAGAGCAACGGACACTCGGCCAGCCGACGACACTGAGAGCGTCGACGCCTAAGGCGTTGCCTAAGCGGCAGCGGGGTGGCGTGACTGGATTGCCGCGATGACCTCAGGGTCGCCCTGCTGCCCCAGCCACTCGATGACCGAGTCCGGCGTCAGCGGATTGCGCGCAATCACAGCCCGCAGCTCGGGGTAGTTGATCGCGAAGTGCGCCAACTGGTTGGGCGTCACGTCAAGGCTCCCGACAAGCTCACGCGGAGATCCCTCGCCGTCCCGGGATTGCTGAAGGTGCACGGCCGAGGCCGAACCCGGGGCGGCGAGGGGCCACTCGTCACCGGGGCGCGCGATGGCGGTCACGCGCTCTGGCTGCCCGGACGCCCGTCTGGCGGTGACGGCATCCTTCAGCAGCACTCCAATGACAAGCAGCGGGAGAATCGGCACCACCCACATCAGTGGGACAGAGTCTGCTTCTTGCACCCGCGCTAGCCCGAAGGCGGCTCCTATGAACACCACGCTCGCGGCGCCGAAGGCGACGAAAGACGCAGGCGTCAATGAAGCAAAGGGCGTCAATCCCGCTATCACGATCCCAGCAAAGAACACGCCTGCTACAAGCACGCTCACGGCATCGATAGTCCAGGTCATTCCCCACCTCCGAAAGTGACGAGCCTCCCCCCGGTTGCGGCTCGTCCTAGTTAGGTTCGCACCGGAGGTAATACCCGTAAAGCCCCCATTTATGGGGGCACGGCGTGTTTTGTGTGAGAACTGCCCCGAAAACAGGCGCGACAGTCCGCTAGCCTGCTCACAGGAGGGGAGGTTCCTAATGGAAATCCGGCGGATCGCACTCGTGGAAGACCACGCGCTGATCGCGATCGGATTTCGGGACCTCATCGAGGCCCAGCCGGACCTCCACCTCGCCGGAATGGTGAGCACCGTCGCCGAGCTCGACTCCATCGAGGACACGCTCGACCTCGTGGTCCTCGACCTGCGACTCGCGGACGGCTCCCTTCCCCAAGACAACGTCAAGGCGATCCACGAGCGCGGCGCCCACGTGCTCGTCTACACCGGTGCAGAAGACCGCCGCATGATCCAGTCGGCCGCGCGCTCGGGTGCCCTCGGACTGATTCGCAAGTCTGCCGATCCCGAGACTCTGCTCGCCGCTATCCGCACCGCAGCGTCGGGCGGCGAGGTCTTTGGCGCAGACTGGGCGGCGGCCATCGATGCCGATGCCGACCTTCCCGACGCCAAGCTGTCCAATCGGGAACAGGAGATTCTGTCGCTGTACGCCTCAGGCGAGACCGCGGCCTCCGTCGCGCTGCACACCGGGCTGGCTCGTGAGACCGTGGCCGACTACGTGAGCCGCATCCGCCGCAAATACGCAGAGGTGGGCCGCCCCGCCTACTCACGAGTGGACCTCTACAAGCGCGCGATCGAGGACGGACTGCTAGCGGAAGACCGGGATGTCTGAGCTCGACGGCGAGCGCACGGCGCTTGATCGGCTGTCGCGCACCATGTACACCGCGATCGGCATCGCGGCGGCAATATTCGGCATCCTTCTCTCGCCTGGTCCCAGCGGCTCCTTAGGCCAGGTCGACCAGGTGGACAAGCCGTTCCTCGCCTTCAGCGTCACCGTGGGACTCGTGCTGCCCGCCTCGTTCATCGTGCTTGGTCGCGTGCTGTCGGCGGACATCATGCGCGGCTTCGTCACCTCGGTCGCGATCGGCTTCGTCGCCTCCCAGCTGCTCTTCCCCTTGGCGATGGTCGACGACAAGCTCGCGGAACAGGGCTCGCCGTGGCTCCAGGGCTTTGGCCCCATTCCCGCGACGCTGCTCGCGGTGGCCTGGGGCAGCCGCATCACGTGGATCTTCGCGCTCACCCAGGGCCCCATCGTGTTCGGCGTCAGCCTCCTCACTCGCGAGGTGAGCCTCATTCAGTCGGTGCTCGACGCCATGGGCGCCATGGTGAGCTGCTCGATCTTCGCCGGCGTCTCGCTGTCCGTTGTGCTCGCGGCCGCGCGTCTCGATGAGGTCGCCAAGCGCGCTCGCGGTCAGGCATCCATCGAGGCCTCCGCGGTGACGCGCGAGCGCGAACAGGCGCGCATCAACGCGATGGTGCACGACGACATCATGTCCGTGCTGCTGGCCGCGAGCCGCGTTCCCGTCCCACCTGGCCTCGCCGATCAGGCCCGTGGCGCACTGCGCTCCGTCGAGGCGCTCGCGAGCGCGGAGCTGGGCAAGGGACCGTACTCGCCAGAGGATCTCGTTGCCGTGCTGCGCGCCACCGTGAGCGACGCCGCCGCAGACATCGAGTTCACCTACACGATCGAGAGCTCAGAGGCGATCCCGCAGGAAGTGGTCGCCGCGCTGTCGGAGGCGACGGAAGAGGCGATCCGCAACTCCCTGTTCCACGCGGGCAGCCCCGACGTCCGTCGCGGCGTGGCGGTCAACATCACCGGCAAGGCCGTCCAAACCATCGTGACAGACAACGGCAAGGGCTTCTCGCTGCGTGACGTGCCGCAGCGTCGGCTGGGGCTGCGCGTGTCGATCCTGCAGCGCATGCACTCGCTGCAGGGAGGCGAGGCGAGTGTGAGCTCGCGACCCGGCCAAGGCGCCACCATCACGCTGACGTGGGTGAGGCCATGAGCGCTGAAGAGAAGGCAACCCCCACAGACGTCAGCCGACTGCTGGGCCTCCACACAGAGGGCGCTCATCTGGTCATTGGGCTGATCATGGTCTCGAACGCGGTGTTCACGTTCGCCACCGCGAACCTGCTCGACCACCCGTGGGCGTCGTATCTGGCCATGGTGCTCGTCAACGCGGGCGTGGTGGTCGTTGGCCAGCCGCACCCGGATCCCTTCCCGCGGCGCAGCACCATCGTGGTGCTGGGGATCATCGGGATCAGCACCGTACTGGTCTGCTACGCACTGCCCGACGCTGGGGCACTGGGCCGCGCGACCTGGCACCTTGGCGCCAACACCTGGCTCATCTGGTTCCTGATCCTGCGCAGGCGGGTGCTGCTGGGCTGGTCTGCTGGCGTGATGATGGTCGCGATCATGCTCGCGTGGGGCGAGATCTCGGGTCGCGGAGCGCTGTGGGCGCTGCGGCTCGCGCAGTCGCAGATCGCCCTCATGGTGGTGGCCACCCTCTTCGGCGCCGCGCTGCGCCGCACGGCCCAACGCATCAACGAGCTCACCGAGCGCTCGGTGCGCGCCTCCGCAGTGGCCGCATCCGCGAACGCGGCCCAAGAGATCCGCGTGCAGCGCGCCGCCGAACTCGCCGCCACGGCGGTGCCGCTGCTGGATCGGATTGCGACTGCCGAGGAGTTCACCCCAGAGGACCGCGCCGCCTTCGCTCGCGTCGAGGCGAACCTCCGCGATGGGGTGCGCGGCAGATCCCTCATGACACCTGTGATCGTCGCGGCGGTGGCGCGCGCCCGCGAACGCGGCGTGGAGGTCACGCTCCTCGACGACAGAGGCTCGGAACTTCCCTCGAAGGCCGCCATGACCGAGATCGCGGTGCGCATCGCCACCACCCTCGACACGCTCAGGGAGGGCGCGGTGACGATCCGGCTGCTGCCGGCAGGCCGCGACACCGCGGTGACAATCGTGACGCGACTTGGAGAGGAGACCACCCGCCTCGCCCTCACGGGCGAAGGGATGGTCGCCACCTCAAGTGCCTGAAGCGTCGGGCCCTTACTCGCTGAGCACCAGGTCCGCGAGCGTCGACAGCGGAACCATGCCGTGGGCAAGGACCCGCTCATGGAACTCGGGAAGCGGCAGCCCCGCCTCCTCGCGAAGGCGCAGGATCTCGAGCCGACCGATCATGTAACTCAGCGCCTGCGCAGGCATCGCGATGTAGCGGTCCACCTCAGCGGTGATCGCGCCGAGCGAGTTGGGCGAGTTGCTCATGATGAAGTCGATCGCCTGCTGGCGGGTCCAGCCCAGCGCGTGCATTCCGGTGTCCACCACCAGTCGGCACGCGCGCAGAGAGTCGTTCTCGAGCATGCCAACGCGCTGCAGCGGTCCGGAGTACAGGCCCATCTCGTCCGCGAGGCGCTCGGTGTACAGCGCCCAGCCCTCGAGGTAGGCCGTGACGCTCATGCGCTTGAGGACCATGTGCAGTCCGTCGTCCTCCTCATGCAGCGCGAACTGCAGGTGGTGGCCAGGGACGCCCTCGTGGAACGTGGTGCCCTCGAGGTCCGTGCGACTCCAGTCGTCAGGGCGCTCGACGTTGAAGAAGAACTCTCCCGGCTTGCCTGTCTCGGGCTCCGGCGACGAGTAATAGGCCTGCGCGCCACCCTTGACCGCATTCACGGTGCAGGGCGTCGTGGGCAGCTTGCTGAATGCGGCAGGCAGGGCGGCAGTGGCTCGCTCGAAGGCGGCCTCCGCGTCCCTGACCAGCGACTCGGCGTCGTGGTAGCGCAGCGAATCGTCGCTGCGCAAGCGCTCGTAGATCTCCTGCAGGTCCGCGGTGCCAAGCAGCGGGCCGGCGATCTCGATGTACTCCTCATTGAGTCGCTCCACCTGCTGCAGACCCAGCTCGTGGATCTGCTCAGGAGTGAGGTCGGTCGACGTCATCGCCCACACCAGATCGCGGTAGTGCTCATCGCCGCCAGGCAGGTGGCAGTAGCCGGGGTGGTCGTCGTCACGGCCGCGCTCCGCGAGCGCTCGCATTCGCGCAGAGTGGTCCTCAAGCGCTGGCAGCACCTTTTCGCGAACGATCGCGCGCAGCTCAAGCTTCCACGTCTCGGCGTGCTGCGGCTCAAGGCCCGACGGCGGGGCCTGGGCGGCGAGGCGGTCAAGGGCGTCGGGGGAGGCGAGCAGCGCATCGATTGCGTCGGCCGTGCCGTTCACATGCCGCGAGAGACCCACGATGCCGGTGAGGGCATGCGCCTCTGCGGTCGACGCGAGGTCATCGAGCGCTCCCGGCAGGTTGCGCATCTTGGTGAGGTACTGGTCCGCGTGCTCATCGGTCACGAGGTTGAAGCGAGTGGCGAACACCTCGAGCATCCCAAAGAAGCCGAGCGCCGGGTTGGTGCCCTGAATCGCCGCGTTCCACTTGAGGTCCACCGCCTGCGATCGGGCCGTGAAGACGATCGCGTCGCGCAGCGCTCGCTCTCGAGGAGTGGCAGGCGTCAGCTGCTCCGCCCTGTCCGCAAACTCACGGAACTTCTGCTGGTGCTCAGCCACGGCGTCGGGCGAAAAAGCGGGCCACGTCTCGAGGTAATCGGTGGAGGAGTTCCACAGCAGCGAGTGGCCATCCGCGGCGCGTGCGTACTCGTAGTACTCGTCCGCTAGGGAAATGAGGGTGTCCATTCCATCAGCCTAAGCGGCTGGGAGTCATGCAAAGCGCGCCCGGAGGGATTCGAACCCCCAACCTTCTGATCCGTAGTCAGATGCTCTATCCGTTGAGCTACGGGCGCACGGTTGGAAAACCGAGTCACGAGTATACCGGCTGGCGGACACCGCGCAGTACGCGGTCTCGTGACCACTTCACGCACGTCAGTGCGCCAAGAGCGGAGACGGTGGGATTCGAACCCACGGAGGGCTTTAACACCCTCACGGTCTTAGCAGGACCGCGCACTAGGCCTGACTATGCGACGTCTCCCGGCCAAGAAAGGATACCCGACGCTGTGGCCGGGGCACCCTCGCGCGGAGAGTGTGGGATTCGAACCCACGGTGGCTTGCGCCACAACGGTTTTCAAGACCGTCACCTTCGGCCGCTCGGTCAACTCTCCTTGTCGGCAACAGCCGACGGCCTAATTGTGCCAGCCCTGCGGAAGGCCAGGACTCAGCACCTGGAGTTCGTACAAGACGGCCGCCCTCGCGAGCTCGGGATCGTAGGTGACCACCGTGTCGATGGCGGCGTGCGCGACCGCCGCACCAAGGTGAAGGGCGGCGAAGGGGCGCAGCACGCTCGCGGCGTGGGTCGAGACTTCAACGTTCTCGTCTCCGAAGCGCACCACGGGAATCCGGGCACGCACCTCTTCGATGACGCGGAAGGCGTTGTCCTTCTCTTCGCGCGGATACAGCGCGGCGGCCTGGCGCAGCTCGGTGAGTCCCAACTGGCTCGTGGCGAGCTCCTCGAGGTGGGGCACCGCCCAAGCGGTGAACTCCTCGTAGAAGCGGACGCCCGGCAAGAAGCGACACAGGGCCGAACCGTCCAGATACTTCACGGCGTCAAGGGTAACGCTCGGGAGAAAGTGCGACGGCGCGAACCCCCCGACCGGTGGGGGTCCGCGCCGTCACTCAAGGAGGTTCTGCGTTTCTTACTTCTCTTTGATGCGGCGCATCGCGAGCTGGACAACCGCGACAAGGGCCTGCTTCGTTGCAGACTTCTCACGGGCGTCCGTGTACATGAGCGGGGTGTCCGGGCTGAGCCCGAGCGCCTCGCGCACGTCTTCAAGCTGGTGTTTGGCAACTCCGTCAAAGCAGTTGACGCACACCACGAACGGAATGCCGCGACCTTCGAAGTAGTCGACGGCAGGGAAGCACTGGTCGAGGCGCTCGGTGTCGACGAGCACCACGGCGCCAATGGCACCGCGAACCAGGTCATCCCACATGAACAGGAAGCGGTCCTGACCGGGAGTACCGAAGAGGTACAGCCACAGCGAACCCGGAAGCGCAATGCGGCCGAAATCCATGGCAACGGTCGTCGTCGTCTTCCTATCGGTGACGCCACCGGCGTCGTCGACGCCAACCGAGTGCTCGGTCATGGCGGCTTCGGTGTTGAGCGGATCGATATCGGAGATCGACCCGATGAAGGTGGTCTTGCCCACGGCGAAACCACCCGCGATCACGATCTTGACGACCGTGGGGGCAACGTGAGACGGCTGGGTCGCTGTAGCGACGGGCGCGTCAGAGGGCTGCGATGCCATCGAGGACACTCTCCAGGAGACTTAGTGAAAGACCGCCGGACTCATCGTGCGTGGACGCATCTTGAGCGGTTCCGCCGGTGTGGATTCTCAGATAGTTTTCTTCAGCGAGGTCCGTCACGAGCACCCTGACCACACCCAGCGGAAGGCGGGTGTGAGCAGAGAGCTCAGCCACGGACTGATATTGACCTGTAGCGAGCTGCAGGATCTTCTTCTTTTCGGGGGTCATTCCCCTCAAAGCCTCGGGGCTCGATGAAGACTCGACGAGAGCCTCCATCGGCAGATCGGCACTAGCGGCACGCACTCGCCCACCCGTGACGGCGTAGGGACGCACCGCGTAGGTGTCGTCCGCGTCGCCGTCGACTTGCGTGTAGAGATCAGCCATCGTGCGACCCTAGGACCTCGTCTGCCCGTCGGTGGGCAGGTTCTGACGCATCTCGGTGATGAGCTGCGGGGTCAGAGCGTTCTCGGTGCGAGAGACCAGGAGGGTCATCTCGTAGCCCACAAGACCCACGTCGCAGGTCGAATCGGCGGCAACGGCAAGCACAGAGCCGTTGGAGACGCTCATGAGGAACAGGAACAGCTCATCCATCTCGATGATCGACTGACGGACTTCGCCGGCGTTGAGCTGACGCGCCGCACCTCGCGTGAGGCTCGCCATGCCAGACACCACTGCGGCGAGCGTGTCGCCACCGGTGCGGTCAAGGTTCTTCGACATCGCCATGAGCAGGCCGTCCGCGCTCACCACCAGCGTGTGGCGGGTGCCCGGAACGGTCTGGACGAAGTTGTCCAGGAGCCATCCGAAGTTGGTGGCCTCAGTGCTGAGGGTGGTCACAGCTCCTCCTTGAGAGTGGTGATTCGGTCGGTTGTCATGCGGTTAAGTCCTGCCATTGTCTCTACTCCTTCGCCGCCGCGCTCTGGGAACGCTGTTCGAATTCGGCGACGTCGTGCCGCGCACGCTGGGTGCCCGAGTAGAAGTTGGAGAACCGGTTGCGGATCTCTTCGGCGTCGCGTTCCTTGTGGACGATCTGCACCTCAGGCTCAATGGGCTTGACCTGCGGTGGCGGGGCATTGGAGGCGCGCCGACGCTGGAGTCCGGCACGCGTGGTCTCCACCTTGGGCCGCTCGGCAGCGAGCGAACTCAGCTCCGAGAAGACGGCGCTCGTGATCTCCGGCTCGGGCACCGCGGCGGCACCCTCCGGGTGGATCTCGACGATGGGCTGGTACTCGGTCGCCACCTCGGGCTGGGTGGCGGCAAGGGCCGACGCTCCGGCGGCTTCCCAGCCGAGCGGTGTCGCGAGCTCGTCCGGGGTGAACTCACGGCCGCTCGTGGGCTCAGCGGAGGGCGCCTGAGCGCCGCGACCGTCGTACAGCGCGAATGCGCCGCCCGGGTTGGGTGCCTGCTGGAACTCGGGAGCCGGAGCCATCGGGTATGCGAGTCCCGACTCCTCCGGAGCAGCTGGCTCGAAGGCCGTCGGCGCTGGGGCCGCGTCGTACGTCGGTGCCGGGTCGTAGGCGGGAGCCTCCTGAGCGGGCACCGCGCCGTACGCGGTAGCCGGGTCGTAGGCGGGGGCCTCCTGTGCGGGCACCGCGCCGTACGCGGTAGCCGGGTCGTAGGCGGGAGCCTCCTGAGCGGGCGCCGCGCCGTACGCGGTGGCCGGGTCGTAGGCAGGCGCCACGTCGTACGTCGGGGCAGCGTCATAAGTGGGCGCGGCGTCGTCGGTGGGCGCAGCGTCGTACGTCGGAGCCGCGCCGTATGCCGGCTCCTGAGTGGGTGCCGGCTCGAACGCCGGTGCGCCACCGAATGCGGGCTGCGCGGCGGGGGCTTCAACTGCAGGAGCGGCGGGCGAGCCGAACACCGTCGTCGCGGAGAACGGCGGAGCGGCGGGTGCCACGGACTCTGCCGGGGCCTCGCTCACACCCTTGTCCTTCTTGCCCTTGCCAAAGAGGCGGCCGAAGAAGCTCTTCTTCACGGCCTCTTCAGTGGGCGTGCCAGCGATGAGCTCGTCGAGCGACGGCTCGGCGACGGTCTGAGCCTGCGGTGCCGGGGCAACGGCCTGCGCCTGCCATGCGGGCTCAGGCGTCGGCTCGGGAGTGGGCTCCGGAGCCGCGGCGGGCAGGGTCCCGTAGACGTCCGCGTAGCTGAACGGAGCGGCAGCGGCGGGCGCGGAAGGCTGCGCGGGCGCAGGAGCCTCCGGAGCGGGAGCCTCCTCGTATACCGGAGCGGCCTGCTGAGGGAACTCGTCCTCGTCGGGCTCAAGGGCAATGGGCATGGCCTCGGCAGCGGGCTCCGCGACCGCGGGCGCGGCCGCAGCGGGAAGCTCGTCGTCGTCCTCGAGGCTGGGAACGGCAAGCGGCTCCGGAGCTGCTGCGGGCGCCATGGCAGCCGCAGCGGCAAGGCTCGTGGCCGCCTCCTCTTCGTCCTCTTCCAGCATGGGGATCTGGTCGGGTGTGACCTCCGCGGCCGGCGTGAGGGTGGCCCCTCCGAAGTCGTCCTCGTCGTCCTCGAGCACGGGGATCGCAGGTGCGGCCTGGACAATGTCCTCGGCAGCGAGTCCGCTGCGACGGGCCACGTGGCCAAGCGACTCGGCCTCGGGGTCGATCTCGGCGACCTCTTCGGACAGCGCCTTGCGGGAGCGGAAGCCGCGGAACATCTGCGCGCGCTCTTCGGGACTCTGAGGCGAGATCTCGCTCGCGGGAATGGCTGGCTTGAACTCCTCCTGCGGAGCGGCAGCCTCGAGGGCGCTCAGCTGGGCCTCGGTCGCGCGAGCGGGAAGACCGATGATCTTCTTCTCTTCTTCCTCGTCCACCTCGACAGCGGACTGGCGGCGCCTGCGCGTCGGCAGACCGGTCGAAGACACGCCTTCGGTGAGATCCGCGGTGTCGACGGGGACCGCGACAGGGGCCTCAGCAGCGTCGGCGGCGATGAGCTCCTCAACGGAGGCGTTGCGGCTCGTGAGCATGCCTGCCTCGACGACCGCAGGCTGGTACGTGCCGACGCTTGCGGCCGCGTTGGGAGCCGGGGCGTTGGCGGAGTCGTACTGCTCGTCCGCTGCGTTGTTTGTGACGAGGGCCTGCGGGGCGTGCATGGCCTCGTTGACGGTCGACTCGGTGTGGTGCGCGACCTCGGAAGCGTATGTGGGGTCGAACAGCGAGGGGCTCATGACGACCGTCGCGACGGTGCCCTCGCCTTCCTTGGACGCGATCGTCACCTGCGCTCCGATGCGTCGGGCAATACGACCGACCACGAACAGACCCAGTCGCTGTGCACCGAGGATTTCGGACGCTGCGGTCGAGGCGACGCGTGAGTTCGCTTCAGCGAGCTCCTCCTCGGTCATACCGATGCCGGAGTCCTCGATCTCCACCACGTAGGCGCCGTCACGCTCGCTCGTGCGAACGATGACGGGCGTGCCGGGGTCGGAGAAGATCGTCGCGTTCTCGAGCAGCTCAGCGAAGAGGTGCGCGGCGGTCAGCGACGAGTGGCCGAGCATCGCGGGGTCGGCGTCGAGTTCGAGCTGGACGCGCTCATAGAGCTCGATCTCCGACGAGGCGGTGCGGATCACGTCGGACAGCGGCATCGACCGGCGCAGACGGCGGCCGGTGTCGATGCCCGCGAGGACCAGGAGCGACTCACTGTTGCGACGCATTCGAGTCGCGAGGTGGTCGAGGGCGAAGAGCTTGGTCAGCGTGTCGGGGTCGTCCTGCGTGCGCTCCATCTCGTCGATAGAGGCGAGCTGGCGGTTGAGGAGCACCTGGTCGCGACGCGCGACGTTGACGAACATCTCAGAGATCGAGCCACGCAGGGCGGCCTGCTCGGCAGCGATCGCGAGGGTCGAGGTGTTGACGCCGTTGAACGCCTCCGCGAGGCGACCGATCTCATCCTTCGACTCCACAGGAATCTGCACCTCGGAGACGTCGACCGTCTCGCCAGGCATCGCGACGCGCTCCACGAGTCGGGGGAGCTCTGCACGCACCGCGGTAGCCGTGGTGGTCAGGCGACGCAGCGGGACCACGATTCCACGGGCGATGAGGAGCGCGATGAACAGCGAGGCCGCAACGGCCGCAGCGGCCGCAACAGCGGTGACGATCGTCTGCAGGAACGCGCCCTGGCGCAGGTTGTCGGCGCGAGCGGTCGCAAGGTCGATGGTCTGGTCGTACGGCAGCTGCTGCGCCTCGATCTCCATACCGACGAAGCCGATGTAGTTGACGTTCGCGATAGTCGCGAGCGCGGACTGGTCACCCTGGGAGACCGTGTTGCGCACCGATTCGAAGTCGATGTTTCCAGATCCGGTCGAGGCACCCCACTCCGGGGCGATGACGTCAGAGTTGAGCGCCGTGGTCGCCTTCTGCGCCTCGTCGAGGGCGAAGTCGGAGGCGGCGATGTAGTTGCGGACCGCGGTGGCACCACCCTGAGGGAACTCACCGTTGCGAATGATGCGCTGCGTGAGGATCGACTCCGTCGACAGCGATTGGACCAGGTTGAACATCGAGCCGTAGGCGGAGAGCTGGATCGACAGGTCGGGGTCTGCGGTCGCGACGGCGGCGCGGTCGATGAAGTCGTTGACCGACGTCAGCGTGCCGTTGTACCAACCGGCGATCGTGTTCGCCGAGTTACCGACGGTGCGCACGAGGGTGCGGGTGTTCTCAAGGCTTTCCATGGCGGCCCGGATCGCGTCGGCAGACTCGTTCACTGAGGCGTTGCCCTCAGTCACGGCAACCTCGTTGAGACGCGCACGCAGCGCCACCCAGTTGTTGTCAGAGTCCGTGAGTGCATCGACGAAGGCCTGCTGATAGGTCTGCGGCACGGTGAAGAAGTTCTGAGTCGCCGTGGCTTCCGCCTCAAGAGCGCCCGCGATCTCATCCAGGTAGTCAGCGGTCTCGCCGCGCTCCTTCTTGGCGAGGTCCTCGATCTCGGCTGCCATGGTCTGCAGCGCGCCCACGGCAATCGTGGTGTCCTGGTTCGACGGCCACACGTAGAAGTTGCCGTTGTCCTCGTTGTAGCCCTCGTCCGAAGGTTCCATGTCCTCCTTGCCCTCTTGGATGGGGCCAAGGGCACGAACAGAGGAAAGAGTCATCGAACGCGAGACCGTGAAGATCTCCTCCACCTTGTTGTAGGTGGCGCGGTCAGTGGTCCGCAGCGCGGCGACGGCGTTGTCGATGATGCCCTGAGCTGCGACTCGCCTCGCGTTGTAGGTCGAGAAGGTGTCCACGTAGTGGGCGCCTGCCGCGCGCTCGGTGTTGAGGGCGGTCTGGAAGGGCTTGGTCACCCTGGCGGTGGCCACGAGCTGCTGCGCGTTCTCGGCGCGCGTCAGCGACGTCATTGCGGAGAGCGTGATGTAGCCGGCCGCGAGCAGGAGCACCAGAATAGGCACCGCCACGGTCGCGAGGATTTTTCCTCGAACGCCAAGCCTTTGGAGCATGAAGCCTCTCCCTTGTGAGTCGACGACAACGCCGCTGACTCTTCGTGGGTCACACGAGCCAGTCCAGTCCTTCCGGTTATCGGCTCCGTCGCCAAAAACCTGAGGGCTACTCGCACAACCCGTACTGTGAGAGCCAGGTGGTGCGTAACTATGACGGTACTTCTGAGAGATTTCTGGTGAGAGTTGCCAGTTTGCCCCATTTCGGTGAGCCCGACGTCTTTGAGCTCACCGACGAACCCATGCCCAGCGTCGGCCCCCATGACGTGCTCATCAAAGTTGCCGCTGCCGGCGTGAACCGTGCCGACGTGCTCCAGCGCCGCGGTCTGTACCCCTCTCCGCCCGACGCTCCGGCATGGCCCGGTCTAGAGGTCGCCGGGGTCGTTGAGAAGGTGGGCGATGAGGTGGTGCAGTTCGCACCCGGGCAGCGCGTTTGCGCGCTGGTGGCGGGAGGGGGCTATGCCGAGTACGTCGGGTGCGATGAGGCGCTCGTGCTGCGCACCCCGGACGCGATCACCGACGTCGAGGCCGCGGCGCTGCCGGAGGCCGTGTGCACCGTGTGGTCGAACCTGCGCGTTGGCGGCGTGCCCGGCGCGCGCTCGATCCTCATCCACGGCGGCTCTGGAGGCATAGGCACGACGGGCATTCAGATCGCGAAGGCGCTGGGGCTGCACGTGACCGTCACGGCTGGCGGCGCTGAACGCACGGCAAAGTGCCGCGACCTTGGCGCGGATGTCGCTATCGACTACCGCTCCTCCGACTTCGCGCAGATCGTTGCCGACAACGGCGGCGTGGACCTGGTGCTCGACTGCATCGGCGGTGAGTACCTCAAGCGCAACCTGGCATCCCTCAAGGACGGCGGCACGCTCGTGATCATCGGTCTGCAGAGCGGAGCCGTAGCCGAGCTGAACCTCGCTCACCTGCTGAGCAGGCGCCTCACCGTTGCCGGGACCACGCTGCGCTCCCGGCCGCTCGCACAGCGCGCCGAGATCGTCGCTGACGTCAGGGCAAGCGTGTGGCCGCTCGTTCCCTCGCAGGTGAAGCCGATCGTCCACGAGGTGTTCGCGCTCGAGCAGGTCGCCGACGCCCACCGCTTGATGGAGCAGCGTGGCGCGTTCGGCAAAGTGGTGCTGAGCGTCAGCTGAGGTTGCCGGCCGCAAGCGATGCGGACAGCACCGGCGTGAGCGGCAGGCGCGGGAACAGCGTTGCCTGGAGGGCGTGATAGATGTCCGCCTTGCCTTCCCACACCGTGCGACTGACCTCGAGCGAAGGGCTGAGCTCGTGCCACCACGAGCCTCCCACCTTGTCCAGGTGGTGTTCGGCCACGTAGTCCCACCACTTGGAGTACTGCTCCGCGTACTGGGGAAGCTTGGTGCGCAGCCACAACGCGGCCGCGGCGCCAATCGCCTCTGCAGCAACCCAGTGCATGCGCTCGCGCACCACGGGCGTGCCGTCCCAGTCGATCGTGTACACGAAGCCCTCGGTGCCGTCGACGTTCCAGCCCTCGACCACCGCCTTGTCGTAGAGCGCGCGAGCGTCCTCCACGATCCACTCGGGGGTCGAGGTGCCGGTCTGCTGAAGGGAGACTCCCGTTTGGATCGCGAGGCGCGCCCACTCGAAGGAGTGGCCGATCGTCGCGCCATAGGGGCGGAACGGATGAGCCGGCGCCTCCTTGTTGAAGTCGAGCACGGGCTCCCAGTCCGGGGTGAAGTGCTCGGGCAGTCGCCAGTCGTTGTTGCGGGCGAAGTCGTGGATGGCACGCTCGACGATGCGGGCGGCCCGCTTGAGCCACGAGCGGTCGCCCGTCACGTCGGCAGCGGCGAGGTACGCCTCGACGGTGTGCATGTTGGCGTTGATGCCGCGGTACTGCTCCTCGTTGGTCCAGTCGGCGTCGAAGGACTCGCGGCTCATGCCAACCTCGTCGTCCCAGAAGTGCTCGAGGTGCACCGCGAGTGCGTCCTCAAGCAGCTCCTCGGCCCCGGGCCGGCCGGCAGCCTTCGCCGAGGACGCAGCCAGAATGACGAAGGCGTGACCGTACGCCTCCTTGGCAGTCTTCGTGGGTCCGTCAGCGTTGACCGCCGCGAACCAGCCGCCGTTGACGGAGTCCTTGAGCGGACCGGTCAGCGCGGCGACGCCGTGGTCTACGAGGGCCGATGCTCCCGGGCGGCCCATCATCGCGGCAAGCGCGAACGAGTGCGTCATGCGGCACGTGATCCACAGCTCGACGTCGTGGGAGTAGTCGGGAGTGCCGTCCTCACCCAGCCAGGCGAATCCGCCGCGCGGATCGCGGCTCGCCTCTCCAAATGCGAGGAGGCGGTCAGCCTCCGCCTCGAGCCAACGGTGATGTGCAGGGGAGGTCAGCCAATTCATGACCTCAGGGTAATGGCGCTAGAGGACTGCCAATCGCGCCGGATCCACGAGCTGCGACAGGAACGGCACCACACCGTCGTCCTGCACCGATTCCAAGACCTCGTCGGCGGCGTCCTTCACACGTTCGGGAGCATGTCCCATGGCGGCGGAGCGTCCCGCCCAGCGCAGCATGTCGATGTCGTTGGTGCCGTCGCCCACCGCGACAGTGTGATCAGGACCAACCCCCAGCTGGTCCCGCAGCTCCTCGAGAGCCGAGGCCTTCGACACCCCGGGACCGGTGAGGTCGAGCCATGCGGTGTAGCCGATCGCGTAGGTGACGTCTTGAAGACCCATGGCCTCGACCACCTCGTTGAAGTGCTCTGGCTCGGCTCCCGCGGCGCGGATCACTACTCGCGTTGTGGGCTCCTTGCCCAACTCGTCGTAGTCCACTATCAGTTGGCGACCCGAAAGCTCTCCCATGGGGAACTCCTTGGCCACGCGGAAACCCACGCCCAAGTCCTCAACGGCGACAAAAGCGTCGGGCATCTCCCTGCGCACCACCTCGAGAGCGAGCGCGGGATCGAAAGTCCGCACCGCGGCGATGTCATAGCCACCAGGCGTTCCAGGGTTGAGGCGGATCGTGATGGCGCCGTTGGAGCACACCGCCCAGCCCCGGCGAATGCCGAGTGCTTCCGCGACAGGAAGGGTGCTGATGATGCTGCGGCCCGTGGCGAGCACCACGTGGGTGCGGCACATGCGCACCTGCTCAATGGTCTCGACCACGGCGCTTGAGATCTCGCCGCCGAACGTCATCAGGGTGCCGTCGATGTCCAGACCCAGCATCCGCCAGTCGGTGGCGGCGGGTTCGCTGGGGAGTGGTCGTGTCATGACTCGACCTTACGTCGAGGAACTGACAGCACGGGCGACCGGCTCGAGCAGCTCGGCGCCGCCAAGGTAGGGGCGCAGAATCGGCGGCACGTAGACGGAGCCGTCCGCCTGCTGATGGTTCTCGAGCAGGGCCACGATCCAACGAGTGGTGCCGATGGTGCCGTTGATGGTCGCCGCGGCCGCCGTACCACCCTCGACGCGCTCGCGAATCCCAAGACGTCGCGCCTGGTAAGTGGTGCAATTCGAGGTCGAGGTGACCTCCATCCAGCGCTCCTGCGAGGGCAGCCACGCCTCGCAGTCGAACTTGCGAGCGGCGCTCATTCCCAGATCGCCAGCCGCAGTGTCGATGACGCGATACGGCAGCTCAAGCGCCTTGAGCATCTTCTCCTCGGTGGCGAGGAAGCGCTCGTGCTCCGCGGCAGCATCGGACGCCGTGACGTACGCGAACATCTCCACCTTGTGGAACTGGTGCACGCGGATGATGCCGCGAGTGTCGCGACCCGCAGAGCCGGCCTCGCGGCGGTAGCACGCGCTCCAGCCGGCGTAGCGCAGTGGGCCGCTGCTGAGGTCGAGGATCTCGTCGCTGTGGTAGCCCGCGAGCGCCACCTCGCTCGTGCCCGTGAGGTACAGGTCGTCGCGCTCGAGGTAGTAGATCTCCTCCGCGTGCTTGCCAAGGAAGCCCGTGCCTGCCATGACCTCCGGTCGCACCAGCGTGGGCGTGATCATAGGGCTGAAGCCCGCCTCCACGGCAGTGGCCATCGCCGCGTTGAGAATCGCGAGCTCGAGCCGCGCGCCTATGCCGGTGAGGAAGTAGAAGCGCGCGCCAGAGACCTTCGCGCCGCGCTCCATGTCGATCGCGCGCAAACCCTCAGCGATCGCAAGGTGGTCCCTGATCTCGACGCCCTCGGCCGCAAAGTCGCGGGGCGTGCCCTCGTGGCGCAGCACGGCGTAGTCGTCCTCGCCGCCGCTCGGCACGCCGGGCTCCGGAATGTTTCCCAGCGCCCTGGCGAGCTCCGACGCTGTGGCCGCCGCAGCGTCGGCCCTTGCCTTGAGGTCGCTCACCTTCGCGGCGAGCTCCTTGGTCTGGGCGAGCAGCGCGGCCTTCTCGTCACCCTGGGCCTTGGCGACCTGAGCGCCGAGCGCCTTCTGCTCCGCACGTGCGGTCTCGAATGCGGTGAGGGCGGCACGGTTCTCAGCGTCGGCCGCGAGCACCTGGTCCACCAGACCCGGGTCTTCCCCACGGGAGATCTGGCTGGCCCTCACCGTGTCAGGGTCGGTGCGAATCAGCTTCAGATCGATCATGCCTGGCAGTCTAGTCGCGCTCCGTTACGCTCAACCTATGGCCGCGGATGTCCTCGGATTGGTGGGGTTGGGGCTTGCGCTCCTGTCCCTCCTCATTGTCGTGTCCGTGACGCGGCAAGTTGGCTTTCGCGACCCCCTCAATGTGCCGCGCGTATGGCGCCGCCTGCTGTGGATTCGTCCACCAGACACCGGCACCTTCGACCACGCTCCGCCCATGTTCACACGCAACCAGCGCATCGCTTTCGTTGCGAACCCCACCAAGGACGGCGTCGGCTCCCTGCGTGAGCAGGCCATGCGCGCATGCGCGATTCGCTATCTCCCGGAACCCATGTGGTTCCTCACGACCGAGGAGGACCCCGGCGAGGGACAGGCGCGTCGCGCCCTGGAACTGGGTGCCGACGTTGTGGTGGCGTGCGGCGGCGACGGCACCGTTCGCGCGGTGGCCACGGCGCTCGCTCACTCCGACGCGACGCTCGGCATTGTGCCGATGGGCACCGGCAACATCTTCGCTCGCAACCTCGACATCCCCATCAACGATGCGACGGCAGCGCTGCGACTCGCCATCGACGGCGAGGATCAGACCGTCGACGTGGGCTGGCTCGATGTTCGCAAGGCCTCCTCCGAATCCGATGAGCCCCAGACGCACCTGTTCCTTGTCATCGCAGGCGGCGGGCTGGACGCCGAAATGGTGTCGGGGGCTGACGACCGGCTCAAGCGCCGCCTTGGCTGGTTCGCCTACTTCTTCGCAGCCGTCGCGCACCTGGGATCTAAGCGCATCGCCGCAACGATCACGGTCGAGGACGATGAGCCGGTCGAGTCGCACGTGCGCACCGTGTTGATGGGAAATGTAGGACGCCTCCCTGGTGGCTTGCAGCTCATCCCTGACGCCTCCGCCGTTGACGGCATGCTCGACATCGCGACTCTCGACGCGAGGGGCGGCATCGTGGGCTGGACCGAGCTGCTCGGCACCGTCATGGCGCAGAACGCCGGCTTCACTGACCCGTGGTGGGCGAAGATGCTCAAGGCATCGCGCATCGACCACCGTCAGGCTCGGTCCGTTGCCGTGTCATTCGAGCAGCCTCAGAAGGTGCAGGTGGATGGCGAAGTGCTTGACCGTGCCACCGAGATCACGGCGCGCGTCGATGCCGGGGCGCTCACCGTGCGCGTGGGCTCTGACGCCGTTGAAGAGTTGGAACAGGCCGAGACCGCCCGCGAGAACAGCGCGGTCGAGTAGCGGACAGCGAAAGGGACACCATGTGGCGCAGAGCGCGGTGGGGTTGGATAGCGGCGGCCTTGGCGACTCTCGTCGTAGGTGCTTTCGCGGTGATCGCGACGGGGACGTATTCCTGTGCGACAGTCGTCAGCGGTGTGTCCGAGTGTGACACCGGCAGCGCCCTGGCGCGCTCGGTGGTCGTCCTGACGCTCTTCGTGCTCGTCGCGACGTGGTTCGTTGTGCTGGCGTTCCGCAGGAGACCCCGCGGCTAGACGGTCCCGTTGCGCAGGTTCGCGACCCAGGCCCGCGCCTCATCGAAGTCCACGTCCGAGGTGCCGGGCGCAATCGGGGTGACTTCGCCACCTGCAGCCGGGTACGAGCCGAGGAACACCACCAGCGGGCACGTGCGCTTGAGACCGATGAGCGCCTCTGCCACTCGCGCCTCCGCGATGTGACCGAGCGCATCGATCGAGAACGAATACTCGCCCGGACGGTCCGTGCGCGGGCGGCTCTCAATGCGCGACAGGTTCACGCCGCGCACCGCGAACTGTTCAAGCATCTCGAGCAGCGCACCCGCACGGTCCGTGGGCAGGTGAACGGACAGCGTGGTCTTGTCGTGGCCAGTTGGCGGCGGCACCGCCTCCGGACGTCCGACGCGCACGAACCTGGTCGCGGCCGTCACCTCGTCAGCAATGTGGCCGGCAAGCACCGTGAGGCCAAGCCGCTCGCCAAGTCCGGGAGGCGCAAGGGCGGCGTCGATCGAGAGCCCCGCAATGAGATCGCCCGACGCTATGGCGAGGGCCGCTGCCGCGTTCGACGAGGCCGGCACAAAGGTGGCGCCAGGAAGGTTGTCGTTTGCCCAGCGTCGGACCTGGTTCCAGCCGTGGGCGTGAGCGGAGAAGTGCTTGATGTCAGCGATCTGCACGCCGGGGCGGGCGACGAGCTCGAACTCGACGGGAAGCACGACCTCGCCGAGGATGACGAGCGGCTCGCCTTGGGCGAGCGTGTCGAGCGTCGCGGTGACGCCACCCTCCACGGTGTTCTCGATCGCCACGACGGCGTAGTCGACCTCGCCGGCGCGCACGGCCCCCAGAGCGGTGGGAACGTCGACGACAGGGACGTAGTCGGCCTCTTCGGGCGACACGAGCTGGCGCAGCGCCATCTCCGTGAACGTGCCCTCGGGGCCGAGGTAGGCGTACCTCGGAAGCGCGCTCACTCGGTGTCCTCCTGCTCGGCGTCCTTGCGGTGGGTCACCTTGTACATCTGCTCGCCAACGGCGTGGCGAGTGGTGGTGGCCGCGCCCTTGGCACGGCGAGCTGCGATGGCGACCATGACGTCACGGTACTGGGTGGCGCGTGCGCCGAGCGAGCGTCGGTCAGCCGTGTTGGGCTTGTGCCGAATCTCGCACTCGACCTCGGTGACGAGATAGCCGGCCGCGAGCACGTCGAGGGTGAGCGCGACCTCAAGACCGGCGCCCCTCGCGAGCGGCATCGCGGCTTCGAGTGCGTCGCGCGAGACGCAGCGGATGCGGCTCAGCGGCTGCTGGGGAATCCAGTTGCTCGCGAGCTCGATGGCGCGGCGTGCGGCCTTCGCGGTGGGGCCGGTCGAGACGGGGGCGCTGTCAGTGAGCGCGATCGCCATGTCGCACACGCCCTCGGTCACGGCAGGAACCAGGGGAGCGGCGCCGATGGCGAAGGAACCGAGACTGCCCTCGAGCAGGAGGATCGCGCGTGCAGTGGCGCCGGGCTCGTCGCGCATCGCGATGACGGAAGCACCGAGTTCGATCGCGGCGGTGCGGCCCCGCGAATGCGAGTTGCGGACCGTCACCGCCCCAGCCTTGCGAGCAAGGTCCTGGGTGTTGTCCGTGGAGGCGTCATCCACCACCAGAACAAGGTCGACACCAGGGATGGCGCGCGCCGCACGAACCGTCGCTGCGATGTATCGGGCCTGGTCATGAGCGACGATCAAGGCGGCAGCACAAGCCGCGTCCTGTGATGAGGACGGCGCCTTCTCCCCAGCCTTCTTTGCCACGCGTCCAGCCTAG
>Ga0207415_1000177_pt1 | contig 56089 bp, 51 predicted proteins | sample Passage237A_FD_187369 | JGI IMG/M metagenome (GOLD analysis project Ga0207415, IMG submission 187369) | Cellulose adapted compost microbial communities from Newby Island Compost Facility, Milpitas, CA, USA - Passage2 37A (SPAdes) (version 3) ... | reverse complement strand
TTTAAATGCCTTGAAACAGTTGGCTGTGCTAAAGGAAGTACATCAACAATATCTCCGCAGATACAAGTGTCAACTGATAATAAATATTCTATGATAGCCACTCGGGCAGGATGTCCCAATGCTTTTAAAATGTGAGCAATTTCATGTTGGCTGTCTGTAAAATCCTTTGGTTTTGTTTGTTCTATTTCCATTTCTTTATTTCTATATTGCAATATTACGATAAGGATATTTTAATTCCTAATCCCCACCAATCATTTTTGAAACGACACCTTTTTTATTGGATAATTCAGCGATTATTATTCCTGTAAAATGCAAAAGGATAAAAATAGGAAACCAATAAACACCCCATTTATGGACAGCTTCAATATTTTCTTTCCATTGTGGAAAAAATCCTTGTCTGATACAAATACCCGTAACGGCAGAAATGAATACAAAAAGATAAAAATACACATAAGTAAAACCCTGTAACCGTTCTTTAAGCGGTATTTTGATTTGAAACGGATTTGGAAAACGAATGCCTTTTACCAACATATAAATTATTCTTGCAAGGAAAGAAAATATCATAATGTGGGCAAATACTTCGTGCCATTGCCACATAGGCTCAAGAATGCTTTTAGCAATTTCCATTGACTGTTCTTTGGCTAATAAATCTGTTTTACTTTCGATGATACCGATTATATGTTTTTTATTCATCCAGTTCATACGAAGAAAACCGGTGAGAAATAACACAGGCATTGCAAAAGCCATTATCCAATGCAAAATGCGATGGATAAGCGTAAAATGAATTTTAATATCTGTTTTCATAATTGAAAAATTTAGTTTTTTGTTTGAAATAATTTATTCTTCACTTTCATTTTTCAGTGCCATTAAGAGTGTGTAAGCATTTTTGACCACGATATTTTCATTATCAAACTGCTCGGCATTGATGATTTCGACAAGATTATTTTCAGCATTTCCGGTTTGCACTTCTTTCATTTCAAAAGTTTGTTTTCCTTTCTCCACAAAAACATAGTGTTTGTTTTCAAACCGAACAATCGCCTCTTCAGGAAGCACATTAGCGTTATGGGCAGAAACCTCTATTTCGGCATTCATAAACATTCCTGGAAGTAAATTTTTATCGTACTGCTCAAACTGGCAATGTACTTCAGCAGCATTCTGACCGGAGATGTTTTTGCTGATGAGAATGACTTCCAAAGGATATTTTGTCTGCGGATGGTTGTTGGAGTATGCCAACAATTTTTGCCCCACATCAAGTTTATTGATGTCTTTTTCAAAAACGGTCAATTTCAAATGAATGTCATTAGGGTTTACCAACTCAAAGAGTATATCACTTGGGTTTACATATTTCCCAATATTAACGTTTACTTCCGATACAAAACCCGATATCGGTGAATAAATATTAATGCTTTTTGAAATGGTTCCGGCACTTATTCTTTGCGGATTTAAGCCTATCAATTTCAGTTTTTCTTCCAGCGATTTCAGTAAAACCAACTGCGTTTGATAATTCGTTCTTGCTTGCTCAAACACTTTATCGCTCGTGGCTTTGCTTTGGTTCAGCTCTTTCTGGCGGTTGTACTCGCTTTCGGTTAAACTCAACTGGGCTTTTGTGGTTAAATAATCCTGTTGCAACTGTATATACTGTATGTCTTCCATTACTGCCAATGGGTCCCCTTTGCGGATGTGCATTCCGGGCAGTAATTTTGTTGATTTCAGATAACCACCCAACGGAACACTTACCGAAACCAAACTTTGTGGCGGTACATCAATCTTTCCGTTTAATCTGAGTACTGAAGAAATATTGGACGTGAAAATCTTAGCTGTTTCAATTGCCGCATTTTTGTACTGTTCATCCGTAAGCGTAAGGGTGTTTTCCTGCGTTGGCTGCTCATTTTCTGCATCGCTCTGTTTGTTGTCATTTCCGCAGGAAGTGAGTAACAGTGCTATATTTATGATTAAAATTATATTTTTCATTTTTCCGGGATTTTATTGATTGTTGTAAAAATTAAGTTCGGCAAGAGCAGTATTCAGATTTTTTACCGCTTCGATATAATCACTTTGAATGCCGATCGCCTGATTGATTAAAAGCACCCATTCCAAATAATTGATGTCACCGTTCAGAAATTGCTTTTCGGCTGTTTCAGTAATGGTTGCTGCGTTTTTCAAGGCTGTGCTTTCAAAATAACGAACCATTTCTTCAAATTTTTGATATTCCATAAAAGCAGAATGATACGCATTTTCAAAGTTTTTCAACTTCCATTCGTATTCATTGGCAGCGATATTTTCATTGATTTTTGCTGCATTGATTTTTGCTTTTTGACTACCCGTAAAAACTGGAATACCCAAGCCAATTTGTATCGAATGGAACTGCGGTGTACTATTGTATAATTTATCGTCCGGTCCCATTCCACGCATTCCCATCAGGTTGTATCCAAAAGAAAGGTCAGGCAATAATTTTGATTGCTCTGATTTGGTAACAGCATTGGCTATCTGTTGTTGCTGTTTCAAAAACTGTATTTCAGGATGCGAAGTCAATAAAGAACTGTCATTTTCTAAAAATGGAATACCTAAATCAGCATCTTCCATTGGAACAAAATCTTTTTCCGTATTCAGCAAAAGTTGAAACTGCAACTGCACAATCTCCCAGTCTTTTTCCAACTGCAACAGTTGCAAGGCCATTTGTCCACGCTGGTTTTCGGCAGTTGTTTTTTCCAGAACATTACTTTCTCCGGCTTTAAAACGAAGGGTAGCTTTGTTCAAAAATTCTGCAAACAGCGTATCGGTTTTTTGCAACAGCTCTCTTTTGTGATGCAGGTAAACCAGCGTATAGAAAACCTGTGAAACCTGCTTTTTGAGTTGTGCTTCCTGAACGTCAGTGTTCAACAGGCTACTTTTCCACTCCTCGGTCAGCAATTCTTTTTGTCGTTTATAAACAGTTGGAAAGTTGATCGTTTGGGAAATCCCAAACCGGGTATCGTTATAAATACCATTGATTTGTCCGTATTCACCAAAAACATCCGTTACCGGAATTGCTGTTCCCGATTTTATCAGTTTTTGATGGTATTCATTTCTCAAGCGTTCTGTTTTGACCGAAAGATTATTGGCCAAAGCCGTGTCAATCGCTTGTTGTAGCGTGATGGGTGTTTGAGCGTTCATTTCCTGAAAAGAAAAAGCAAAAAGTACCACAAGCATCGCAACCAGTTTTTTATTGACAGCTATTTTTCTGTGCGTAAGCATATACAAAATGGGTAAAACAAATAAAGTTAAAAAGGTAGCAATCAATAAACCGCCAATCACTACAGTCGCTAATGGTCTTTGCACCTCAGCACCTTCGCCTGTGCTGAGTGCCATAGGCAAAAATCCAAGTGAAGCAACCGAGGCGGTCATTAATACGGGACGCAAACGGGTTTTGGTTCCCATAATCACGATGCGTTTCAGGTTTGTATAACCTCGCTTTGTCAGTCGGTTAAACTCTGCCATCAATACAATTCCGTTGAGCACCGCCACACCAAACAAAGCGATAAAACCAATGCCGGCACTGACACTGAATGAAATATCCCTGATTGCTAACGCAAAAATTCCCCCAATGGCCGAAAGTGGAATTGTGCTGTATATGAGCAAGCCTTGTTTCACCGAACCAAAGGCAAAATACAGCAACAGAAAAATAAGTGCCAAAGCAAGCGGAACGGCAACATATAGTCGGTCTTTTGCCGCTTCTAAATTCTCAAAAGTACCGCCATAGGTGATGTAATACCCCGGAGGCAGTTTTATTTGTTCTTCCACCTTTTTCTGCAATTCACTTACTGTGCTTTGAATATCTCTGCCCCGAACATTAAACCCTACAATAATTCTGCGTTGCGAATTATCCCGTTGGATTTGATTGGGTCCCTCCACAATATCCACGTTGGCAACAGTATTCAACGGAATTTGTGCCCCTTGTGGGGTAGTAATCAATAGTTGCCGGACATCTTCTAAATTTTTCCGTTTTTCGCCCGCCAAACGCACCACCAAATCAAAACGTCTTTCGCCTTCGTAAACCATTCCGCTGCTTTCTCCGGCAAAAGCGGCATTAACCACCCGGTTAATATCGCTGATGTTCAAACCGTATTGTGCAATAGCAGAACGATTGTATTCAATCACTATTTGGGGCATTCCGGTTACGGATTCTACATAAACCGCTTCACTGCCTTCTACTGAATTACTCAATCTCCCCAACTGAGTTGCATAAGTTGCCAGTGTGTCCAGATCCTCACCAAAGATTTTCACCACCACATCCTGCCTCGCTCCGGACATCAGTTCGTTAAAACGCATATTCACAGGATATTGAAAACCGAAGGAAACGCCCGGCAAGGCTTCCAGAGCTGCGGACATTTTAGCTTCCAGTTCGGTATAGGTTTTAGCGGAAGTCCATTCTTTGCGTGGTTTCAGAATAATCATCATATCCGATGCGTCCACCGCCATCGGATCGGTTGGTACTTCACTGCTTCCTGTTTTTCCGACTACTTTTTCCACTTCCGGGAATTTTTCGAGGATAATTTTAGATGCTTTTGAGACCGCTTCAACCGAAGTATTCAGATTACTACCCGGCAAAACCCGGGTGTCCACTGCAAAATCGCCCTCGGGCAATGCCGGTATAAATTCTCCTCCTAATCTTGTGAATATGAAAACGGCAACCGCAAACAATCCTAAAACAGTTGCCAAAACCATTTTTTGACGACGTAATATTTTGGTCAGGTATTTTTGATAAAAATGTTCCAAATGGTTCATCATCCTATCCGAAAATGTGGTTTTGTGCGAGATTTTTTTGCTCAAAACCAGGGAACTCATCATCGGAATATAAGTGAGTGAAAGCAGGAAAGCACCGAGCAAAGCAAAAACTACGGTCTGTGCCATCGGCATAAACATTTTTCCTTCAATGCCCCGCAGGGTAAAAATGGGCAGATAAACGATCAGGATGATAATCTGTCCAAAAACAGCTGCGTTCATCATTCCCGATGCAGAAGTTTTCACCTCTTCGTCCATTTCGGACTGTGTAAGTTTATTGACATTTTTAAATACTTTACTGTGGGATAGCTTGTGTAAAACCGCTTCCACGATAATCACAGCTCCATCCACAATCAATCCGAAATCCAAGGCTCCCAAGCTCATCAGGTTACCACTCACACCAAAGGTGTTCATCAGGATTATCGCAAACAACATAGACAACGGAATGACCGAAGCTACGAGCAATCCTGCCCTAAAATTGCCCAGAAACAACACCAACACAAAAACCACGATCAAAGCCCCCTCCAGCAGATTAGTGGTTACGGTACTGATGGAATTGTTTACCATTTTGGTACGGTCCAGAAAAGCATCAATCATAACACCTTCGGGCAGCGTTTTCTCGATCTGGGTAATGCGTTCTTTGATGTTTTTGATGACTTCGTTGCTGTTTTCGCCTTTCAGCATCATCACTACCGCTCCAGATACTTCCTGCTCGCCATTATACGTCATTGCTCCGTATCGTGGAGCACTTCCCAGACGGACTTCGCCTACATCACGAATTAATAATGGCATTCCGTTGGGCAGATTTTTAACGACGATATTCCGAATATCTTCCATACCGCCGACTAATCCTTCGCTGCGGATAAATAAAATGGTAGGACCTTTTTCTATATAAGAGCCACCCGTATTTTGGTTGTTGGTTTCCAAAGCAGTGAATACATCGCCAATGGTAATATTGTATGCCATCAGTTTTTCGGGAATGACCGCTACTTCGTATTGCTTGAGGTACCCGCCAAAACTGCTCACTTCGGCTACGCCTTTTACATCCAACAATTGCCTCCGTACAATCCAGTCCTGAATGGTTCGTAATTCCATCACATTGTATTGGTCTTCGTAACCTTTTTTCGGGCGAACGGTGTATTGATAAATTTCGCCCAATCCTGTGGTAACGGGTGCTAAGACAGGTGTCCCAACACCTTTGGGGATTTGCTCCTGAGCCTGTTGCAATCGTTCAGAAACCTGTTGTCTTGCCCAGTAAATGTCGATATCATCTTCAAAAACAATCGTTACCACGGACAATCCAAAGCGTGAAAAACTGCGGAGTTCTATCAGTCCGGGAATGTTGTTGTTGACCTGTTCGATAGGGAAAGTAATGAGGCGTTCCACATCGGGAGCACCCAATGCAGGAGCTACCGTAATCACCTGCACTTGGTTGTTTGTTATATCGGGGACGGCATCAATTGGAAGCTTTCTAACTTCATAAATTCCATAACCAATAAGGGCAAGTACAAACAGCCCTATGATGAGTTTGTTCTTTATTGAAAATTCAATGATTTTATTCAGCATAATTTATTCAATTAATCGTTTTGAGAAATGTGCAATTGCGATAGGCACAGTAAAAAGCCTATCGTTCATTCAAAAAATGATTAACTAAAGCGTGGCGGTTGCCAGATGCTGTTCAGATATGTGTTTGAATAGTTTTGCTGGCTGTAAGCAGGTAATTTTACAACTGTCACAACTAAAGTGTTGTGAGAAATCACAAAAGGCGGCGCAACAATGGAAACAACCGACGAGAAGTGACCATCAATAACCTTAAACGGCAGTTGGTCGTGGTGGTTGTGGTTTTCCCGATGGTCGTGATTGATCCCTCCCGTATAATGCTGCACTAAAAAATTGAAGATGGTAATGTCTTTATCTTCATTGGTATGTTCCAAATAATGTTGTATAAGCATTGGCAATTTCAGTAGCTCTCCGAATGCCGTATTTGCACTCAGAAAGGTAAAAAGAAAAAATATTGCCAATAATCTTTTCATACTACAAAGGTATGTATTTATTTAAACATGTTGATTGACAGCTCATAGGTTATGTTGATTTTATGAAAATTTATATTTGGTCTAATTAAAGTGCTGATGATAGTGCTGATAAGAATATTGCAGTTGCAAAACAGATTCATTTGCTTTTGTAGCATCTGTTTCATTTTCCAATGTTTTCACGATTTCAAGATGCGGGTGCAACCATTTGTGCAGTTCATCGTGGCTTTTCCCGTCCATTGTACAACTTTTTATGAGTTGGCTGTTTTGGTTTTTTAGTTGTTCAGCAAGCGTTTTATAATCCGTATTTCCGCCCTGAATATAAGTATTGACCAATTCTTCGCCTTTCAATACAAAGGGTTTCATTTCTTCATTCACAAGCCATTTTTCGCCATTGTTGAGTTCAATAGCATCTGAATTTTCATCGTGTTGATGTCCTGCGTGGTTTTCGGTTTCCTGATGTGCTGTTGATTTTTCAGTAGAATTATTACAACTCCACAAAAGCACAACACTCATTCCAAATACAATTACTTTTTTCATAATCTGATTATTTCTTTTCTATCATTTTTAAAATTCCCTCTAAAACTGCTGTGCCGTCTTTCATTAGGTTAGACTTATGCCCCGAAATTTTCCATTTCAAAACCGTCATTCTCATTCCTCCAAGTATAATGGTGGTAAGCGTAGATGCACCTATTAGTTTGTTGTATGTTCCGTCTTTTTGTCCTTTTTCAATGTTCGTTTTAACGTATTGGTACATTAAGTCCATTATTTCGGAAACTTTATTGCTAAGGCTATCGTCAAAATGAAAAATACTTTCAGCAAAGATTACACTAACAATCGCAGGTTTATCGGTAAATGTTTGTAGTTGTGAATTGAAAATGGTTCTCAATTTATCACCTTCCGTATCATTTGGTTCGAACGAAATAGACTGAATACGATTTTTCATTTCGCTTTTGAAATACGCCAATAAGCTCAACAAAATTTCATTTTTACTTTTGAAATGTCGATATAATGCGGGTTCAGATAAACCAATGTCTTCGGCAAGTGTTTTAATGGTCAAATTCTGAATTCCAAATTTTGAAATCCTGTTTGTTGCCGCTTCCATTATCTCAATTTGTCTGTCTGTAAATTCTTGCATACTTCTAAAATTAAAAGTTAGTTAGTATTCACTTGCAAAGGTACGAATACTTTTGATATGTAAATAATGATTTAAAAAAAATGGATATGATTTTTCAGGAAATTGGCTGGCTGTTTTGGATGAAGTGATGGGTGATGTGAAAGCCAAATATAAACAAATTAAAAATTTGAAAATCTCAGACATCCAACCTTAGAGAGGTGGATTGGCGCAGGGTTTAATTGTATTATCACTTGAAAATTCAATATGCACGGCATGGGATTCAAAATTCAAAAAGAAAGCTGCTCCACTTATTTTCGGTCAATAAATTCTTATTATCGGGTTTAAAACCTAAAATACTAAATTTCCAAAATCTGCTCAAAAAACTTAACTTTGCATGCCTTATCCGGAAAAAATGGAAGAAGATAAAAAACCACTGAATTTTATTGAGCAAATCGTTGAAAATGATTTGGAAAACGATTACAAACAAAGTCAATTGAGATTTCGTTTTCCGCCCGAACCCAATGGCTATCTGCATATCGGCCATGCCAAAGCGATATGCATTAATTTTGGTTTGGGTCAAAAGTACAATGCGCCGGTCTATCTTCGTTTCGACGATACCAATCCCGCCAAAGAGGAACAGGAATTCGTGGATTCCATTCGCAAAGATGTGAAATGGTTGGGTTTTCAATGGGCAGAAGAAAGGTTTGCTTCCGATTATTTTCAGCAGTTGTATGAATGGGCTGTCCAAATGATCAAGGACGGGAAAGCTTATGTGGATGAGCAGCCTTCTGAGTTGATCAATGAACAACGAAAAAATCCGGGAGAGCCGGGCATTGAAAGTCCATACAGAAATCGTCCGGTGGAAGAAAGTTTGGCCTTGTTTGAAAAAATGAAAAATGGCGAATTCTCCGAAGGAAGTCATGTGCTACGCGCCAAAGTGGATATGAATTCACCCAATATGAACATGCGCGACCCGGTGATGTACCGCGTTTTGAACAAGGAACACCACAGGACCGGCGACCAATGGAAAATCTATCCGATGTACGATTGGGCACACGGAGAATCCGACTATATTGAAGGAATTTCACACTCGCTGTGTTCATTGGAATTTGAGAACCACAGACCGCTTTATGAATGGTATTTGAAACAGGTGCAATTGCCCGATAAAGAATTGAAACCCAAGCAAAGAGAGTTCGCCCGCGGAAATGTGAGTTATATGATAACCAGCAAAAGAAAGTTGAAAACCTTGGTGGACGAAGGCGTGGTGAACGGCTGGGACGACCCGAGAATGCCCACGATTTCAGGTTTGAGAAGAAGAGGATATACGCCGGAATCCATTCGTGAATTTTGGGACAAAGCCGGTGTGGCAAAACGAGACAATCTGATTGACATATCGCTTTTGGAATTTTCTGTTCGTGATCACCTCAACAAGATTGCGCCAAGGGTGATGGCAGTCATTGACCCGGTGAAATTGGTGATTGAAAATTATCCTGAAAATCAAACCGAAACTTTGATTTTGGAAAACAATCCCGAAGATGAAAATGCAGGGGAAAGAGAAGTTCCGTTTACAAGAGAAATCTATATAGAAAGAAATGATTTCATGGAAGAAGCACCCAAAAAATTCTTCCGATTGTCGATTGGAAATGAAGTTCGACTGAAAGGTGCCTACATCATCAAAGCCACCCATGTTGAGAAAGATTCGGACGGAAATATCACTACCATTTTTGCAAGCTACGACCCGGATTCAAAATCGGGTTCCGGCTCCGAAGCCAGCATGAGAAAAGTCAAAGGAACGCTGCACTGGGTTTCTGCTACAGAAAATCTGCCGGTTGAAGTTCGTTTGTACGACCGCTTGTTTACGGTGGAATCGCCCGACGAAGCCGAAGACGGCAATTTCCTGCAATTCGTGAATCCGGATTCGATGAAAATCGTACATGGATTTGCCGAACCGGCATTGAAAAATGCCAAACCCGAAGACAAATTTCAGTTCCAGCGATTGGGGTATTTTACTTTGGACAGAGATTCAAAAGAAAATCACTATATTTTCAACAGAACCGTAACGCTGAGGGATACTTGGGCAAAGGTGCAGAAGAAATAATCGAATTCAATGTTCAGATACAAATCAAAAAGCCGAACTTACAAGGATAATCTGCGGATAGCTTCGCTATTGTCCTTTGTGGCGGGGATGGTCAATGTGGTAGGCTTCTTGGCCGTGGCGCAATTGACCACCAATGTCACCGGACATTTTGCGTTTTTTATTGAGGAAATTTATCAATTGGATGCTTGGCGCGGTTTGGTTTATTTTCTGTTTGTGTTTTTCTTTTTGTTCGGCTCGTTTTTCTCCAGCATATTGATTGAATGGATTTCGAGGGTGAACGAACGATTTGTATATGTGATTCCGGTTATGATTGAAGCCGCCATCCTGTCATTCATAGCTTTTTACAGTGAAGAATTGTTTGAAAAAGACCCGAACATCATTGCTTATCTCTTGCTTTTTGCCATGGGATTACAAAATGCTTTGGTGACGATTATTTCAAATTCAATTGTCAGAACAACCCATTTGACGGGCTTGTTCACCGATTTGGGAATAGAATTCTCGCAGTTGCTTTTTTATAAAACATCGAGCCACCGCAAAAAATTGATATCATCGATCAAGCTGAGATTTTTTATCATCGTGTTTTTTATATTCGGCGGCGTCATCAGTGGTTTGTTTTATTATCGTTTTGAATTGGAAATTCTTTATTTCTCGTCTTTGGTATTGATTTTCGGTTTGTTTTATGACCAAATCAGAGTCCGTTTGAATTTGTTGAGAAGAAACATCAAACATCATTTGTAATAGTTTTTAATGACGGCTTTGAATTAAACCTACAAATTCAGATTTCAACCTTGATTCTGCATCTGATGAGAAAGGGGAGTAGTCGCCGTCACCACAAATCTGATGAATTAACTTTCCGTTTTCAAAATAATTCCTAACTTCAAAGATTGTTGATTTGTCAAAGTCAAATGCTTCGGTGTCATTGTTTTCTTTCATTGCAATTGAGTCGTAATAGAAAGGTCGGTTGTATTTGAGCAATTTTTCATACACAAATGACAATTCATTGTCGTATAGAAAATATTCACTCCAAAGCTGAAAAGTTTCACCGTAATGCCTGAGGGCAATTTTTTCCAATTGTTCTTTTTGGTAATAATATTTTGCCTCACCCCCTTCAGTGGTTTCCCAAACATCTTCAACCTCAATGGATGTCCAATTTGTAATTGAATTGATTCTTCTGAAATTTTCTCTTATCGGTTTTAATCTTTCTTGCAGACCAGTATTGATTTCCGCATCTTCCTGATCAAAAGCTTCTTTCAGATGAATACCATCCCCCCAATCTTATCAATCTTTTCAATCCCATCAATCTTATCCATCCCATCAATCCCATCAATCTCTTTACCACAAGCAATGATGGAAAAAAGTATCGCAAGCAAACTGCAATAGGACACTGTAATTTTCATTTAGAGGTGTTTATTCAATTATTCCCGAAGGATTTTCTCCATTTTCTTGCCTTTTGCCAGTTCATCCACCAATTTATCCAAATAACGGACTTGTTTAGTGAGCGGATTCACAATTTCTTCAATCCGGTAACCACAAATCACACCGGTAATCAGTTCGGCTTTGGGGTTCAGTTTGGACTGTGCAAAGAAATCTGCAAAATTCACTTTTTCGTCGATGAGTTGTTGAAGTTTTTTTTCGTCAAATCCGGTCAGCCATTCTATGACCTGCTTCAGTTCTTCTTGGGTTCTGCCTTTTTTCTCCACTTTTGTTACATAATGCGGGTACACCGATGCGAAGGTCATTTTGGCAATTCGTTCGTTGTGTTCGGGTGTGGTTTTCATTGGTTTTATAATTTTTTTGCTTTCGCAGAATAATTTGTATTGACATTCAACTCCCTTGTCAGCAGCGGGTCTTTGACTGCGTCATTCGGAACGGTTGCTTGGAGCAGGTGAATACTAAAAGGTGTTTCTGTATTGTTATAATTCGGGAAAATGGGAGTGACAATGACTTTTGAACCTCTCACATCGGCTGGAAAAAAACCTTCGGGATAGGCTGTGCCGGAACCGGGTTGTTGCAGAAAGTCTTCTCCCGGAAATTTGGGAATGTATTCGGTAAAGGGTTGTGGGATGAAATTCCGCCAATTGTCCGCCAGTGTATCCGATTCAAATTTTCCGACATTCATATACCAATTGTTTCCTTCCAGATTTTTGACCACCCAAGCCTGATAGCTGAGACCGTTGTACTCCATACTGAGCGTAGTGGTTTTGTTTTCTCCGCTTCCTTTGAAGAACCAAATGCCGTTGGTGTCATAATTCCCTGCCTCTTCGGGTGGTACGGAAGCATTTTGAACGGTATAGGCGGCGGAAATTCTTTGTCCAAGAGTTTTGACACCATTTGTAGCCGTTGTATTGGTGGCAAGCTCTGCGGTGTTGCCATTAAAATTGCCCAACATCAAAACGAAATCAGAAGGAGCGCCCGAAGAATTCTCCACCGTAATTGCAAATGATTGTGCATTGTTCAAATCGGCTGCGTCTATTTTTGTGAACCTCGCATAATTGTTGGCAATCGAATCATTGGTCAAGCGACCGGCCGAGACAAAGCTGCCGTCCACCAACAGCCATCCTCCATAGAAATAGCCTTCGGGCAAAGTGGGGAGTTGTATGTCGGTGATTTCCATCTGCCCGGTTTCGCTGATGATGTCGGTTTCGTTGCAGCCGTATAGAAGGCTGAGCAAGAGAATGAATGCAATCAGATTTTTCATATTCTGTGAAGGGTTTACGGATACGAAATTAAGTGATTAATCTTTTACGCCAAAAAAATAGAGGCTTAATGTTTGCTAAAGTCCTCCGCAATTCACCCATAAAAAAATCTCTCTCAAATGTGATTGAAAGAGATTTTTGTGTCAATTGATTGGTGTTGAATTATTCGACCCTGTACCAGGTTTGGGTTCTTCCCAAAAGTGAAACGCCGAGGAATCCTCTTACTGACAGCGTATCAGAGTCTTTTAGGCTGATTTTACATTTGTATTGTTTGCCATTGTTCGGGTCGAGAATGTGCCCACCGCTCCATTCGCTTCCGTTTTTTTCAAGCCCCCACAAAATGACCATTCCGTTGATGGGCTTGTCTTTGTTGTCTCCGGAACAGTCGGTACATTTAGCGTCTTCTCTGCCAGGTGTTAGGATTTTCACCACTTTGCCCTGAAGTTTACCGCTTTTGGTTTCATAAATCTGTACGTAAGATTTTTCTTTTCCGGTTTTGTCGTCTATTGTTTTCCAGACCCCAATCGGTGACTGCGCATAGGCAATGAGTCCAAAAAGAAAGAAACCGCACACCAGGATTAATTTTTTCATAATTTCAAAATTTGATACGGACTAAATTAAAGTATTTTTTTGAAAACAACACCATGCCCGATAAAATTAGTTTCCTTTTGGGTCAGTCGTCCAAATGTGAAGAATTCAAATCTTTGTTATTCATAAGCTGCGAAGGCATTTTCAATGTGATTAATCAACCATTCTTTCCCTGATTTTTCAATGCTGATGATGTCAAAACGACATTCAAGTTCAATGTCGTTGGAAATGACAAATTGGTCTGCCCCACTGATGAGCATGTTTTTTTTCTTTCGGTTGACAGCCAGTTCGGGTTCCACCAATGGATTTTTTTTTCTTGCCTTGACCTCAACGATGGCGATTTGATTTTTGTCCGGAGTCAGCGCAATGATGTCGATTTCTGCTTTTAGATAGCGCCAATTTCTATGCAGGATTTCATATCCTTTTTCTTTCAAAAAGCGAACGGCTTCATTCTCAGCCTCTTTTCCGAAAAGCATGTGTTGGGCCATGTGGATTGATTTATTGTGTTCCAAAAAGTCTGTCTCCAGCATCACCTAATCCGGGGACTATATAGCTGTTTTGGTTGAGTCCCTCGTCGAGTGCAGCAAGATAAATAGGGATTTCAGGAAAACGGGAATGTACTTTTTCAATTCCTTCCGGACAACCTACAAGACAGGCCAAACGGATGGATTTTACTCCTTTGGATTTCAGGATTTCAATGGCTTTCACTGCCGAACCTCCTGTGGCCAGCATGGGGTCGATGATGATTGCGTTTCTTTTGGAGATGTTGGGCGGTAGTTTGCAGAGATATTCAACAGGCTGAAGGGTTTCATGATCGCGATAAATCCCGATGTGCCCGACTTTGGCATTAGGAATCAGATTTTGTATTCCTTCAACCATTCCTAATCCGGCCCGTAGGATGGGGACGAGTACCAAGTCTTCGCCTTTGATTTTGAATCCGATGGTGTTGCTAACGGGTGTTTGAATCGGAATTTCTTCGGTTTCCAAATCGCGGGTCAGTTCATAACACATCAGTGTGGAAATTTCTTTGACCAGTTCCTTGAACATCTTGGTCGGTGTATCCTTTTTTCGGATTTGTGTCATCTTACTTTTTATCAGTGGATGATCGAGTACAAAAACTTTTTCCATTTGTCTAAAATTCAATTTTCACTCTGTCCGTACCGACTTTGAATCTGATTTCAGCTCCCAGCACCAAAGCGCGGTTGTCGCCTGTGTGGCCGGCTGGAAACCCGAAGCATATCGGTATTTTGTAATTCTTCATAAAATTATGAATTATTTCGTATGACTGGGGGTCGAAGTGGTTCAAAAAATCAGGATTTTCATTTTCGTCGTCCATTTGTGTGAAATTTCCGACAATCATTCCGGAGATTCTGTCGAAGAGTCCGGAGCACTTCAGATTCATCAGCATGCGGTCCAGATGGTACCAGTTTTCTCGCCAGTCTTCAATGAACAGTATTAGATTTTCACCTTTGATTTCGGAGAGGCTGCCCGTCAGACTGTAGATCAAAGAAAGATTTCCACCGACGAGTTTACCGGTCGTTTCACCCTTTAGATTGTATGGATGGCCAGGAATTTCGAAATTAATTCTTCCGGTTGTAAGTACGGTTTTCAATGATTCAAATGTCTCAGGACTGTACTCGCAGTTCAGTCTTTTGACGGTAAGGGCGTGAAGGGTAGGAATGTTGTAATTGTTGAGGTGATTGTGAAAAGCGGTGATGTCGGAATAACCGATGAGCCATTTGGGGTTTCTGATGAATTTTTGCCAGTTGATTTGTTCAATCAGTTGGACGGCTCCGTAGCCGCCTCTGGCAAACCAGACGGCTTTGATTTCATCGTCGTCCAATGCGTTTTGCAAATCTTCCGTCCTTTGTCGTGGGTTGCCGGCATAGTGGTAACCCAAGTAGTAATCCTCAAAAAGATATTTTCCGGTTTTGGGAATGAATCCCCAGTTCCGTATGAGTTGTATGCCTGCTGCCAATTCTTCCGGGAAAACTCTGCCCGATGGAGCGATGATAGCGATTTTGTCGTTGGGTTTAATGGATTGGGCTTGCAAATTCAAATTTTTATAGCAAAAAAATTCATCATTCATTAAAATTTTGGGAGAGAAAGTTCAGAGAATCAATCAATGATTCTTTTAGCGTACAGGTATCTTTTTGACCAGTACGAATCACTGAGTGGAGTTACAATTACTCCTCTCGAAGTGGAAGCGTGAATGAATTCCACCTGTCCTTTTTCGTCCACATTGTGAACAATGCCAACATGTGAAACCCTTTTTCCACCGTTTGTGGCAAAGAAAACCAAGTCACCGGCCCTCAGTTCATCAAGGCCCACAAGATGACCTTCTTTGGCTTGAGCGGCTGAAACCCTGGGCAGATTGTGGTCAAAAATCTGAAAAACTGTTTGCACAAATGCGGAACAGTCAATTCCTTTTCTTGTGGTTCCACCGTAGCGATATGGAACTCCCAAATATGATTCAGCTTCAGAAAGTATGTTGGTCACAAAAGAATTCATGGCAAGCATATGAATGTCGTTTAATTCTTCGATGGCGGTTTTTTCCTTTTTGACTTTTACTTGTTTGACCTCTTTGGCTTTGTTTTCTTCAAAAAGTGTTTTGTTGATGATGGAGCTTTCTGCGTAGTATGTTCGGTCGATAGGGGTGTAGTTTGATTTGGCATGACTTGCTGATATTAACGAGCCACACGATGTTGTCAAAACCGAAATTACAATTAGAATTACAAAATTTAATCCCCTCATTTGTGTTTCTGTGAACCTTCCTAAAAATTGTGCTGTACAAAATTAAAATTTTAATACCACGAATGGAATGCAAGCAAGTGAATTTGGCAAAAGATTAACAAATGTTAAAATCAATTAACATATCATTAAAAAATGGAGTCGCCCAAAAGTTTTGGACGACTCTCACCTCATTGCTCTCAAGGTTGGTTTTTGAGCAATAGGGCCAACTGTAGTTTAAGTGCTAATAAACTTGCTTGGTTTAACTTGGTTGGTTAAAGATTTTGACTTTTGAATTGTTGATTTGTTTGATGGGAATCATGATTTTTTCTTTTTCTGTTTTCAGTACAAGAGTGATATTGTCAATGGATTCAATGTGTCCGATGAGTTCTCCGATTTGAATTTTCATTCCGACGGAAAGATTTTTTTTGGTGTAATAACCGAGCAACAATCTGTACACCACATCTTTTGAACCCAGTCCCACTGAGATGGTAATGGTAACCAGTGCCGCGCCGATGATGTAGGAAATGTTGGTTGAAATGATTTGTGTATCAATGCCAATCTGATTGACGGCCGTGATGGTCACAAAAATGAATATCAGGTAGAAAATCAGCGTACTGATGATTTTTGAACCTCCTGAATCCAGTGATTTCAGCATGCCGTATATCAGTTTTTTGGTTTGAGAGGCAAGGTACAGACCGAATGAGAAAATCAACATACCCGACAAAAACTGTGGAAGATAGGCCAACAAAACACCAATTTGTTCAGAAACGATTTTCAGATTAAGTAATTCGCTGCCGATGATGAGCATAAGCAGAATCAGAATCAGTTTTACGAATCCTATAATGAGTTTTGAGATATCTATTCTGAAGTTTGAATTGTCCAGAAAATCAATTTCGTTGATTTTTGAATTCAATTGATTGATTTTGGCAATATTCAGTAGTTTTTTGATCAGCCAAATGACGACTTTGTATATCAATACTGAAATCAGTAAAAACCCAATTCCCAACAGAACTTTGGGCAGGACTTCAACAAAATAGGCATTTATACTTTGCAATAACTCTCTCGATTTTTCCATTTCTTAACTTTTATTTTTCGTCTGAATTTTTGTTTTCGTTTTTTTTGTCCTCCAAGGTTGCGTCCAGCAAATTGATTACCGAGGATGGGTATTTTACAGCCATCAAATCTGCCATGTCCAGATACAATTTTATCAAACGGATGTCGCTCATGACCCGTTCTCTGATAATTTCAGGAACATTTTGATGTTCGATTATTTTCTTAAATGGGTTTAGCATAATTTACTGAATATCATTATAAAATTTGACAAGGTTGACTTTGGCTCTGGACAGTCTCATTTTCACTGCGCTTTCACCCAAGCCTGTGACAGCCGAGATTTCTTTGATAGATATATCGTCCTGATATTTCATTAGCAACATCATTCGGTCATTGGGGTTCAGCATTTGAAGCGCACTTTTCAACTTTTCAGCCTTCAGTTCATATATTTCACGGTCAGAAATTTCGTCGGTCAGTTCATCCTCGATGTTTTCTGTAATTGAAACGGTTTTTTTGTCGCCTTTCAATTCACGCTGTACGAAATTAACACAATGATTGTATGAAAACGCATACAGCCAGGTCGAAAATTTTGATTCACCTTTAAAGCTTTTCAATTTGACAAAGAGCTTCACGAATATGTCCTGTGTCAAATCCTGGGCGACTTCGTAGCTCGAAGTGAAGCCGATACATTTGTTGAAGACAATTCCAGAATAACGGTCATATAGCAGACCGAACAAATAAGTGTTATTTGTTTCTGTAATTTTCTGAATCAATTGTTCATCACTTAAATTGTCCTCTTTGTATGGTGCCTCCATTGACACGGTTCTGTCTTTATGACACAATGATTTGAAAAAAGTCACATTATTTTTTGAACTTTTTTTATTCCTTGATAAGCATTTCAAGGAATGCACTAATTTTCAGCCAGTTAGGCTAGGGTTTTGTTTTTCGGGAATTTTATAAACAATTGCGTTGATGTTCATTCCTGCACCCACGGAACCAAACACCAGATGATCTCCCGGATGGAAACGATGATTGCCCAGTTGGTTTCTGGCAATCAAATCATACATGGTTGGAATGGTGGCCACTGACGAATTTCCGAATTTCTGAATGGTCATGGGTGCAATGTCGTCAGGAATTTCAGTCAGTCCGTACAATTTGAACAATCGTTGAACCATTGCATGGTCCATTTTTGCATTGGCCTGATGGAGCAAGATTTTGTTGATGTTGTGAATATTGAGTTCAGCGTTGTCAATGGTTCTTTTGACCAGCGCAGGTACCTTTCTCAGTGCGTACTCATACACTTTTCTTCCTCTCATTTTGATATTGACTTTGGAACCTTGGTAATCCGATTTCAATGATTCGTTGTTGGTCAGGTATTCCATTTCTTCCAGACTGTCACAAATCGTATTGTAGGTAATGATTCCTTCTTTTTTGTCGGATTCTCTGGCTTCTAATACAACGGCACCGGCACCGTCAGCAAAAATCATGGCGGTACGGTCGTGTGGGTCAACGGCTCTTGAAAGTGTGTCTGAACCCACCACAAGAATTTTTTTTGCAGTCCCCGACATAAATAAATGATGTGCCATAATCAAACCTTCAATCCAGCCCGGACAGCCAAAAAGCATTTCATAGGGTCTGCAATGGTTGTTTTTGATATTGAGTTTGTGTTTGACACGGGTTGCAATCGAAGGCATACTGTCCACTTGTCTGTAAACAGGGTCAATGTCACCATAATTGTTGGCCACAATGATATAGTCGAGTTCCTCTTTGTCGATACCCGCATCCTCTATCGCTTTTTCTGCTGCAATGACCGATATGTCCGAAGTGAACATATGCTCATTCACATATCTTCTTTCTTCAATTTCAGTGATTTCCTGAAACTTTTTGATGGTTTCTTCAATCGGTTTTTCGATTCGTTTTCCACTTTCATCAAAGAAATCGTACCCTAAGAAGTAATCGTTCTTAACAACTTTCTCGGGCAAGAAATGCCCGGAACCGGTGATGACTGTATTTAACATAAGGAAATGATTTACTGAATGCAAATTTAGTAAAATAAATAAGCAGATTGGGTTAAAAAGAGAAAAGAGCTTATTTGCCGAGGATTCTGCGGCTGATGAAGTCTTTGTCCAAATCCCATGCCCGAGCGGGTGAATATTCTCTACCGTAATAAATAATCTGAATATGGAGTTTGTTCCACAGTGCTTTTGGAAAAAGTCTTTTGGCATCCTTTTCGGTTTGTTCCACTGATTTTCCGTTACTGAGTTTCCATCTGTGCATCAGTCTGTGGATGTGGGTATCGACAGGAAATGCAGGAACGCCAAATGCCTGAGACATCACCACCGAAGCCGTTTTGTGCCCCACGCCAGGCAGTGCTTCCAGTTCTTCAAAAGTCTGCGGTACTTTTCCGTCGTATTTCTCGACCAGAATTTCTGACAGTTTTTTCAGGTTTCTTGCCTTGGTATTGGACAAGCCGATTTCCCTGATCAGCTCTTTGATTTCATCCACTTCCAGCCGGCTCATCGCTTTGGGGTTGGAGGCAGTTGCAAACAATGCGGGCGTGACCTGATTTACTTTCTTGTCGGTGGTTTGTGCAGACAATACGACTGCAACCAACAAGGTATAAGGATCCGTGTGGTCAAGCGGAATGGGAGGTCTGGGATATAATTTCTCGAGTTCTTCTACTACGAATTTTGCTCTTTCTTTCTTGGTCATTTATGGATTGATTTTGGGTGGTCGGAATTTCAGGATTCAAGTATGCTGACGAGTTCCTCCATTCCGCCTACGCAATACAATTCATCCACTCCGTTCTCAATCATAAAATTAAAAGCAGTCGCTGCACGGTTTCCTCCGCGACAGAATACAACTATCGGTTTTTGCATTTGTTTGATTTCTTCGATTCTCTCCGGTACTTCAGTCAGTGGAATGTTGATGGCACGATCAATTTTGCCATCAATCTCCAATTCGTATGATTCACGAATATCAATAAAAGTTGCGTTTGGGTCTTTGACCGCATCTATGGTTGTCATCTTGATAATTTTTCTAAAAAATATTTTTCTAAATAAACTCTGGACAATCATCTCATTACCAGATTTTTATTCTGTCTTTGGGTGCTTTGTACATTTTGTCTCCCGGTTGGATGTCGAATGCTTCAAAAAATCCGTCCACATTGATGATAGGACCGAATGCTCTGTAGTATCCCGGTGAGTGTGGGTCTGTGTTCACCTGATTTTTTATCGCTTCTTCCGTAGATTTGGTTCTCCAAATGGTAGCCCATGAAATAAAAAATCTTTGTTCGGGAGTGAATCCATCGATTTTCCCGGGGCTTCCATGGTCTTTCAAATACATTTTTAATGCATCATAAGCCACGCTCACTCCACCAAGGTCACCGATGTTTTCACCCAAAGTGAATTTTCCGTTCACAAAAGTTCCGGGCACAGGTTCGTATTTGCTGTACTGATCCGCCAATGCCTGTCCTGCGGCTTCGAATTTTTGTGCGTCTTCTTCTGTCCACCAGTTGTTCAGGTTGCCGTCGCCGTCGTACAGGGAACCGGAATCGTCAAAGCTGTGCGAGATTTCATGTCCGATAACCGCTCCGATTCCTCCAAAATTAACCGCTGCATCCGCTCTGTAATCATAAAAAGGATACTGAAGAATACCCGCTGGAAATACGATTTCATTGTTGGACGAACTGAAATAAGCGTTTACGGTTTGCGGTGTCATCGCCCATTCTGAACGGTCAACCGGTTGACCGATTTTTTTGAAATTGTAATTGTATCTCCATGCTCTCAGGTTCATCATGTTTTTGAACATTGCTTGGTCTTGGTTGTGCGAGAGTACTTCCAGATCAGAATAATCGCGCCATTTGTCGGGATAACCGATTTTGACTGTGAATTTGCTCAATTTTTCAAGTGCTTTTTGTTTTGTTTCGGGCGACATCCACTTCAGGTCTTTGATGTGTACTTCAAATGATTTGAAGAGATAATCCACCATTTGTTCGGCACTTGATTTGGCATCCGGTGGGAAATTGTCTTTCACATAAATTTTACCCAATAGTTCTCCCGCAGAACGATTTACGAACTCCAGTCCTCTTTTGTCCAATGCCCTTTGTTCCTGTTGGCCTCTGAGTTGTCTGTTATAAAAATCAAAACTCAATTCGTCGAGTTCTTTGGTGAGAAAACCGCTGGCACCGTCTATCAATTGGAATTTCAAATATTGTTTGATAATCGGTAGGTTTTTTTCGTTGATGATGTTGTCTAAATTCTTGAACAAATTAATTTCAGAAATAATCACTGAATCTGTTTTTACATTCAGGTCATTCAGGAATTTTTTGAAATCTATGTTTTTTGAAAGCTGATTCAAGTCTTTTACTGCATAAGGATTGAATCTTTTTCGGCTGTCTCTTTGTTCTTCCACCGTCCACATGTTGGAAGCCACTTCTTTTTCAAAGGCAAGAACCTTTGGACCTTTTAAATCTCTTGTTCTTTCACCGGTAAAACGATAAATCCGGTCGATGTATTCGGAATATAATTGTAGTTTGTTGTTGTTGTCTTCTGATTCTTTTTGGTAATAATTCCTTCCCATTCCCAACCTTATTCCATTGAGATAAACCGTGTTTTGCGCACTGTTTTTCATGTGTGAACGAACATGGTATCCAAAGAGCGGGTTGAATCCGAGAGGTGTGACTTCGGTCAGATATTCCTGAAGTTGTTTCAAGTTGGTGATTTTATCGATTTTGTTCAAGTATGGCTGAAGGGGAGCCAGACCGGTTTTGTCTCTGGCTTCAAAATCGATGTATGATTCATAAAGGTCGGCTATTTTCTGTTCGTCGCTTCCCTTGGGATGTGTATTGTTTAGCAAGGTTTTCAAGATGTCCAGTGTGATGCGATCGGTATTTTCTCTGAGTTCATCAAAACTTCCCCATCTGGATCTGTCAGAGGGAATCTCAGCCGTTTTCATCCAATTGCCGTTGACAAAATTGTAGAAATCATCTTGGGGTCTGACACTTGTGTCCATATATTCAAGATTAATGGCATGAAATTTTTCCTGTGCCATGCCGTTTACAGTCAGTATTGAAATTACTGCGAAAAATAATTTTTTCATTCTGTGTCGATTTGTGTAACTAAGTTATTTTAAAAATTCAAAGTTACAAAAATACATATAAATTGTTTCACCCCATGTTTTGATTGAAACGGCCTACATTGAGAATATCAATATTCGATGCTGACCTTATTTTTCCCGTTTCCTATTGGCTAAATATTTTATCTTTGTGCAGCAATTTTTAAACAAAAGCTATGTCCAAAAAAATCATGGTGACGGGTGCGCTCGGTCAGATAGGTTCAGAATTGGTTGGTGCGCTGAGAGAAATTTATGGAGAAGAAAATGTGCTCTCAACCGATTTGAAAGAAGCCACAGAAATCGCTGACAATTACTATGAAAAACTGGATGTGACAGACAGCGATAAAATCGCTGAACTGGTTGACAAACACCAAATTGATGTGGTCTATCATTTGGCGGCCATGCTTTCTGCAACCGCTGAAAAGTATCCGAAAAAGGGTTGGGATTTGAATATGGATTCGCTTTTGACTTTTTTAGAATTGGCAAAAGAAAAAAAAATCAAACAACTTTATTGGCCGAGTAGCATTGCTATTTTTGGTCCGGATACTCCAAAAAATAATACAGAACAAAACGCTTTGGCCATTCCGACCACGGTTTATGGAATTTCGAAACGAGCCGGCGAATTTTGGTGCAATTATTACCATGAAAAATTCGGGGTAGATGTCAGAAGTATCCGTTATCCGGGATTGATTAGTTGGAAAACCCGTCCGGGCGGCGGGACGACAGATTATGCGGTCGATATTTATTATCAGGCGTTGGAAGAAAGAAAATATGAATGTTTCCTTTCAGAAAATACCGCTTTGCCGATGATGTACATGGACGATGCCATTCGTGCGACGATTGAATTGATGCATGCCGATGCCGATAAATTAACGGTGAGAACTTCTTATAATTTACATGCTTTGAGTTTCACGCCAAAAGAAATTGCGGAAGACATCCAAAAACATATTCCGGATTTTGAAATTTCGTACAAACCCGATTTCCGTCAGCAGATTGCAGATTCCTGGCCGGGAAGCATTGATGATTCGGTGGCTCAGAAAGATTGGAATTGGAAACCGAAATTTGATTTGTCAGCGATGACTGTAGCGATGCTGAACAATCTCAAAGAAAAATTAGGAAAATAATTCAGAGAAATATTCAAACCTGTCAGCTTCAAAACTGACAGGTATTTTGTTTTAAAATCCTAACTTTGAGGAAAAGTTTCAAATGAATCCCAAGATCCAAACTTTTTTAAATTCCCATTACGGTCAAACCGCCATTGATTCATTGGAATTATTGGCGCAAAGCGGTTCTTCCCGAAAATACTATCGTTTCAATTCGGAAGGAAAATCACTGATTTTGACCGAAAGTGAAAACATCGAAGAGAACAAAACCTTTCTTTATTTCACAACTCATTTTTCGAAAGTCATAAAGAATCTTCCTAAAATTGATAAGGTTTCGGAGGATTTTTCGCTTTATACCCAATCCGATTTGGGAAATCAATCTTTGATGAATCTTTTGGAAACCAATCCATCCGAAGCCAAAGAAATTTTCAGAAAATCTGTGAAACAATTGGCGAAACTTCAGGTTTTCGGCGATGAAAATCTGGATTATTCCAAAGCTTTCAGTTATCCGAAATTCAATTATCTGATGGTTTTGAGGGATTTGTTTTCGTTTAAAAATTATTTTTTGAATTTAACTGAAATTGAATTCAACCAAGGAAGATTGTTGGTTGATTTTGAGCGGTTTGCATTGGATTTTGAAAAGCTTCCCCATCAGTATTTTGTTTATCGGGATTTTCAGTCGCGCAATATTATGGTGCAGGAAAATGAACCGTTTTTTATTGATTATCAAGGTGGAATGAAAGGTCCGGTTCAGTATGATTTGGTTTCTTTGCTTTGGCAGGCAAAAGCCAAATTATCGGACGAATGGAAATCTGAATTTTATGAGGTTTATGTAAAAGAATTCATTGATCTGACGCAAAAAGATTTGGATGGTTTTGAATCCTCCCCTAACCCCTCCAAAGGAGGAGGGATTTTTAAAAAAGGCTATGATTTCTGTTTGATCGAACGGCTTTTACAGGTTTTGGGCACATATGGATTTCGGGGAATTTATGAGCGAAAACCACATTTTTTGGCGAGTATAGAATTCGCTTTAAAAAATCTGAATGAAATTAAAAGATTGGCTTTGCTGGAAAATTATCCGGAAATAAAAAGAATGATTGAAGAATTGGCAAAGCCGGAAACATTTATAAAAATCAAAAATAGAATGGATGAAGGAGAAATTGACTGTTAGCATTAGAAGTTTTTCGTACAGAAAAGGTATTCCGGAAGACCCATCGGGCAACGGCGGTGGTTTTGTTTTTGACTGTCGCGGCATATTGAACCCCGGAAGATTTGAAGCTTACAAAAGGCTGACCGGAAGAGACAAAGAGGTGATTGAATTTTTGGAAAGCGAAACCAAAATTCATGATTTCTTGGAAACTGCTTTTCGGCTTGTGGATTTGACGATTGAAGATTATTTGAACAGAGAATTTACAAATCTTGAAGTGAACTTTGGCTGTACGGGCGGACAACATCGTTCGGTTTATTCGGCTGATGCGATGGCCAAACATATTTCGGAGAAATTTCCGAAGGTGGAGGTGGTGGTGGAACATGTGGAGCAGGAAGCGAAGAATTGGGTGAATGAAATTTATTAAAATCTGCGTTTATTTGTGGAATCTGCGGGCAAGATATTTTCTCGCTGATAGCACTGATTTTCGCAGATTAAATTCGTGAAAAATATTTTATGATTGCAATTTTATTCGCTGCTGGCCTCGGAACCCGGCTGAAGCCCTTTACCGATAATCACCCCAAAGCTTTGGCAAAAGTGAATGGTAAAACTTTGTTGGAAAGAAATATCGAATACCTAAAATCCTACGGAATCAGTGAATTTGTAATCAATGTGCATCATTTTGCCAATCAGATTGTAGATTTTTTGGAGAAGAATGAGAATTTTGGTGTAAAGATTCAAATTTCGGATGAAACTTCCGAATTGCTTGAAACCGGTGGCGGATTGGTGAAAGCCAAAGATTTATTGGGAAATGAACCCTTTTTGGTGATGAATGTGGATATTTTGACTGATTTGAATATTTCCGAATTGATGAAATTTCATTGGGATCATCAGCCTTTGGTAACACTTGCCGTTTCGGACAGAAAAAGTTCGAGGAAATTATTATTCGAAGAAAACAATCAACTAAAAGGTTGGAAAAACCTGAATTCGGGAGAGAGAATCATCGCATCTGAAAAACCATTGACCGAAAAAGCTTTCAGCGGAATTCATATCATCAACCCTGAAATATTTAAAAAAATGCCGAATTCTGGAAAGTTTTCAATCATGACGACTTATATGGAACTGATGAAAACCGAGAAAATCCTTGGTTTTGACCATAGCGGCGGAGTACTTGTTGATGTAGGAAAACCGGAGAGTATCGCAGAAGCAGAAAAGATTTTTGACTGATTTTGAGGAATTAACTTTATTCTTTATTCTGTCCAAAGCCTATTGAGTTGATGGAACGGAAGTTTGCCAGTATAATTTTCTCGATTAAATTGCTTAACTTACAATCATATGATTCATTTAAAAAAATTACATCATGAGAAATTTTGTTTTATTAATTAATTTTTGCTTTTTGGTGGGTTAGCATATTCAAATTCAAATTATTTAGAAAATTCTGAAAGAAATTCAATTGAGAAATCATTTCTTGTAATTAATGATAGTTTTGATATGTCAGCTCCGCAATGTTATTATGCAAACACCACGAATTACTATTCCTGTGGTGATTTGGTAAGAACTGAAACCAACTATTATTGGGCGCATGTCCAGAAGGTTAGAATGGAGGAACAGTTATAATAGTCAAAGAAGTTCATATTGATATAGAATGTTGACAATTGAGTAAGGATTATTATATTGTATGAGTAAAATATTGATTCCTCTTTCCCAATCTTTAAATTAAAAAAATTATTCTACTACGAGAATGATTAATCAACTAAAATTGTAATGATGAAATTGAAGTTGTTTTTTTTTCTGTTATCCGCTTTTTTGTCAGCACAAAATTTTGTTTATGTTGTATATGAATACAGGAGAATGTATGACCCGAAAATCATGGATTATTTATTGATTTCAAATGAAGGTCAAACTTATTTTTATAATTACAACACCGATGAAAAAGATTACGAAAAACTACTGATTTCCTTCAACGGCCGTTTTCAATTACAACCTTCGAAAATAGACCGGCTGAAAGGAAAAATTTATCAGCTAAAAACCATCAAACAAAAAAAAGATTTTCAAAAAATTATAGCCGTTGAGAACCAAATCCCATTTGATTGGAAGATAGAGAATGAGTACACTCAACTGATGGGCATGAAAGTTCAGAAAGCCATCACTCATTTCAGGGGCAGAGATTGGACGGTTTGGTTTGCTTCTGAAATCCCGCTCAATATAGGTCCATGGAAATTAGGGGGGCTGCCGGGTTTGATTCTAAAGGCCGAATCTGATTTTCATTCTTACACTGCAGTTTACATCAACCTGAACGAACCACAAGAAAGGTTCCCGGCAGAAGTAAAACATTTTTTTGACGACAAAATCCCGACAGCAGTCAGTCTGTACGAAGCCATAGAAGGAGAAAATGAGTTTATAAAGTATTTGAACAGTCTTTCAGCAACGGACATTCCTGAAGGGAGTGTGATGATTCCAAATGAAAATATCAGACAACACGATTTGGAGGTGGTTTTTGAGTGGGAATCAAATTAAAGAAGGATGCGTTTCTATGTGTTTTTGCATACATTTTTTCTGACAATCACCATTGCCGCACAGCAATTTTTGATTCAAGGCCATGTGACGGATGAATATTCCACTCCGCTTCCCAATACAGTGGTTACTTTGAATGACGAAAACGGAATCATTGCTTTTGCCCACACGAACGATGAAGGATTTTTTTCGGTTTCAATCGACAGGACAGGAGAATTCCAACTGATTTTAAGAAAGTTAGACTATTTGGATTTTGCACAAGCTATTGAGATCAAATCCGGGCAAACAGACTATAACTTGGATGACATTGTACTCATCAAAGCTCTGATTGAACTCGGTACTGCAGTGATAGTCGGAAAACGAAGCGCAGACAGGGATACCATCACTTATCGGGTGGAGAATTTTAGAAATGGTTTTGAATTAAGTATAGAAGATTTGCTGAAACAACTTCCGGGTTTTGAAATCGACCGCGAAGGGAGGATCAAGGTGAATGGCGAAGAAATATCATCGGTGTTGGTGGAAGGTGATGATTTGTTTTCGAATGCTTATACGGTAATGACCCAAAATATGCCTGTCCAGCCGGTAGAAGAAGTGGAGCTAATCAGGAATTATTCCAAAAACAAAGTACTAAGAGGCATTCAGAAAAGCGATGAAAAGGTGCTGAATCTGAAATTAAAAGAAGAAGAAAAAGGGAAATGGACGGCTTCGGCAACGCTTGCGTCCACTTCATACATTGAAGACATGCATCAGTTGAAACTGAACCTGATGAATTTCAAAAGCAATCGAAAAATATATTCTTTGTTTCAGTACAACAACATCGGAATAGAAGAAATGGCCGGCGTGAGGTATCTCTTTGAGCCGGTTCATAACCAAAGTTTTGAGCATGTGGGAGATTTGTTGCGATACGAAGACAATGTTTTCCAGAGCGGTATGCACTCTGCATCTCTGGAGAATAACAGAGATAATTTTAACAAAGATTTGCTTGGCGGACTTAGCCTCATTCAGAACTTGAAGAATGATTTTAAATTGCAACTACTCGGTTTGTTTAACAGAACCGAAAGAAACAAATACACCCACAGGTTTTATAGGTTTCATTATGGAGACGAAAACTTTGAAAACAATGAGTACAAACATCGCAAATCAACTCAACTGAATTCAATCGCAAAGTTAGATTTTAGTAAAGGAAATGACGATTCGGGTTTCCATTTTTCTAATTTGATTTCTTACCAAGACAGCCGGGATGAGAATGACTATCTCTTCAACGGACAATCGTCACCTCAAAATGCAGATGCGTATTTCCTGAAAACTGACCATCAGCTGAATTACTCGAAACGATTGGATACGGTCAGCGTATTTTCTTTTTCAGGAAAGTTTGAATGGACCAAAAGAAAATCTAATTTTTTTGAAAATTCTAATTTTTTCAATTCATTTTTCGAAACCGATGAGGCCGATTTTATTTACCAAACACTCATTGAAGACATGAAATTTGGTGGATTTAAATTGGCCTATGCCAAGAACCGAAGAAACAGAGATTACTTGGAATTTCAATTCAGTGGCGAGTGGAAGCAAAACAGAAATTCTTCTGAATTGTGGCTCAGTGATGGGCAAAATCAATATCATTCAGACGATTTTATGAATGATTTCAGGATGAATTTATACAATATTTTTCTGAAGGCAGCCTATAATTTTCAACTGAACAGCAACCTGAAAATCGATTTGACATTCAAACCCCTATGGTTGATTTCAGATTTAAAATATCCCGGACATTCTGAAAACTCAGATGGATTTTTTGTACAACCCGGCATCAACATCAATTACAGAAAAACCAGAATCGGCAGCTTTGTTTTGTCTTACTTAAGAAACCTATCCATGCCTCATTCCAAAAATTTTTACAGGAATTATGTTTATGCTGGCGATAGGGTTTTGCTTGGAAACCAGATGTCGTTCAGCGGGATTCCATCGCACATGCTTCATTTGCAATTCGAGAGAGACAGAGCGGTCAATCGTATAAAATTGTCTGCAACCTATTCATTAAATGACCAATACATTTCTTCGCAAAGCATTGTTGTGAAGCAATACAGCAGCATCGTAAATGTATTGTTAGAAAATAATTCTCATTTTTCTTCACAACTGGAATTCTCCCGTTTTCTTGATGTATTTAAATCAAGAATGACGCTGAATCTTCAGTATCAGAGTTACAATTACAGAAATAAAATCAATGTGGGTGAATTCATCAATAACGACCAAAACACATATGGATTTGGCGGCTTGTTCAGGACCGGTTGGCTGTCTAAATTCAATTTTTCCCTTGCTTATCGGTTTGAATTCAATCAATTGAACTCCAGTGTAGGAAAATCGGATTACATCAATCAGAAATACAGTTTCAATGCAAATTATGATTTTGGTTCAAACCTCAGAGCAGTAGTTTCGTTTGAAGCCTTAGACCATGGGAACACAGCTCAGAAATTACTGAATTTTCTGGATGTGGAAATGCAATACAAATCAAAAAATTCCGATACACAGCTGTATTTGAAAATGAATAATCTGTTCAATGAAAAACACATAGAAACCTATACGATAACCAATGTAAGCGAGTCATTGTTCACACAAAGAATCATTCCTTTGCACATCCTGGTCGGTTGCCGCATCAACTTATTTTAAATCGGCTTACCTTTGTTGAATGATTTCAAAGAATCGGATTTTCAACATCCAAGACCCTCGTGAATTTGAAGAAGTCGCATTGGCAGTCTTCAATTTTCAGGCTGAAAACAATCCGGTGTATGCTGAATTTTTGAGCCATCTGAAATTCAAACCCGAACAGCCAAAGGACTTCTCAGAGATTCCTTTTCTGCCGATTCAGTTTTTTAAAACCCACAAAATCATCTGTGGAAACAGACGGTCCGAGAAGATTTTCAGCAGTTCAGGAACAAGCAGCATGCAACAGAGCAGACATTTTGTAACGGATTTAAGTTTTTACAGAGAAAGTCTGGAACATGGTTTTCGTCATTTTTACGGTGATTTTGAGGATTATACGATTTTTGCTTTGTTGCCTTCTTATTTGGAAAGAGAAGGTTCTTCGCTGATTGATATGGTGGAATTCTGGATTGAAAAATCGGGGAGAGGCGGATTTTATTTGTACAATCATGAAGAATTGTTCAGGGATTTGATTCGAAATGAAGAAGAAGGAAAAAAGGCGATTTTGATTGGTGTTTCCTTTGCATTGCTTGATTTTGTGGAGAATTTTCAATTGGAATTAAAAAATACCATCGTCATGGAAACCGGTGGAATGAAAGGCCGAAAAAAAGAAATCACCCGCGAAGAACTGCACAAAATCCTGAAAAATGGTTTTGGGGTCAACGAAATCCATTCCGAATACGGAATGACCGAACTGCTTTCGCAAGCTTATTCCAAAGGAAACTCGCGATTTCAAACACCCCGCTGGATGAAGGTATTGATTCGCGATGCCGAGGATCCGTTTGGATTCATGGATGAAGGCAGAACAGGCGGCATCAATGTGATTGATTTGGCCAACCTGAACTCATGTAGTTTTATTGCCACAGATGATTTGGGAAAAGTTTATGATGACGGTTCTTTTGAGGTGCTCGGAAGGTTTGATCATTCGGATGTCAGGGGTTGTAATTTGATGTTAGAAGTCAGAAGTTAGAAGTCATCCGATGTTTGTATGTGACTCAATGTCATATTTTCTTTAGCAAAAGGGATTTGCTTGAATCCAAAATGATTTTGTCAAAAAATGATTTAATTTCTTGATAATCTTTGTCAAAAACCGATTTTCCCATATAAAATTCGATGTGCACGATGATTTTTCCATTTTCCTGTTCAACACCTTGAAAATACAGTAGATTCTTCGAGATTGCCTGTTGCTGTGTATTGAACCTGTCGGGGATTTCCAGTGCATATCCTTCGGGAATGTCGATGATCAAATCTGTTTTGTAATAAAACGGAAAGTTGAATTCCAGTGGTCGTTCTCGTTCGTCTTCGTGTAATTTGAATTGAGAAATGACATATTTCAGTGGGTTTTCGATAAGTACAAATGATTGATTGCCCACCGACACTGATTCATAGATGTTCCGCTCCAGTTCAAAATTGTTTTCATCGGCTTCTTTCAGGTCGCTCCTAATTTCTTTTGTAAAGATATCCAGTGCCTGTGTTTGGACCCGATAAGTTCCCCAGTCATTTGACAATTCTTTCAATTTGCCTTTGAAATAACCACTTCTCTTTTCATTTTTTTGATAGAAGAATTTATTGTCTTTGAAAGTATAATTCTGCACCGAATGTATCTCAGACAAGGGCGGATTCATCTCAACAAAACGGTCTGCGCCGGTGTCGAGAATCAGTCCGAATTGATTGAAATTGGTCAGTGGCATATAGTTGTAATCGGTTTCAGGCAGGTGAACGGCATCCACAAAAAGAGTTTCTCCGTTTTTGAGTGTAATCAAATTGACATAAGTTGTGAATTGACCTGCGAACGGAAAAATCGTTTTAAGTCTTCCATTTTCTCTTGCACTGACCAAAACCAATTCTGCCCTTATGTTTTTTCTTTTGAGCAATTGATTGAGCAACAGATTCAAATCGGCTGAGTTTCCTTTTTTGGAACTGTGGATGTCTTTAAATGTTCTTAGGGCGCGCGGGCTGTATGCTTCGTTCCATTTGTAGTTTTTTCTCATAAAGGCAAAGATTTTTTCTATCTGATCGATTTCGTCTTGCCCTGGTGAAATATAGTCCAGTATCTGATTGAGGGTAGCATTGTCTTTTTGTTTTGCGTCGAGTTCAATGATTTTGTTCTTTAGGTCAAACCAAGTTGAAATTTCATTGACATAATCAAAATTGATGTCTCTATAACCTTTGAGTTGAAACAGTATTTTTTCGGCCGCATCAACTTTGTTGTACACATGTTCAATTTTTTCGGTGCTACTGAGGTCATTGAGTGTCCATCTGTTCATGAATTCCCTTTTTCTTTCGTTGTCCTTGGCGAATTTCACGATTTTTTCACCCAGACAAATCGGTACAAAATCTACGGCCGCCTGAACATTGATTTCAAAAGTACTGTGGAGTGTTGGGAGTTGGTGTTGAAATTCCCATGGTTCAAAGGCGTAATTGTTCATCCCATAGTAGGAAAATTCATATTCAATAATTGTCCCTACTTCTACATTGGGAATTGCGAATCGTATGAGTTTTTTGGCTCCACCAACATCTGAGGTGTTAATGTCTTTTTTGGCAAGCTGTGTTTTCACCACCTTTCCGTCCACAAGATTGATGGATTGTGCTTTGATGTATCTGACTTCATCAAAGCTGTACAAATCATAGTAAGGAATTTCTTGGTTGGCGTATTTTTTTCCTTCTTCTTTCAGAATTTTGATTCTTCTGTACACCTTATTTTGATTGTCAATTCTGGCGATGGTCATATCACCGCTTTCGTACAGAATCACAGCAGCGGCATCTTTTTCATAGGGAACTTCATTGTAATCAAATTCCTCCTGAGAGACATTGCCCCATTTGGTTTTAGGGTTAAGTTGAGCAAATGCGGTTGAACAGCCCAAAAATACAAACAATAAAACGAGTTGTTTCATGACTTTCTCTATAATAATAAGTTGTTGGCTTCTGATTTATGATTTTTTCAGCAAAAGTGATTTATTGGATTCCAAAATGATTTTGTCAAAAAATGATTTGATTTCTTTGTATTTGTTTTGGATGGTGGGTTTTGCCAAGTAAAATTCCACATGGAGAACCAATTTGCCGTTTCTGACTTCGGCCGACTGACTGTACCCCATGTCCTTGTATGAAGCGGTGGATTGCGAATCATAACCGGCAGGGATTTCAGCATTGTAACCCTCAGGAATGTCCACAACTACGCTCACTTTGTAATGAAAGGGAAAATCGAATTCCAGTGCTCGTTCTCTGCTGAATTCATTCATGGAATAGTAAGACAGCAAGTTTTTGAGCGGGTTTCGTACGGCAATAAAATTCGCATTTGTGAAATCAACGGTTTTGGCTTGAATCCTTTCGAGCTGCCCTTGGTCTTCTTCTTTGATTTGAACATTTAATTCATCGGTTCTCAAATCCACTGCGTCCAAAATCGGGTTGTAAGGACGGATGCCTTGTGGAATTGTTCTGTTGATTTGTTTGAAATACCCGTTCCTTTTTTCGGTTCTGGTCTGCACAAAGTGTTGGTCTTTGACGGCGTAATTCATCACTGTTTGATTGGTTGAAATCGGTGAAATCAATTCGACGAACAATTCGTTTTTTCCGTCAACAATCAAACCCATATAATTGAAGTTTTTAATTGCAGCATAACCCAAATCAAAAGTCATGTCTGATGCATCGATAAAGAGTTTTTCGCCATTTGAAGTGGTCACCAAATTGATCAGTGAATCGAATTGACCGAGATACGGATAATTGCCCACGGGTTTCCCGTTGTCTCGTGTACTCAGAAGGATGATATCTGTCTTGAATCCTTTGCCATTGAGAATCGAATGGAGCAATAGGTTTAAGTCGGCAGAATTTCCGGTTTTGGTATTGACTACCTCACGGTTTGTTTTTCTGGGTTGTATGCCGTAATAATTGTTCCATTTGTAATTGGCTTTGAAATGATTGTAAATATTTTGTAAAGTTTCAAGCTCGGTTTTTCCGTCGGCTATTCCGGAAGCGATTTCTTTTCCTACGCCTGGGTTGATGTACTTGATATATTCGCTATAGGCTTGACTATTCATCTCTTTCCAAGAAGTGCTGACGGTTTCATAAGTAGAACTATGGCTCATTGCGTCACCATCAAAATTCAAATATCCTTTCAACTGAAGAGCAACTCTTTCAGAAGCATCGACGGGATTATAAACAAATTTGAGTTTGTTGTAACTTGGAACATTCTTCAGCTCCCATTTATCAATGCCGCTTTTTTTGTATCGTTCAGACAGTTTTACGGCTTGTTCGCCTATGGCAAGAGAGACAAAGTCCAGAGCGCCTGAACGGTTGTCAATGTCATACATGCTGTACAAGGTTGGATATTTGTGTTGAAAACGCCAAGCATCGATGTAATTGATTCCTTTGTCTTCAATTTTGTATTCGAATTCTATGATGGAACCGACTTTGACATTCGGGAATGTGAATTTCCTTGTGCTCCAGAATTCGTTCTGCTGTGTGTCAAAGTATGCGTCCTTGCCCACCTCCGATAGGACCGGATTACCACTCTCGAAATTGATGGTTTGTGCTTTGATTGAAAGTATCTTTTCCTGATTTTTGTATGAATAATATTTGATTTCCTGATTGGCGGCCTCAATACCGTTTTCATTCAAAATTTTGATTCTCCTGTACAGGGTTGTTTCGTAGGAACCCCACTGAATCCGCGTCAAACCGGTTTCATACAAAATGACGGCACCGGCGTCCTTTTCAAAATCTACTTGTGTATAATTGATTTCTTCCTGAGAAACCTGTCCCCATTTGGTTTTTGGATTGATTTGACCGAATGTTGAAATCGCACTCAGCACAACGGCCAGAAGTATAAAATTTTTCATTGGGATGACTTAAAAGAGTGATTTAATTTTTTTCTTGATTTTTTGTTTTCTATGGTATTTTTTTTGAAATTTTTCGGTGTAATCCCACAGCAATTGAAATAAATTTTCAGGATTTTCACCCGAAATTTGGGCATACTCATCTGCCATGATGCGAACCATGTCCTTTTTGGGTGTGAGCCGCGACAAATTTTTCATTCTTAACCTGGCGTTCATGCTGTCGTGGAATTTCATCCGATTCAAATCTACTAAAAAAAAATCATATAGGACTTCTGACTCTCTTTTTATCAGCGTATTGCCTGGTGAATGGTCTTTGAATTCGATTCCCGCTTCATGCATCCGGTAGCAGAAACGGGTGAATTGCCGCAAAATGTTTTCATGGTCGGGGTAATTCGGGATTTCAACCAATTCTCTGTAGGTCAGATGGTATTCCTGATGAATGCTGGCATAATAACTTTTCTGAAAGCCAAATGCATTATAGTTTTCCTGAAAAGCCACTGGCGTTGGCGTACCTATGCCTTTTTCCAGGAGAATGTTGGCAAACTCAAAAGACCTTCTGGCTTTGGATTTTCTGAAATATTTGTAAACGAACTGATTAAGTTTATTGGGAATTTTAAAAGACTTCACATTGATGGTTTGCCCACCGATTTCAAATAATTTGATGTGATTTCTTTCACCTACAATAAAATCGGTACCCGAATTTTCAAATTGCTGGAATACAGTTTGGATTTCTTGTTGGCGAGGTTTGAATGCTGGATTAACTTCAAAAATCATTTAGCAGATTTTGGCAAAAATAATAAGTATTTTAGAGCGAACAATCTAAAAATGGAATATTTGAACCAATACGGAAAGAATCGTCTGGTTTTGTATTGATTTATACTTCAGCGTGTTTTTGTCCTTGAATTTCTTTAGTGTTCATTATTTTAATTACTTTGCGGAGGATTAACATAAAGTAGATGAGATTACTTCAAATAACTGCTTCAACGGTTTGGAGAGGGCACGAACAAAAGATTATTTATCTGTACGAGGCTTTTGAAGAGAAAAAATATTTTGAAGAACAATATATCGTATGCCCTTTCAATACACCGGTACATGAAGTTGCCGAGGAAAAAAACATGAAGGTAATCGGCTTTGATTACAAAGGAGAGTACGACTTCAGATTTGCTAAAGAGCTGGCCAAAATCGTCAGAGAAAAACAAATTGATGTAGTATTTATACATAGCAGTAAAGCCCATACATTGGCTGTTTTGTCCCATTTACTCTTTGGCTTGAATGCTCCCTTGGTGCTTTGCAGAACGCTGATTAGGAGAGTGGATTCCAATTTCTTCAGAAAATGGAAATACAACTACAAAGGCATCAAAAAAATCATTTGCGTCTCAAATCCAGTGGTTGATGTTTTGAAATATGCCGTTAAGGACCACAGCAAAATGTGTGTGGTGGGAAGTGTAACGGACATACATAAGTTTAATAAAACGGTAAAAACAGGTATGCTGCACAGAGAATTCAATATACCTCAGCATTATAAAATCATTGGAAACATAGCTGAATTTACAGGTTTTAAAGATCACAGAACTTGGATAAATACAGTTGAAATTCTCGTAAAAGAAAGAAAATTGCAGGCCGCTTTTATTTTGGTCGGACAAGGAGAATTAGAAGGAGAAATCCGTGAGCTTGCAAGAGAAAAGGGATTGGAAGAGCACATTATTTTTGCAGGATTCAGAAAAGATGTTCCCGAAATTTTACCCGAGTTTGATTTGTTTTTATTTACTTCCAACAACGAACCCACCGGAGGCGTGCTATTAGAATCATATGCTTGCCGAGTTCCGATTGTTGCGGCCAAAGCCGGGGGGATACCCGAAGTTATCGTTGAAAATGAAACCGGTTTGTTGGCCGAAGTCGGAAATCCGAGAGATTTTGCAGAGAAAGTTGAGTATCTGCTTGACAACAAAGAATTGCAAAAGAAATTCACCGATAACGGATATCAATTCTTGGCGGAGAATTTTACCAAAGATGTCATTGCACAAAAAATGTTTGAGGAACTGAGAGAAGTGGCGCTCAGTCAGAAATAGGCAACAACATCAATTTCCCCAAATCCTGATTCAAATGCTCGACGGTCAACCTGCGGTTTCCTCCCCATGGGAAAAATGTCAATTCGCCAAAATAAATTTTGCCGCCGATTGAGTACAAATCAACTCTGAGAAAAATGAAACCGGTCGAGAGTTTTTGAGCCAATTCAATCATCTTATCGAGCGTATCGGGTTTGGGTATGTCCTTTGTAAGGAAATCGCTGTTGTTCTCATCCGGTAATATTTTTTCCCAACTGGTGGTATAATAAGCATTTCTGAATTTCCCCGAGTCAAATGTTTTCACCCAAACACATTCAGGCTTGCCGTGTATGCAGTAAAATTTATAGTCAATAATATAATCGTGTTCTGGCTGCTCCAAATATTTTACTGCAATTATCCTTGGTTTAATGTTTTTGTATATTCGTTCTCGGTATTTGTTAAAATAATTCATCGACAAATACTTATTCAATTTCGATTTAACATTTTCAGAATTCATGTCCGATTCGTCTTCAACAATTACATTGTATCCTGAACCGTGAGTGAGCTGTAATACAAATTTGTCTGGCAGTTGGTCGAAATCAATCAAATCAGCATCCTCGTATACGGCCAGTAACTCATTCAGATACTGGTTTCCTATGGTTTTTTCTACATACTTCCGAACTTCATATTTGTCAACAAAATCTTTGTAATCTTCAGTGTACAAATTGTATTTCAACCACTGGATTTTTTCTGTGAATTCCTCAGGAGATTCTAAATTAAGCTTTTGATTGTTCTTTAGCCGATAGAATGTTTGAGCATATGACAAATCTCTACCGGTTTTTTTATAGAATTCAGAAAGTAGTTGAAAATACTTACGCTGAAAAAAAATCATATTTTTTTTTAAACTATACAAACTTATTAATTATAATATTGAATATCTTTGCTTTTTCTGCAAAAAAATTGAAGGCTCGACCCACATTTTACCCAATTAATTTTCAATAAAGGTCACGGTATGCAAACAGAAATCACCCATATTGTTGAAATATTAAAGCAATCAGGCATTCTCCTCCACCCCACAGACACCACCTTTGGAATAGGATGTGATGCTAAAAATGTAGAAGCAATCCGTAAGATATTCAAAATCAAAAACCGCCCAGATTCCAAGTCACTGATTATTTTGGTAGATTCAAACAGGCGACTGCAGGAAATAGTGGATGTGCCTGATTTGGCCTGGGACCTCATGGATTTGTCAGTAAAACCGCTGACCATTATTTACGATAATCCCAGAAACTTGCCACGAGAACTCATCAGCGAAGACAATACCATCGGTATTCGACTGACCAAAGATCCGCTGTGCAAAAAAATCATCGGCCAACTCAATGCACCGCTGGTATCCACTTCTGCCAATATCTCAGGTGAACCTGCCCCACAAAGTTTTGAGGAAATCAACCAAAAAATCAAAGAAGGAGTGGATTATATTTTTTCGGAATGCGAATCCTTCGTGCCTCACTACAAAGCTTCGTCCATCATCAAACTTTCGGCAGACGGCCGAGTGAAAGTGATTCGTGAATAATTTCCAACTTTCAGTGCTTGATTTGAATCAGTCTAAATTTATAAAGCTTTGTTTTTGTACTCTTATCTAAATTCTAACTTTGCAAAATGAAGCTCAAGAAAGCAATTGATCATAAAATTTTTGAAATTGTAAGCGAAGCTGCGGCTGAACTCAATCAGCAGGCCTTTGTGGTGGGTGGATATGTCCGTGATTTTCTGCTGAAGGACGAAAAAAAGAAAGACATTGACTTTGTTACGGTCGGCAGCGGAATTGAACTTGCCAAAAGAGTACATTCCAAAATGGAAGGTGCTTCAAAACTGTCGGTTTTCAAAAGATACGGCACTGCGATGTTCGTATGGGAAGACACCGAATTGGAGTTTGTGGGCGCCAGACGCGAAAGTTATTCAGAAGACAGCCGCAAACCTTTTGTGGAAGACGGCTCATTGGAAGATGACCAAAAGCGGAGAGACTTTACCATCAATGCGCTTGCCATAGCGGTCAACAAAGAAAATTTTGGAGAACTGCTCGATCCTTTTGGCGGAATCAGCGATTTAAAAAATAAAATTATCAGAACGCCCCTGTCACCCGATATTACTTATTCGGATGATCCGTTGCGGATGATGCGGGCCATCCGTTTTGCTGCGCAGTTAAATTTCACCATAGAAGAAAATTCCTTTCAATCCATCATCAAAAATGCGGAAAGAATCGAAATCGTATCCAAAGAAAGAGTGATGGATGAATTCCAGAAAATCATGATGACCGATAAACCTTCGGTCGGATTAAAATTGCTGGATGATGCCGGTTTGATGAAGTTTATACTTCCTGAATTGGTTGCGTTGAAGGGAATCGAGGAGATGGAAGGGCAAACGCACAAAGATAATTTCTATCATACGCTGGAAGTGGTGGATAATATTTCGCCAAACACTGATAATATCTGGCTTCGTTGGGCGGCTTTGCTGCATGACATTGGCAAGGCACCGACCAAACGGTATGACAAAAACATTGGTTGGACTTTTCATTCGCATGAATTTGTAGGCTCCAAAATGGTGTACAAAATATTTAAACGGCTCAAACTTCCGATGGGGCAGGCAATGAAATATGTGCAGAAAATAGTAATGCTCAGTTCCCGTCCGATAGCATTGATAGATGAGAATGTTACTGATGCTGCACTGAGGAGACTGCTTTTTGATGCCGGTGAAGACATTGAGGATTTATTTACACTTTGCAAGGCGGATATCACAACTAAGAACGAAAGAAAACAGTTTCGTTTCAAAAAAAATTTTAATTTGGTCGAGCAAAAGCTGAAAGAAGTTGAGCAAAGAGATAGAATAAGAGACTTTCAGCCTCCGGTTTCCGGTGATGAAATCATGGAAACCTTTGGCATTGGACCGGGAAAGGAAATCGGCATCATCAAAAGTGCCATCAAAGAAGCGATTCTCGAAGGTGAAATAAAAAATGAGAGGGAATCCGCATTAAATTATATGTTTGAATTAGGAAAAAAATTATATTTGACACCAAAATTAAAAAGAAGTGATTTATAAAATTCGTGTGATTTTAGATACCAAGGAAGATGTATTCCGAGACATTGAAATACGCAACAAACAAACATTGTTTTCTTTGTACAAAGGTATAGTGAGCGCATTCAGTCTTCAAGGAGAAGAACTGGCCTCTTTTTATGAATCGGACAAAAACTGGAATCAGGGCAAGGAAATTCCGCTCGAAGACATGGGAGACACAAGCAATGATGAGACCATGGCTGATTTTCAAATCAGTGAAGTGCTGCCCAATATTGGCGACCGGATGATTTTTGTTTATGATTATTTTGAAATGTGGACTTTCTATGTGGAGGTGATGGAAATTGAAGACAAGAAGGCGGTTTTTAATTATCCGCTCACCGTGTACCGGTTTGGAGCCATGCCGTTAAAAGCACCCAAACGAAATCATGAACTCTTAGATCTTGAAGATGAAATCATCGGAGATGACGACGAACACGATGCTGACACTTCATTTGATGACCTTGAAATAGATTCGGATTTGGAAGATTTTTGAGAATCATTTGGTTTGAAAATACAAAAGCTGGTCGTGGTCCGGCTTTTTTTGTTCTGTTAATTTTCGATTATTTCTTTGCAAACCCTTGATAGATTTTCAACGAATCCCGGATGTCTTTCTGCATGATTTTAATCAGATGGGGTTGGTCTTCAAGTAGCAGGCTGTTTCTCTTTTGAATTTTTTCGGAAACACCGACCATGGCTGCGATTTCATCAATGTATTTTTGTTTGTCTGTGATTCCTTTTTGATTCATTTCGTTCATTTTTTTTCTGATTTTTCGCGCATAGAGCTCAGAATAATCAAACCTGATTTGTTGAATCTGTAGGATTTCAGGCTTTTTGACATTCGTCCAAGAACGATTGCGGTCAACGAAATTCAGTATGGTCATCTCTGGCACTTTACCTTTTTCCTGTCTGGATTGATAGGTAATCACTGTGGTGATGCTTGCCTTTTGCTGATTGCCGATGTTAGTGGGGATTTTGCCTTTGAAATCATTAAAGCTCAGTTTCCTCTCTGCTGACCATTCAAGAAAATCCTGATTGTGAAATGAAAAACCAATGAACAAAAAGAGGGTGAAGGTGAGTATCTTTTGAATAGACATATTGATGGATGTTGTTAAATGTCAAATTTATAAAATTAAACCAAATTTAAAAGAGATGCGTCAGTTTTTCCAATTCCATTCGTCTCGAACCTTTGATGAGCAGATGACTGAATTTCAATGGTTGATTTTCGAAAAAGATTGCTGCATTTTCTCTATCGGAAAACACCTGTATGTTGTCACTTACAATCTTTGTTTGGTTGAAATGTTCACCGATTAGAAAAACCAAATCAAATTTTAATGAAGCAGCAAGGTCTGCGATTCTCTGATGTTCTGATTTTGAAGTTTCTCCCAATTCAAACATATCGCCGAGGATGACCACTTTTTGTTTGCCTTCGATTTGTTCAAAATTCTTCAGGGCGGCCTCCATGCTGCTCGGGTTTGCGTTATAGGCATCCAAGACTATGCTGCGGTTTTCTCTTTGAATGATTTGTGAGCGGTTCTCCCCGGATTTGTAGTCTTCTATTGCTTCGCTGATTTGTTTCAAAGGTACTTTGAAATACAAACCTATGGCAATGGCTGCCGCTACATTGGATGCGTTGTAATCACCTATCAGCTGGCTTTGTATTGTGTGTGTCTGATAGCTAATCGATGGACAAAGCCCGTTGGAGTTTTTTGAATATTGAAAGCTGATATCTGCGTCTTCACAATGGCCGAAAGTGATTCTGTTCATTTCTTGGGTCAGTGCGATTTGTTTGGAATCATTGCAATTGACAAAAACGGATTTGTCATTGTCCTTTAGGTATTTGTACATTTCTGATTTCCCTTTGATGACGCCTTCCTCGCTGCCAAATCCTTCGAGATGTGCTTTTCCGAAATTGGTGATATAACCGAAGTCAGGTTGGGCAATGCTACAAAGAAATTCAATTTCTCTCAGGTGATTTGCGCCCATTTCCACAACGGCAAGTTCGTGTTTGGGTTTGATAGAAAGCAGTGTCATTGGAACGCCAATGTGGTTATTCAGGTTTCCTTGTGTGTATGTTAGTTTGTATTTTTTGCTCAAAACGGCTGCAATCAGTTCTTTGGTGGTGGTTTTTCCGTTGCTTCCACTGAGTGAAATGACGGGGATTCCCATGGTTCTTCTGTGGTACGCAGCCAACTCCTGTAGAGTTTTGAGACAATCGTTTACATAAAATATATTTTTTTCAGTATTTTCTCTTTCCTTTTCATCCGTCAGCGCACAGACTGCACCGGCTTGGATGGCTTGTTCTATAAATTCATTTCCATTGAAGTTTTCACCTTTTAACGCAACGAAGAGTGAGTTTTCTGACACCTTTCTGCTGTCGGTAGTGACTGTGCTGGCTTTCAAAAATTTCGAATATAGTTCATGGATTTTCATGGGGTAAAGATAAAAAAAAGCCCGACCAGAATTCAGGTTGGGCTTATGATAAATTCATGATTTATTTGTTATTTCATTCTTCCTACACCTGTTTTGGAGCGTTTGGTTTTGACATCGCCGCCCTGATAGTCTTGAGCAACTCTGAATCCAACCCATCCAGTGGCTTCTGCTTGGTGCATGAATCTTCTTTGTCCGGGATCCAGCCAGTATATAGGGTCTTTCCATGAGCCACCTTTGATGACTCTCACTTCATCGGAAATATGCGTAGTTCTGGTTTCATCATCTTTTTCTAGGATGACTCTACCTTTTTCGTCCACATAGAATTTCCTGGTCGGTGAGTTGTACATTTCTTTGGTGTCGCTTTCAACGGACATTGCCACGCCGGTGTCTTCACCTTGGATAACATTGCCGAGCGAATCGACCACAAAATCGGTTTGAGGCTCATCGAACCTGGGGTTTAACCATGACATTCTATTACCGTCTCTGAAGTTGGTATTGTCCTCAATGACTTCTTTTTTGTATTTACCTGGTAGGGTTTTGTAGGCAAGCTTACCATTGTTGAGGGTATCGTATTCGATATCATCTTCAAATTTTTCAAAGCCTCCACTTCCGTCATCGATGTTTGTTTTGAACACATTTCCTCTGAAGTAATTGAAATCATTGGCTTCATCATCAATGATGGGGCGATAAACATCGGCAGTCCATTCAGCCACATTTCCGTACATACCGTACACACCAAACTGGTTGGACTGGTATCTTTTTACATCAGTGGTTATGTCTGCTCCGTCATTTCCGAAGCTTCCTATTCCTGAATAGTCTCCTCTACCGACTTTGAAGTTGGCCATATAGAAACCGCGGTCTCTTCCTTTCTCGCCTCTCAGTTCGTTCTGAACCACAGGTTTTCCTTGGTATTGGTTGTACTCTCTATCACCCGGGAGTGCAAGGGCAGCATATTCCCACTCCACTTCTGTAGGAAGCCTGAAGGGGGCTACTTCGCCTGAACGGGTTGCCTGATTGGCTTGTTGAACTCTTTGATTGGTATTTCTGATGTTGAGTTGTTTGGCCAGTCGGGTTGTATCAATGGCTTCTTTTACATTGCTGTCATTGAGTTTGTAGGATTCCAAATCAAAGTATTTGGTGCCGTAGTTGTATTCTTCGTTTACATAATAGTCTTTGCTGAGTACGCCTTTGTCCATCAGGGCTTTCTCATTGGCTCTGTCGGTCAGCCAGTCGCAGTAATTGTTGGCTTGCAACCAAGAAATTCCTACAACGGGATAATAACTGAACTCCGGTGCAAAGAGATAGGTCTCATTGTCAAAATTGTTTGGAGACAATTTGTTGTTGAATACCTGTGTATCAGGAAGGGCACCGTCGAAGATGTATTTGTATTGTTCTTCGGTAGGCGGAAAAACCACTTTCAGCCAGGTGAGATATTCTCTGTATTCGTAATTGGTCACCTCTGATTCACCGATGAAGTATGATCTGACCTGCATTCTTCTTGGCGTGTTGTTCCAGTCGTGCATTACATCATCTTTCACCAGCCCCATTGTAAAGGTACCTCCCTCAATATAAACCATGTTTGGCCATGCTTTAATTTTGGTTTTCTTACCGTTGAAGAACCATCCTCTCTGGTCATTAGGTTTCCATCCGGTGGTGCTGGTAAACTTTTTGGTACCGCCGCCTTTTTTCCTCCCTCCGCTGCGGTGACCGGTACAGCTTACTATAGCAATTGTAAGAAACACTACAAGAATCGCTGAAATTCTACCCTTATTCATACTTTTAGTTATAAGTTTCTAAAATTAGTTTTTTCCCAAAAAACGATTTGCAAATAAAATAAAATTTTAATGAATTCTCAAACTTATTTGCTTTTGTATAACGGAAAGCCACTTTTTTTATTGTGTTTAGACTATTTTTGCTGAAAATTCGTTACAGCTAAATGAAAAAGTATTTGCTGCCTTTTATGTTTTTGCTTGCAGTCCACTTGAACGCACAGACCGTAAACATTGACTGGAGAGGAACAAAAGAATATTCAAATGGTGAAGGGTACAATCTGAATCTACCGTTTTTTGAAAACAAAGGTTATAATGTTTTTAACGGAATACCTTATTTTATATATACAGAACCGATTCAGTCCATGGCGAATATTTCTCTCGCAAATGTCACTTTTTCTAATCTCACTCCTACTGAAAGAGGAAATCTCAATGTGGCCGAAATTCCCGAAAAACTTGAATATTCAGCCAAAGTGGACGAGGGTCTGAACGGACTAAAACTGACCGTAGGGATGTTTCCTTTTGTGAAAGAAAACGGACAAATCAGAAAAGTAAATTCCTTTCAGATAGTCAAACAACAAGCTTTGCCGGCAATGGCTGTCAATAATGTATATGATCCAGCCACTCAAAGTGTACTGAAATCAGGCAGTTGGTACAAAATCAAAGTAAACAAGTCAGGAGTTTTCAGGCTGGATAAATCTTTTTTTGACCAAAACAATATTCCCACAAACTTCGACCCGCGGACTTTGAAAATTTATGGAAACGGTGGCAGAATGCTGAATGAAAATCCAGGTGATTTCAGATACGGTGCACTGCAGGAGAATGCCATCAAATTTGTAGGAGAAGAAGACGGAAACTTTGACAGCAGTGATTACATACTTTTTTATGCACAAGGTCCACACGGATGGAACCGACTCGATACTTCGGACTTGTCAAACCTTACCCACAGGTTCCATCAATATTCAGACTACGCATACTATTTCATCACCTATGGAAATGAGCCAGGAAAAAGAATTCAGGACAGCAATATCAGCGATGCAGCTGTTCAGACTTTCAACCAATACGACGAATACCAGTTTTACGAGCTCGACTCACTGAGTGTCAACATGACCGGAAGACAGTGGGTAGGCGAATCGTTCAAGGTCAATCCTACACAGACATTTACCCTCAAAGGAGGTGGTCCGGTAGCTGGCGAACTACACACCAGATACAGGCTTGTCGGAAAAAATGCTGCAGGCGTTAGTTATACAGTGAGCCTCAACGGTGTGACTGCACCTGGAAGTACATTTCTTGCGGGGGATTTTTCGGCTTCCTATGTCAATACTTCACTCAGTGGATTAACGGGCAATACCTTTAATTTCAATATTACGGTCAATGACAGTTCAAACCCCAATTCGTTTGTGTTTTTGGATTATATTGAGTTGGTTTACAGGGCTTCGCTTAGTTTCAATGGGAGTCAGATGCACTTCAGAAGACTCGAAAACCTGAACGACGGCAATACTTATGGCTTTTCGCTGTCCGGTGGTGCCACGGTTTGGAACATTTCTGATCACACAACTGCACTGAATGTTCAGTCATCAGGCAATGTGTATAAATACAAATCAAACAGCCCTTTTTTTAGAAACGAATTCATCGCTTTTACTGAATCTGCTGCATATACGGATGTCGAGTATGTGGGGACGGTGGCCAATCAGGACATCCGTTCACTCAGCCAAATAGATTACGCGATAGTGGTCCATCCCAATTATTTGTCCGAAGCGGTTAGGTTGGCCAATTTCAGAATTCAGAATGACGGACTGAAGGTAGCTGTGGTCACTACGGATCAGGTTTACAACGATTTTTCTTCGGGTGCGCAGGATGTATCTGCCATCCGTGATTTTTTCAAACACCTCAGAGACACTGGAAGTCCTTTGAGAAATGTGATGCTGTTTGGTGGTGCTTCATTTGATTACAAAGACAGAATAGCTGATAATTCCAATTTCGTACCTGCCTTTATCAGTTTTAATTCTGCTTCACTCGATACTTCATTTGTGACGGATGATTATTTCACCATGCTGGATGACAGCGATATCATCAAGCTCAATCCGGCGAGCCCGGGAGAATGGATGCTTTCAGGTGCCGGGCAAATGGACATTGGTGTAGGTCGCTTTCCGGCACATAATATGGCTGAAGCCAAAACAATGGTGGACAAAACACTTGCGTTTTATGAGAAATTGCCTGGTCAGGGAACCTCATTTGGAGATTGGAAAACCCGTTTCCTGTTGGTGGTCGATGATGACAAGGGAGCCAATTTCCCTTTCCATGTAACGGTTGAAAACAGTTCCGGGGTTTTTATTGAGAGCAATATTCCTTATTCTACGCTCAGAAAAGGATACCTCGATTCATTCCCAATGCAGCAAACTTCGGCCGGTCCGAGATATCCACAGGTCAATCAGTTGATTGGAAATGCCTTTAATTTAGGTTCGGCACTGATTGTTTATTTTGGGCACGGCGGCATGCGAAGCTGGTCCCAAACCCGTGTCATTACTTATGAAGAAATCAATAGTTTTAATAATTTTTCAGGGCTTTATTCCAGATTGCCTGTGGTCATGACCATCACCTGTGAATTTACTGTTTGGGATTTGCCACACCTGCCTTCAGCCGGAGTTTATATGTTCAAAGCGGCACAAGGAGGTGCCTCAGCCATGGTGACTACTAGCCGCCCTGTATTTGTGTCTTACGGTGAACAATTCAACGGTACCATCATGGAGGAACTCCTCAAAGTGGTGGGTAACAAGTACCAGAACTTAGGGGAAGCACTCACCATCGCCAAATCGGGTAATTTGTCATCGAGCGTCAACCACATCAATGTAAACCTACTCGGAGACCCATTGCTCAGCGTGCCCAGACCACCCAGAAATATCAGAATCACAAAAATTAACGGTGAAGACGCCGATACTTTTGACGGGGTACTGAGAGCACTGGACTTTGTAGAAATCGAGGGGGAGGTATTAGATGAATCCGGAACGATGAGAGACAATTCGTTCAACGGAAAAGCCACGGCAAATTTATTTGACAAACCTGAAAATCGTGTCACGCTCAACAATATGAGAAACGGTGATATGGGGGTAATGAATTATAAAGAACAGGTCAATGCAATATTTAAAGGTGGAACAAATGTGGAATATGGCAAATTCAAATTCCAATTCTATATACCAAAGGACATCAATTATGAAATTGGTGAGGGCAAAATTACGATCTATGCACACAACAATGTGATTGACGGAGTTACCACCAAAAAAATTAAAGTCGGAGACCAAAACCCTGATGGGCTGGACGATGACAATGGCCCGAGCATTGGTTTGTATATGAACAACCTGAATTTTGTGGACGGTGGCATTACTGACCGCAATCCCTATCTACTCGCTTGCCTTGTGGACGAAAGCGGTATCAATACCAGCGGGATTGCCATTGGACACGACATCACTGCAGTGTTGGATCAGGATGTGGAAGGTACTTTGGTTTTGAATGAATATTATGAAGGTGGTGACAACAACCCATGCACCAATCCACAGGTATTGGATTATCAGAAAGGTCAAGTAACTTACCGGCTGAATAATTTGGAACTCGGCAACCATCAAGTCGTATTTAAAGCATGGGATATCAACAATAATTCATCTACTCAGTCGTTAGACTTTGTAGTAATGGAGGAAGGCTCTGAGTACATTTATATAGAAAAACTGCTCAACTGGCCCAATCCATTCACCAACCGGACATTCTTTCAGTTCGAACACAATTGTGATTCAGAACTCGATGTAATGGTACAAATCTATACGATTTCCGGCAAACTGGTGAAAACCATCCGCCAGCCAGTATCCGCAGAACCCTGGCGCGAAGGATACCGCACCGGAAGGTTCGCGATTCCTTGGGATGGATTGGATGATTTTGGTGATAAAATCGGAAAAGGTGTGTATATTTACCGCCTTTCTGCAAGAGGAATTAATCCCGAAGAATGCAAAGGTTCTGCAACCGCTATTGAAAAGTTAGTGATATTAAAATAATAATAGATGATAAAGAAAATTTTGACCATCGGATTGTGTTCAATGACCATAATCGCAACAGCGCAAAACGATCCCAACCCCGTACTCACTGGAGCACCATTTCTGAGAGTTTCACCCGACGCAAGAGCCGGAGGTCTTGCCGATATGGGCGCAGCTACCTCACCCGATGCTTTCTCACAGTATTGGAACCCGGCAAAGTACACCTTTAGTAAAAGCTATTCAGGTGTGGCTCTTTCATACACCCCCTATATGAGCAGTATCACAGACGATGTGTTTCTGTTGAATGCTTCGTTTTATACTTTCCTCGGACAAGATGAAAGAAGCACGGTTTCGGCGAGTTTGTATTATTTTAACATAGGTGAAATTGAATTAACCGAATTGGTGGGTACACAGATTGTGGACACCGGTATTGCAAAACCCAATGAATTTTCATTTGATGTTTCCTATGGACTCAGACTCTCAGACAACTACAGTATGGCTGTGACCGGTAGATTTGTCCGTTCAGACCTTTTTAATAACATCGACGATGGCACAGTTCAGCCGGCCAATACTTTCTCTGTGGATGTTTCAGGTTACTATCAAACCCAAAGACACAATTGGAACAACTTTGAAGGCCGTCTCAGGGCAGGTTTCAATGTGAGCAACATTGGACCAAAACTCGATTATTCAAATTCAGAAGACAATGCAGCCTATCTGCCAACCAATCTGAGATTGGGTGTGGGATATGACTTCATACTCGATGATTATAACACCGTTGCTCTGACACTTGAAACAAACAAACTTTTGGTGCCAACGCCACAGTATGAAAAAGATGAGGACGGAAATGAAATCCCGAACACAAGATACATCCCCAACAAAGGTGTAGTGGAAGGAATGTTCAGTTCATTCGGCGACGCACCCGGCGGATTCAAAGAAGAAATGCAGGAATTCAACTGGGCAGCTTCTCTCGAATATTCTTATAACGATGTTTTGTTTGTAAGAGGAGGATATTTCCATGAGAGCCCAATGAAGGGTGACCGTCAGCATCTGACATTGGGTGCCGGTTTGAAATACAATTCATTCGGATTAGATTTCTCCTACCTGATTCCGGTCTCAAGCACCAATAGTGCACTCGAAAATACGCTTCGTTTTGCACTGACTTGGGAATTTGGAGGTGAAACCAGCAACAATTGGGATTATTGATTTTATTCAATTAAAATACAAATACCCGGACTTTTCTGAAAAATCCGGGTATTTACATTTTCGCAAGGCAGAACATTATTCAATGAAATAATTTTATGTACTTTTGTACCGGATTTAATCAAGAGGAATGGCTGTCAATAAATTTCTACAATTTTTAGTCCCCAAGGACAAAAAGTTTTTTCCACTCTTTCATCAAATGGCCAAATTACTTGTCAATATGGCCGAAACATTGCACGAAGCAGTCAATGTGAAAGCAGACAAAAGACTCGAATTTTTTGAAAAACTCGAAAAATTAGAAGACAAGGCGACAACTTTGGACAGACAAATCAATTTTGAACTCAGCAAGAATTTTTTAACACCTTTTGACCGGGAGGACATTTATGCACTTGTCAGTAAAATGAGTGAAGTGGCTGATTATTTGGACGGCTCGGCCAAGAGGATGCGTTTGTATCAAATGGAGAAAGTAAAAAAATCAATACACAAAATCACAGTGGCCAATCTGGAGGCCTGCCAGTTGATTCAAAAAGCGATTTTTGCACTTGAAGGTTTTAATGATTTGAAAACAGTGGTGAAATGTTGTGAGAAAATCGACAAACTCGAAAACAAAGTTGACAATATTTATGACAAAGAAATCTTTGAGATTTTTGATCAATACGAAGATGTGAAAGAAATCATCAAATACAAAGAAATTTTTTCAGCACTCGAAAATACTTCAGACAAATGCAAACTTGTTTCTGATGTGCTCGAATCCATAGCAGTCAAACATTCCTAATATTTCAGCTGAATGGATCCGCAACTGATTCTTCTGATAGTCATTATCGTACTTGCATTTATATTTGACTACATCAACGGTTTTCACGATGCAGCCAACGCAATTGCAACCATTGTGGCCACCCGTGTGCTGACGCCTTTTCAGGCAGTCCTTTGGGCAGCGACCTTTAACTTTGCGGCTTATTTTATTTCAAAATATTGGATTGGACATTTCAACATCGGAGAAACCATATCCAAATCGGTCAATATGAACTTCATAACATTAGAAGTAATTCTGGCCGGATTGATAGCCGCCATCACTTGGAACTTGATTACCTGGTGGTTTGGTATTCCTTCTTCATCGTCTCATACCTTGATAGGCGGATTTATTGGAGCCGCCATCGCACACGCTGGAGCATTTGCCCAAAACGGAGAGGATGTAATCAATTATGTGAAAGTCATCCCGATTTTTCTGTTTATTTTCTTGGCACCTGTGTTGGGGATGATCATTGCATATTTTATTTCTATACTCATCATGTATGCCTGCAGGCGGACATCGCACAGAAGGGCAGAAAATATTTTCAAAAAACTTCAATTGTTTTCTTCTGCCATTTTCAGTCTGGGACACGGTGGCAATGACGCCCAAAAAGTGATGGGAATCATTGGTGCTGCAGTGATATTTTTTCATGTGCAACAGGGGGATGCCGAATGGCTTAATGCAGAAAACCGCTTTGACCATTTTGTGGTCGAATACTGGTGGGTTCCATTGTCGAGCTTCTTTGTCATTGCCTTGGGAACAATGAGTGGTGGATGGAAAATTGTAAAAACCATGGGAACAAAAATCACCAAAGTAACTCCGCTGGAAGGTGTGGCAGCCGAAACCGCCGGTGCCATGACACTTTATTTGACTGAGTTCTTGGGTATTCCCGTTTCTACTACGCACACCATTACCGGTTCCATTATCGGTGTGGGCATTACAAAAAGAATTTCAGCAGTCCGTTGGGGAATTACCATCAACCTGCTCTGGGCTTGGATTCTGACCATCCCGGTTTCTGCTCTCATTGCGGCACTGGTGTACTACATCATTCTTTTGTTCTAACTGATTTCTGATTATTTCAGTTTGATTTGTTCGGGTTTGCTGACAATGATTTCAGGCTTGCCTTTGTACAAAATCAGTTTTCCACTAACGCAAATGATTTTTCCCAAAAGAAATTCCTCCGGTCGGTAATCGAATTTTTTCCAATTGCTTTCAAAAATCGCAACCGTCAGTAGATTGTCGGGATAATCGGCACCAAGATTGAGCAATGCTACCTTGTTGTTGCCGCTGCTAACATAAGTGCCGTAAACTTTGTCGCAGTACTCTACTTTTTTGCCTATGAATTGCTCCAAATCAACATCGGTAATTTTTTGCTGTGCTCGAATGCAACCGCTAATAGCGATGATCAAAAGAAAATAAATTGTTTTCATTTGGATGAGTTTTAGAGATTGACTGACCAATTTAATCAAAAATCTCCACTTCTACCTCGTTTATTGAGATAAAAGTGCCAGAGATAATAGGTGGAAAGCGAACGAAACGGACGCCAGTTATCTGAAATCGCAACAATTTCTTCTCTCGAACTTACACCATATAGTTCTCTCATTGTGTGGATGATTGCAATGTCAGTCACCGGAAAAATGTCCTTCAGTTGAAGACAAAAAAGCATATAAACTTCGGCAGTCCAATTGCCAATTCCTTTGACGGAAGTCAGTTGCTCACGGATTTCTTCTTCTTCAAGTTTGCCAAGTGATTCTGGAATTAATTCACCATCAACAACCGCCTTTGCCAACGCTCTGAGGTAAGACGCCTTTTGCCTGCTGATTTGACAATCTCTCATCTCCGAATCTGTGAGCGAAAGAATGTTTTGTGGATTGAAAATGGAGATGTAATTCTTTAATTTAATGAAATGAGCTTTTGCAGACGCCAGACTCAACTGCTGTCCCAGAATGATTTTGGAAAGCGATTCAAATCCCGGTTCTCGCTCCCAGTTAGGCGGAGCACCATACCGATTATTAATTTCAAAAAAAACCGAATCCTTTGAAATCAATGTTTTAATTGCCTCCGGATTGACGATTTTTGTTTCCATTTATGTTGATTTCAATCTTCAAAACTGTTGACCAATTTCCGCCATTCATTGAGTTCCGGATTTTCTCCTTCCCGATGGCAATAAATCTCAAAAGCAGTTTCGTAATTCGTGTCAAAACATTCTACCCATGTGATGATTCCCGTCGGACTCGGTTTTCTGAGAATCCGGCACTCCATGAATTTTGAGGTTTCAAAATGCAGACTGAAATGACCCCCAAATAGATTGAACCACTGCTCATGCCATGAAATATTGGCGATATTGCCATCGTACATCTGGACACAGCAATCGTTTCTACCAACAATCTTCACAGGAATTTCTGCGCCAATCACTTCTTCAATCAAAGAATAGAATTTTCGCTTTTTGATTTTCCCTGAAAAAATACCGTTGGGCGCATTCTGAACGGCTTGCCAACGGCTTAGATTGTGTTTTTTGAGCATTCCTTCAAATTCTCCTGATTCATCCAGATTTTTCCAGTCGTTGTGAAATTCTTTCAGGTTTAGTTCTTCAGGAATCTCCATATCTTGGTGACGGACTTCAATCTCTATCGGATGATTTTCGGTTTTGAATTGCACTGTAATTTCTCTTGTAACTTCATCAATTTCCGCAACTGCCCCAATGCTGTGAACGCATTCGCCGAATCGGTTGTAGAATCTAAAAGATTTTTGCCCTTCTTCGCATATCGAAAAACAATATTTCAATTTTCTAAACTCTAAATTATGGACAGAATGCTCATTTTTGATTGTGAATATTTGCTCAGATTCATCGCCGGTGAAATTTCCACTGATTTGATAAATACAGCTTCTGTTTCTCATCATCAATTTAAGTTTTCCAACTTGCGCCATCGGTCTGAAAAGCCCTCTGTAATCTGCATGTAATCTTTTGATGGCATCGCCTTCGGATGACTGAAACAGTTCAACCTCACTGACCTTCAACTTGGCCGCTGCAGAAGCTGGACTCAGTTCGGGGTGATAGGATTTGAGTTGCTTCCATTTGGTTGATATGTCTTCGTTTCGGCTGTTCACTTTTTGTAGAAATTCGTTTAATATTCTGAGGGCTTAGTTGACAAAATTAGTCATAAAATTATTTTTTCAACCAGCTGATGAAATATAATCACTGACTGATACATCTCATCTACTGAGTCTGAGAATGAATGTTTATCTTTGCCGAATATTTTAATCTTTAAAAGATATTAAAATGAAAAGTACATTTATTATAGCAGCATTCATAATGACTGCTTTTTTGATCTCCTGTGGGGGAAATGAAAACAAGACTCTAACACACGATGACCATCAAATGATGGATGTCGCTGAAGCACTGGATGTGGAGGTGGACAATAAAATTGATCCAATTTGTGAAATGGAAATGAAAGCCGGGATGGTAAAAGATACAATTCACTACAATGAAAGTATTTATGGATTCTGCAGCAAAAGTTGCAAGGAAACTTTCGCCAAAGCACCCGAAGACTATCTTGACAAAATGTAAAAATTACAAACTTTTTTAATGGTTTAAACCTCAACATACATCCTTGTTTGTTGAGGTTTTTTTATTGATAGATTTTATAATTATTTTTCAAATTTCTTTTGATTCTTTTGAAATAATCCGACCTTTAAACTTTTAAACCAATTGATTATGAGACTACTTTATTTGTTATTCGGTTGCTTGTTCACTTCATTTGCCTTTGGACAATGGACAAGCGATTATTCAGCGAATACACAGGTGGCCGAAAGCCATACAAGTGATGTGCAATCCGTCGGCACAAACGACGGCAAAACCTTTGTTGTTTTCTGGGACGAAGATGCCGGATATAAACTGAGGGTGCAATTATTGGACACAGCAGGCTATCAGCAATTCGGTCCAAACGGAATGCTGGTCAACGCAGTGGCTGACAACGGCACCTGGACTGCAACCCGTTCCAATGTAGTGGATGAGGATGGAAATCTGTACATAGGTTTCACGGCCACCAACGAGGGAAATGGATATGTTAACAAGATTTCAAGTGACGGAACCCAAATGTTTGGTGAAAACGGCATCATGATTCCCGATGGCTGGGACTTGAAACTGCTTCCGTTGCCGGACGGTGGAGTATTGGTAGGCTGGCAGGGAGCCAATTATGGCATGCTGATGAAGTACGATGAAAACGGCAACCCGGTTTGGCCTGCACCCAAAGAAATGGAATCGGCTGATCCTTCACTCCCGTATTCGAACATTGGTGAAATGACCATTTTGTCTGATGGAACTTTTGTTGTCATCGTACACGGAAAGGGCACTGTCTGGATGATTGATTCCAAGGTATCTGCTTTCAGGATAAGCGAAGACGGTGATGCGATTTGGTCGATTTCTCCCATCTCTGAGCAAACCCTTGCCAGCAACCGAAGATATTCTCTGATCCAGAAAGAAGATGTGGTCTATTTCGGTTATTATGGTTCAACCGGTTTTCGGTTTGATTCATTTTTGCAAAGAATCAATCCCGATGGCTCGTTGCCTTGGGGCATTGACGGAGCTGATTTTTCAACCGATGACACTTTTTATGAGATGACCGGTAGCATTGTGGCTGATGAAAGTTCATCTGTTGTCTGGTTCACCGCAAATGTCAGCAATCAAACACAATCAGAATTTGGTCAGTACATACAGAAATTTGATATGGAAACTGGCGAACGATTATTGGGCGATCATGCCAAAGAAATTTTTCCAGTTTCGGCAGACAACTGGATTTCGGTAGGAGACATACAACTGGCAGGAGAAAAACCCTTGATTTTATTTGCAAACGACATCAGCAACGGTGTCAACCCCATTCAATTGGGTGTGGTTTTGCTGGACACCGATGGGAATTTTGAATGGCAGGATGAATACCTGATGATTGCCACCAGCCCGGGCAACAAATACCGTTGTGATTTTACTAAAAATGTGAACGGACAGAGTGTTGCAGTGTGGGCAGAAGACAGAAATGGAGGTTATTTTTCCTTTGCCCAGAATGTTGTAATAGAGGATGATACCCAATCAGTCAACGACATTGACAAAACCGAAGTATTGATTTACCCCAATCCGGCCCGAAATACAATTTTTGTTCGTTCGGATATTCCAATTTCAAAAATTGAAATTTTGGATTTGAGTGGAAATAAGTTGCTTCGCGAATCATCTTCTGCAACCATCGGTCTGGAAAATTTGCCCAATGGGATTTATTTAATCAGGACCATTTTGCAGAACAAATCTGTGATTGTCAAGAAATTCATAAAAAATTAATTCACTAATCAAATTCCAAAAAACCACAACTCGTTAGCAATGTGATAGATACAATGCTCAATTCTCATTGGTTGAATTTTGATAACGGCTTTTTGTTACTTTTCGCAGTAAAATCATACCAATATTATAATTCTGATTTGAATAAAAACCATGAAAAATGTACTTGAAATAAAAAATCTGACAAAGAAATTCGGGAGGCTTACCGCAGTGGACAATTTGAGTTTTTCGGTCGAAAAAGGGAATGTTTACGGATTGCTCGGCCCGAATGGAAGCGGTAAATCTACCACATTGGGAATGATTTTGAATGTAATCAATCCTACCAGAGGTGATTGGCGTTGGTTTGGGAAAGAAGCCAGCGTGTCTTCACTCAAAAAAATAGGAGCCATCATTGAACGACCCAATTTTTATCCCTATTTGACAGCAGAAAAAAACCTTGAAATTGTTGCGGAAATCAAAGATGCAGCATATAAAAATATAGAAGAAAAATTAAAAATCGTTGGCTTGTATGAAAGGAGAAAAGACAAATTCAGAACCTTTTCATTGGGGATGAAACAAAGGTTGGCGATTGCTGCCGCAATGCTCAATGACCCGGAGGTGTTGATTTTGGACGAACCTACCAACGGACTCGATCCAAAGGGAATCATACAAATAAGAGAAATCATTCAGCAGATAGCAGCAAGTGGAACAACCATAATTCTGGCCAGTCACCTTTTGGATGAAGTCGAAAAAGTCTGTTCGCATGTGGTGATACTTGAGAAAGGGAAAACACTTTATTCGGGCAAAGTAGAAGACATGACCAGCAGTTTCGGACATTTTGAAATGGAAGCAGACGACAATGAGAAGTTGAAGGCCTTACTCTCCGAAATGTCGTTTTTTGAAAAAATCACTGAAAATAGAAATCGATTGAAAGCCATAATGAAAGAAGAT
>Ga0207415_1000168_pt1 | contig 58524 bp, 37 predicted proteins | sample Passage237A_FD_187369 | JGI IMG/M metagenome (GOLD analysis project Ga0207415, IMG submission 187369) | Cellulose adapted compost microbial communities from Newby Island Compost Facility, Milpitas, CA, USA - Passage2 37A (SPAdes) (version 3) ... | reverse complement strand
AGCACCGCCCGACGAAGCACCGCCCGACGAAGCACCGCCCGACGAAGCACCGCCCGACGAAGCACCGCCCGACGAAGCACCGCCCGACGAAGCACCGCCGGAGCTAGTCCCGCCGCCTCCGGGGCTCCCGCTCCAGTTGCAGCCGTAGGCGGATAGCTCAGTTTCCGCAGCGCGGAGCGCGCTTTCACACATGCGCGCGAGAGACTCTTTTTTGAACGGATCGTTTTCATGAAGAGCCGCCCACGCGTCACGGTTGGATTTCAGCCCGGCAAGGACTTGTGTCCGGGTCGCAGCCGGATACCCGGTCTGGATGCACTGTTCGTAGCGAGCGAGGTAAGCATCGCAGGAAGCGATTCCGAGCGGCGCCACCACGGCCGGCTGAAGGAGCTCGCGCGTCGAATCGGTGACGGATGAGCCCCCTTGATCGTCGCACGCGAGGCTCATCCCCAATGACGCTATGGCCCAAACGAACTTTGCTCGCATGACGTGCCCCCGAACTTTCGACAACGCTCCCCCCGTTTCGGCAACGTCTACCCGATCTTCAACTCGAAATGCAAGACTGCTCTTCGGTGGGGAGATCGAATTGGGTTCAATCTTCCGGCGCTCACGTGCGCACCTACCTTATTTGTTGCCCTTATTTGTTGCGCACCTACCTTATTTGTATTGTGTGATACGAATTTGCGGAGCCCGCTTCAGTTGATCGTTGACTCGAAGTGTGGAGGCGGCGTAATAGCCAGATGAGCTGAGCGTCGCGAGACGCGAGGTTTGGAGCGTAAGAATAGGGGTAGCGAACCGGCTGTAGAGGCAGGTTTTGCTGAAAATTGATGATGCGAACTGCGGCGGACCAGCTCCCGCACCCGCTGCACTTTGGAGTGAACGATGTTTCGAGTGTTGCCTTGGGTTGGACGATGCTTGGCTCTTCTTTGTCTGCCGTCGATTGCGCTGGGCGATCCATTGCAGATGCGAGTCGCGAATGCTCGGAAGGTTTCGGCACGTGTTGGCCCATCGTCCGACCAACGGGACGAAGCTTCCGTCGGAAGCGGAGGGTCGAGTGAGGCAGCGTTCATGCAGCGGGCCGCCATGCCATTGCGGGGCAGCGGACGTCTTCGTCAAGACGTATCCTCTGCGCCTGATGGCATGTTGTCAGTGGTGCGTCCTCGGTCTTTTTCTCGATTGGAATTTGCCCGAGAAGCACGCGCTGATGAGTCCGCGGGCGAGCAGCAGACCGCGTCCGCGCCCGGCTGGGAGATGCTGGATGGCCGTCGTGACGCCGTGTATGCCGGAGAGGAGGGTCGTCCAATTCGTTGGAGAGCGCTCTTCTCGGAGCCTATTTGGCTTGACGGTGTGAGCGCGTGGCAGGGGGCGGTGGGGCAGCTCCGAGTCTTCGCGGGAGGCGATAGCAGCCGAACGCTTGGCTCAGCGGGGACGGGCTTGGGCGCGAGCTCGACCCTGATGGAGACCGCTGACGCGGACGCTACGATGGGCGAGGTTCCAGCGGGCTCCGCTCCGACATGGCAAAAGGCCCAGCTCGCGGCGCCGGTTCTCACGGATGTGGTCGAACTCGAGTGGATACCGGGTGGCCCCACTGCGCCGCCCGAGATCGCATTTTGGGCTCGCGGTAGCTCCGTCGATTTAGCGCTGAAAGGGGAGGGGGGAGATGGCTCTGGAGATCTCGGGTTCGTTGGCGCTTCATCCGTTGGGACTAGTGGGGGGGCGGCCGATTACGCCGCGCAGCTCCATCTCGGACACTTGGCCGGAGGTACCACGTATGCTGCGTTTCCCAGCGACGCGCGGGTGTCTGTCGCAGCGGTGCAGACGGAGCTCGCCGCAAAGGTCCGCGTCCATGTGCCTTCGCTGAAAGGCGTCGGACGGGCATTCTTGGTTTATGAGCTGGCAGGGGCGCCCCACTTCGTGGCTGTGGGCCGGTCCTTGAATGGCATCGGGCTCTTGGGTGGCCAAAAGAGGAGTGGATGGGGACCAGGGGGTATGCAGGTCGAGGAGGTGCCGGTTGCTGCTTTGCGCGACAACGAAAACACCATCGAATTCTATCCCGCAGACCCTCATGTGACTGGCGAGTATCGGGTGCGGGATGTGAGAATCGTGACCTTGCCCGAAGGCGCGATCGAGCACGTGATTTCGTCGGGTCACGATGGACACATCGGAAGGCTAGACGCACGCCTCGACTGGGACGTCCCCGTCTCGTTAGGGGAAGTGGCCTTCTTCGTTTCTGCCAAATCGAAGGGGAAGCTCCTCTTCGAGGGTGAATCGGCCCAAGCCGATGCGCAGAGTGGCCCGAAGCGCGGACTCAAAGCGGAGAGAGGGTCGAAGAAGAGTCCGGCGATGCGGCTCGAGCTCGATCTATCTTCGCTCCCTCCGGGGTGGCATCGAGCGGACGTGAGCACCGTGCTCGGTACGACCCGCGGGCTCGGCGTTCGTCTCTCGAAAGACGCCGAGCCAGGGTCCGTTGCCAAAGTGGTGGTCTCCGGCTTGAAGACACCGGGGGGCTCCTCGGGCGGCTTGGTAGTGAGCTATCCCGCTCGAGGTGAATGTTTCGAAGGGCGCGCCACGGTGCGCGGCTTTGCTTACGGCCTCGATCGACCGCACATCTGGGTGGGCGATCGAAAAGTCGATGTGCTGCGGGATGGGAGCTTCGAGTACAGCGCAGAGGGACGTACGGACGCTCCGTGGCACCTCACGCTGCGAGCCCTGGGGACGGGCCGGGGGGACACCCGGCCCATCGAGCGCCGCCTCGCGATGCAACCCTGCCTCGACGAGGTGGCCGTCGACCGTTCGCAGGGCCCGATCGCCGACGTGGGAGCCCCTCACTCCGTCGTCCTGGGCGCTGTGGGTGGTACGGTGGAGTTCGGCGGGGCGAAGCTCGAGGTTCCGGCAGGGGCTCTCGACCGACCCACCCGTCTCTCGATCCGACCACTCAAGGCGAGCGACGTTCCTGAAATGAGCCCGGGCGCCGTGAACGTGACGCCTGGAAAGATGGCGTACAGATTCGGCCCCCACGGATTGAAGTTCAACGTGCCGGTCAAGCTCTCGTTGCCTTACGACGAGAAGGCGCTTCCGCCCGCAGGACGGAAGCGTGACGTCACCGGCTTATACTATGACGAAGTAACAGCTCGTTGGGAGCCAGTGGGTCGCTTCGGGGAGCCCGAAGGCGGGCGCATGGTCAGCCTCACGGATCACTTCACCGATTTCATCAACGCCACCATTGCGACTCCGGATGGTCCCGGGATGGAATCCTTCACGCCGACGCGCATGAAGGACATGGAGCTCGGAAATCCGCTTTCGGGTGTGAGCATGATGAGTCCGCCCACCGCGTCACCAAGCGGCGCGGCCGTCTTACAGTACCCCCTGGAGCTTCCGCCTGGACGAAACGGCATGCAGCCCAACTTGGCGCTCACGTATTCGAGCCAAGGCGGGCCCAGTTGGGTGGGTCAAGGTTGGGATCTCAGTCTCTCGAAGATCGAGCTGGACACGCGGTATGGCGTTCCTGATTACGATAATGTTATCGGCGGTGGAGGTCCGCACCCGCCTTTCGGCGACAACAGTTCGCGCGCTGGAAAGCTCACGTATTTGCTGGATGGAGAGCAGCTGACGGAAGTCGAGAGCGCTGGAGGTGTTACGAAGTTCCGGCGCCGAGTCGAGGGATCATTTCAAAGAATCCTTCGAGTCCCGTCTCCTGATGGTCACGTGCACTTCGAGGTGACGGGCCAAGACGGGACACGTTTCATTTACGGTAGGAGCGCCTCAGCGAGGCTCGACGACCCGGGCAATGGTGCGCACATTTTCCGCTGGGCTCTCGAAGAGGTGCGTGATGTGTTCGGGAACGGCATCGTCTACTCCTATTCAAAAGAATCGGCACCTGTCGGCACTTCCGACAACGTGAGCTCCGTGGGACTCTATCCGACGCGCATCGAGTACACGGATTTCAAGGGGGCCGGAGGAACCGGGAGTAATGAGGCAGCTGGATACGCGATCGAATTTCACCGTCAAAGCGATGGAAACGGGAACCTCTTGGTGCGCCCCGATTCGTCGCTGGATGGGCGCGCCGGATTCCTCACTTCCGATCGCTATCTGCTCGAGCGCGTGCAGGTGGTCTACCTGGCTGGCGCCGGACACGAAACCATCCGCAGCTACCAGTTCGAGTATACGACAGGCGCATTCGGCAAGCCCCTACTCCAGTACGTCCGTCACCACGGCCGCGACGGGACGGAATTTTATCACCACGAGCTGAGCTATCGGAATCAGGCAAACGAGCCCTTTTCGAACTTCTTTGCTTGGAACGCCGATCCCCTCAGTGGCACCTTCGCCGGTCAGGCTCGTACGAGCTCAACCGGAAGTGGATGGTCCGCGACCGTCAGCGGAGGATTCGGGTTCTCTTTCTTGAATTTCAGCGTTGCCGGAGGCGGAGGCTTCACGGATACGTCAGTGCAGGGGCTGTTTCGAGACGTCACCGGCGATGGAGTCGCCGACTTCCTGAGCACTCATTCCACCTACTCCGTCGGACAGCTCCAGTATGGCGTTTGGGGTGACACGACCCGTCCCGATAAGAGTCCCGGCTATGGTGCGGAGGTCTTCGAGCCATCGTTTCAGGATGGAGCGCTCGGGAAGAACCGAAGCACCGAGTGGCACACTTCGGCCAGCGCCTCGGCGTTTGGCCTCGCGGGTCTGAGCGGACACCTGGGGCGGTCGTGGGAGGAAGAAAAGGCGACCTTAGCCGACATGAACGGCGATGGGTTCGTTGATATGGTGCGCCTCGAAGAGGGCACGAACAGGATTCTGGTTCGCCTTGGCCGCGGAGGGAGCTTCTTTGGTCAAGAAACGAGCTGGGGAACGATGCAGAAGAACATCGTTCAGAAACCCCGCTCGGTGCCGAGCGGGGCGGACGCCAGGGAGGGTGCTGCTGGCCCCGGCGACGAAGAGTGGTCCGCTGACTTAGCCGCCGGAAGCTATCCAGTGGATCCTGTTTTGGCTTGGATTGCGCCATTCGACGGAGACATCGTCATCTCCGGAGCAGCCACGCGTGAGGTGGCAGATGGCGATCCGATCGCGCTCTTCATCCACAGGCAAGGCGCACCGGACCTTTGGCAGAGTACGATCCCGTCAGGAGATACGAGCGCCCACGTCCCCCCGGCGACTCCCCTGCATGTGCTCGCCGGACAGGCGATCTATTTCCGAGTGAGCGCTGGCGGCCAAGCACGCAACGCATCGGTCCTGTGGTCGCCGCACATCGAATACGTCGGGTCATCGGCGTCGAGCTTCAATGAGCCTTACGGGTTACCATCGACCACCTTCGACTTGGCGAGCGATCTCCGTACGAGCGGCTCGGCGCGTCGCGCGTTTCTGGCGACGAGTCCCGGTGACGTAAGAATTGAAACGACGCTCACGAAGCAGAAGACGCCTGATGAACTGCGTCTGCGCGTGTACATCTTGGACGCGTCGAATCCGAGTTCCCCGGTTCGCACTCCGATCGATCTCGACCCGGGCGACCCCAGTAAAGATTACTGGCTCGTACCTGCGGACGCCGTCTCGAGCCCAGTCTCTTTGAACCACCCGGCCGTCGTTTCTCTGGGGGCGCATCAAACGCTCGAGTTCGTCGCGGAGACAGATGCGCCGGTCGACCCGAAGGATGTGACCTGGTCGGCGACGGTCGAGTACCTGACCTATTTCCGCCCCAATCCAGCGGACCCGTCCGCGCCGCCAACACCGACTCCCGTCCATTGCTACCTGAGCCCCTATCCGGCTGAAGCTGCGGCAGGAATGCAGCGATGCAGCGTCACGAACGATCCATTCCCGGACCGTCCTCTGCCCTATGCCATCATTCGCGGGCCGTCCGACACGAACCTATCCGTTCCGGTCTTCAAGACCGAGCGCGCGGACGAGTTTTTGATCGCGAGCGGCGGCACAGTCCAAATCGCGCCGAGTGGCGCCGCAAGCGGCCTGATCTGCCAGGCAGATCGAACCCTCATCGGAAAGGGAGGAGGCGTGCTCACTGCTGATGTCGAGCCAGGAGCGCATATCTCCTGTCTCAACGTCAACGGACCGGACCTGATTGTCTCGGTGAGCGGAGCCAGCGGGGGTACGCTCGTTGCACGGGGCGTCGAAGAAGACCCCGTCTTTCGGGATTTCGCCGATGCGCTCGACCTGACGAACTACGGCTTGAGCTGGGTGCAGTATCGTCAGAGTCGGAGCAGTTTGGGAGGGGGCTATCATCGGTGGTTCTACGGGGATTGGAACGGACTTGAGCCTTTTGACCCCTCAGCGCTCATCGCAGAAAACATTGTCCAGCCGCCTTCGCCTGGACAGCCGCCCTTGGTCGGCATGCCGGGGTCGAGCGACATTCAAGGGGTTTCCTCGTGGAACTTCCGTGGAGGCGCCTCGATTCGAGCGGGCGTCTTCACCCCCGCACTCGCGTCGGCACCAGGATCCGCCGGTAGCATCCAAGCGCTTCGGAGCTCACACACATGGAACTACGGTCTCGAGGCCAGCTTGGTGGGTGTGGGCTTTGGACTGGCTAACGCCGACACGACCTCAGACCAGGACTTCGTGGACGTCAATGGCGACGGCCTGGCCGACATCGTGACGGCCGCCGGCGTCCAGTACAATCGAGGGTGTCGCAATGCGGCCACTCAGACGGAGCTCGGAGCCCTCGACCCGACGAGTGAGCCGGCCACCTGCCAGGGATCGTTCGGTCCGCTGACGACCGCGTTCGATCAGGAACTCTCGCGGACGGAAACGCGGGTCCTGAAAGGAAGCTTCGATCCGCTCGGGGCTGTGTCGGGGATCCTGGGTGCACCGGACTTCGTCAAACACACGGAAGTCAAACCTGCGAGCGGCAGCGGAAAGAAGGGGATTCGAGCCATCTATAACGGCGGCTTCTCCGTCGGCGTGAACTACGGACAAACCTCGAGCCATCGAACTCAGGCTGACGTGAACGGCGATGGCCTCGTGGATTATGTCTCGTGGTCTCCCGGGGAAACGAGCCCGCGGGTTCGGCTGAATTTGGGGTATAGCCTCGCCCCCGAGGTTCCTTGGGAGCTGGACCTCACTCGGTTTGGCACCTACGAGGACGGTGAAGCCGGCCAGGCTGCGCTCTTCAGTGGCGGTGGCCTCGGTCAATACTTTGCTGGGATTGGCAGTCAGCTAGGGCATCTGAACGCAGTAAGCCTTGGCTCTCCGTCTTTCGGCGACACGACGAGCATGAGTATTGGAGGCACTGTTGGTGGCAGTGTGGGGGTCGTTGGCGCTGCCGTCGGGGGGGGCGCTGTCGTGAGCGTGAAGCGTGACGTGTCAGCGCTCCTCGACGTAACGGGAGACGGGGCGGCTGACTACGTACAACGACTCCCGAACACCGAGGTGCTGCTCGTTCGGCCCAACCTGGGCGAACGTTTCGGCCCGACGGAGGCTTGGCCGATGCCCATCTTTGCCTCTGAGCCAGGAGGCGATGATGTCGGAGGGCTTGTAGCAAATGTGCTCGCAGATACCATCTTCGGTAGCACGGGGGGCGGCGATGACGGGCGAGCGTCGCTCGACGTACTCAGCTTCGATCGCAGCGACGATCTGCAGTTTACGGCATCGATCCAGTTCTGCTTTCTGGTCTGCATCGGAGTCTCTTCGACCTACAGCGAGAGTCGAAGCTTCGGTGAAATGGCTCCTGACGACATCAATGGAGACGGCTTCACCGACTTCGTGCTCAAACAAGCCGGCTCCGGGAAGGTCTACACCCGCCTCAACCAGCAGAGCGGAGCGAATCTTCTCGAGAGGGTCAACGGGCCGGCTGGTAAAGTCATCACCATCGAATATGGTCGAGACGGAAACACCGTAGAGAACCCGAGGAACCAGTTCATCCTCGCTGCGACCACAGTGAGCGTTCCGGATCCGTTCGGAGGCCCGACCCAAAGCTATCGATCGACCTTCGATTACGGGCGAACCGGAAAGTATGACCGCGATGAGCGGGAGTCCTTCGGCTATGCGCAGGTCGTAACGACCCGTCCCGATGGATCAACGATCGCCACCACCTTCCACAATAGCGACTTCTACAGAAAGGGCCTGCCGGTTTCGACGAGCCTCCGGAATCAGCAGGGCAATCGCTACACCGAAACGACCTATCTCTATCAAGAACCTGCGTCGAACCTGGCGCCACTCAGCGGCTCGACTCATCCGGCCGAACTCGAACGCACCATCTCTCAGTACGAGGGGCACTCGACCGCAGGGCTCACGACGAGAGAGCTCCGTACCTGGAGCCCCGTTCACGGAAACCTTTTGACGTGGGCCAAGCTGGGAGAGCTCAGCGATCCGGCGGATGACCTGATCTACAGCATCAGCTATCAAGCCTTCAACACGAGCAGCAGCGATCCGTCCGAACTCTACGCCGTACGGGCCTCCGAAATCGTAGCGACCAGCTCCACGAACACCATTCTTCGCAAACGCACGGCCACGTTCGACGCGAGAGCCGCGGTAACGAGCGTCAGTGACCACGTTTGGGGCGGAACGGACGCGCTCGGCTCCGCCTATAACGGGGCCCTGAGCACCAGAACTATAAGTGCTCGCGATTCGTACGGAAACGTTACAAGGATCACTGATCCGACCGGGTACCATCTCGCTTATTCCTACGATGAGTCGATCCACACCCACGTCATCGCGACGACGGACTCGTTTGGGTATCTCGCGACCAACTTGCCGAACTACTACTTTGGCGGGGTCGATGAGGTGCGCGACGTCAACCGGAACATTAGCCAATACACATATGACACATTCGGACGACTCACCGCCGTCATCGGGCCCAGAGATATCGGTATGGCCCCGACGATCACCTATGCGTACCCGACGACCCTGATGAGCTCGGCCGGTGTGCTCGGGGCGGTGACCGGCCACAAAGACATCAGCCGAAACCATCCCGCGTCGAGCAGTCAGGACTACATCGAGACAGCAATCTTCGTCGATGCCCTGGGTCGAACCGTCCAAACGAAGAAGGACCACCTACAAGATACGGGCACGACGCTTCAGGTGGGGACCGTGGTGAGCGGTCGTGTGACCTTTGATAGCTTGGGGCGCGTCATTCGAGTCGGCCAACCCCGCTTCAGTGCGACCGGCGCGGGCGCCTTCGTCACCAATCTTCCGGAGCTGAATCCGACGCTGACGACCTATGATGTGCTGGATCGGGTGACCGAGGTCAGAACGCCGATCGACCCGAACCCGACGAACTGGCTGCCTGCGGAGAACCCGGCCCAGCCGCCGCCCCAGCCGTTGGCGGAAGCCGTCATGACCACGACCTATGGCATCGCTCCAGAGCCCGGATCGTCGACCAACCGTCTCCGCACGGTCGTCCTGGATGCGCTCAGCAAAAGCAAGGAAATCTATCGCGACCAGGACGGCTCGATTCGAGCGGTCGTCGAGCACAACCCGAGCGCCGGTCATCCGGATCTCACGACGAGATACCAGTACGATCCGCTCGATCAGCTCCTCAGCGTCACGGATGCGCGCGGGAACGTCGTCTCGAGCGTTTACGACACCCTCGGCAGAATGATCTCGCTGAGCAGTCCCGACACTGGCCTCACGAAGTGGTCCTATGATCTCGCCGGGAACCTCAAAGCCAAGGAAACGGCGCGACTCCGAGCCCAATCCAAGAAGGTCCGGTACGTGCACGAGTACAACCGTCTCGTCCAGGTCGACTATCCGGACAGCCCCGACCGGTTCTACCACTACGGGATGCCTCACGAGTTCGGCCTAGCGCACGGAAACGTCGCCGGTCGGGTCAAGTTCGAACAGAGTGAGGCGGGCACCCGTCACCTCGGCTACGACGAGCTCGGCAATACTGTGCGCATCGCCATGGAGTTCGGCCGCATGCGCGAGCCCCACTGCGGCCCCTACATCGCAGAGGTCTCCTACGAGTACGATTCGTTTGGCCGGATCCTCAAGACGCGCTTTCCCCTCGTAGAAAACGAGACGGATTGTGGTCAGTACACGCTCAACGCGACGAACGAGGCCATCACCTACGCCTACGATCAAGGCGGAAATCTCCAAAGCGTCTTCGGGCAGAACCAAGTCGTCAACCCGCAACACCCGAACGAGGCCCCCCATTCGGATTACCTCCTGCATATCGGGTACAACGAGTTCGGCCAGAAGGTCCGCCAGCTCTCGGGCAACTTCGTCCGCACGACGTTCTCCTACCAACCCAGGTCGCGCCGGCTCGCGAGCATCTTCACCGACCGCAACGGGGCCAAGCCGATGCAGCGGCTCGAGTACGCCTATGATGCCGTAGGAAACGTCATCGGGATCAACAACAACATCCCCTACGTCGCCCAGCCCGGAACGGCGCGCGTCGGCGGATCACGCCAGCTCTTCGCCTACGACGACCTTTACCAACTCAAGTCGGCCAGCGGCTGGATGCGCAACGAGCAGAACAACCGCCACCGGTACTTCGTGGGCATGGAGTACGACCAGCTAGGAAACATCGCCCTCAAGGATCAGGTCTCGTACCGGCAGGTACTCCAAAACGGAAACTGGAACGACGAGTACCATGTCCACGGCCAGATGTATAAGGCCAAATACTTCTACGACGGCCCAAGACCCCACACCCCCAACCTCATCGTAGAGGCAATCCCCAACGAGAATGTAAACATCGGCTACGGAGAATACGACTTCCGTAGGGACTTCACGTACGACCAAAACGGGAACCAGACGCAGTCGGTCTACCGAGGAAACGATACCCGACAGCTCACATGGAACGAAGATGACCAGCTGACGCGAGTCGTCAAAAACAATCAAGAGCTGAATAAGACCCGGTACGACGCTCAGGGGAACAGAGCCGTGCACGTGCACCAAGTCACGGGCATGGAGGAGACGAGCTACCTGACGGCCAACATGACGCTCCGGGACGGTAAGTTCGTGACGAAGCACGTCTTCGCCGGAAGCGAGCGCCTGAGCTCAAAGATGGACCCGGACTGGTTCAGCAGTCCGCCGATCCTCTACTTCCACACCGACCACCTCGGCAGCACGCACTACACTACTAACAACACACAAACGCTGATCCAGCACGAGGAGTATTTCCCGAGCGGCGAGCTCTGGAAACACGAATCGGACTCGCTTTACGAGCTGGCGCAGAGGTTTACGTTCAGTGGGAAGGACCTCGATCTGAGCACCGGGCTGTATGACTTCGGAGCGAGGTCGTACGATGCAAGGCAGGGGCAATGGCTGAGCCCGGATCCGATTTTGGCGGAGTACATGGGTGGCGAAGGCGGACCGATGTATCGGTCGCCGTTGCTCGAAGTGGTTGCTCAGCAGGACAAGCTTTCAAGAGGCTTCCAAGATCCGTCTTTGATGGTTCGCGACTTCGCCGGGCTACGAGAGATCAAGGCGATGCCGGGGCACCAGCGAGCGGGTGTGTACAACCCGGCTTCGCTCGGTCTCTACTCATATGTTCAGAACAATCCTGTATCCTATACCGATCCGGATGGGGAAGCAGCACAGGCGCTTGTACTCTGTGCATTCGGGCCAGTCTCTTGCGCCGCAGCGGCTGGGTTCGTCGTGGGCGCGGCGGTCGTGGCTACGGCGGCGGTCGGGTATCAAGCTTGGAAGACCACTCAGTGGGACGACGCACCTGCCAAGGCCGAGAACACGGAGGAGAAGGCGAAGCCGGACGCAAAGCCGGCGCCAAGTGCGGCTGACGACGAGGTGGCTCCTACAATTCGGCCGGACGTTACCCTTAGCGGTGGCCGCAGCGGCGAGAGAGTGAAAGACCTAGAAGGTCCGCCTAACTCTATTGTCAAAGGCGGGGGCGAGCGCGCGTTCGAGACCGACGACACGGGCCGCGTAATAAAGGACATCACGCGCGACCGGGTGAAGCCGGTTACCCCCGGCCAAGGGTTTGGTCCGAAACGGGCTCCGACCCCGAAAGAACTTGAGGCGCTCGATAAGGTGCAAGGAAAGTGAAAATAGGCCAGATTCTTGAGAATTTTCGCCTCGCTCTGGGCGAGGTTGCGCAACGCGCGCAGAACGTAGGAATACCTTGGCGTCGGCCCGAAGCGTACGACGAGTGGGACCAAGTCGCGAGCGCCCTTTTTGTGAACCTCGTATGTGTTCCATTGCGTTGGAGTCTACCGGTCGAAGAGCAGGACGAGTTCAGGATTCCGCCCTACGATCTGATCGTAGAGTGGCCTCCGAATCAGTGGTTGATTGAGGTAGTGCATGGGGAACTTCCCAGGGGAAGGTGGATGTTCCACGCTTTTGGCAGCCGAGGTAGTCCCTTTGACCTCGTTGAGGTCAGGCAGGCGCCGTCAGAGACAAATCCATCCGGATCGGAAATTGTGGAGTGTTCGCTTCCAGGGTGCGGGTTTCATCTGGTTCGAGGCCGTGGAATGCTGAGCCTTCAAGACCTCAATGACTCGTCTTCTGCTGCAAGGGCAAGCGAGGATAATGAGTGAATGAGGAGACCTTGTCAGCAGCAAGGCAGAGTTGGGTGGCTGGCAAGAGCCCGCCCAGAGCTGCGACGACAGCAGCAACAAACGACTCCCCGAGGCGAAATGGCGGTCTGTCACGCGGCTTAAATTCGCTTGCGCTAGGGCCTTAAGGCTGGCTAGGGGTCGCAGGTGTTTTCGCCTGTCGCCGCACAAACACCTCGCTGCCCGCGCGCGCCCCTGCCTTCGCGCGCGCAGCGAGAGCGCGCGCGAAGGCCTAAACACGGTGGCACCTTTATAAAGGGGGCGGTGTTTGTTCGTAAATCCTCGCCGGCTCGCGTCTTGATCGGCGATCGGGCCTGTGCAGAGCGCGCCGGGCGTCAGCGAGTCTCGTGGGGGAGCGGGATTTCCGCGCCACGGAGCGCCGCATGGATCGCGCTTTCGAGATAGGCGTGCGGATTGATCTGGCAGAGCTTGGCGCTCTCGATCAGGCTGTACAGGATTGCCGCGACTTGTGTGCCTCGCTCGGAGCGGGAGCCGTAGTGATTCTTCCGACCGACGACGATGCCCCGCAGGGCGCGTTCGGTAGCGTTGTTGTCGAGAGTGACGTGTGGGTTTGTGAGAAAGACGCGAAGTCCTTCCCAAAGCGATCCCATGTAGGCGATTGCCCTCCTGAGGCTGCTTTCGGGGAGCGCTTCGACTTCAAGCGACCACTTTTGGATCGCGAGGACGATGGGGAGTGAGCGCTCCTTGCGGAGCGCTAAAACTTCGTCGGGCGGTTTCTCTTTCGCTTCTCGCTCGACGTCGTAGAGCTGTCCGATGAGGTCGAGCACTTTGGTGCATTTTCCGGGGTGGAACGCGTCGACCTCGACAAACTTCCGGCGCACATGCGCCCAGCAGTTGGCGAGCGTGAAAGCTCCGGCTCTCTTTCTCACGGACTCGTAAGCCGCGTAGCCGTCGGTAAGAGCAACGCCGCTGAATCCACTGAGCACGGTCTCTGCCGCAGCAGCGCTTCGACTGTCCCTGATGCTGTAATGGACAGCGCTCGGACTGCAGACGGCCCACACTTGCCAGAGCTTGCCTTTGCCTCCTTGCTCTTTGCCCTTCTCACCCATCACCTTCCAGTGCGTCTCATCGACGCCGATCACGGCCTCGGTGAGCACATGGCTCTTGAGCCGCTGGTAGGCAGGCTCGAGAAGTCGCCCGAGCACATTGAGTTGGTCCCAGAGAGTTTGCGAGTCGATCGTGAGACCGTCGCGCTGCATCGCTCGCACTTGCCGCTCGAGAGGAAGATGGTCGGCGTACTTCGCGATCGCGACGTGGGCCGCGAAGCCCGTCGAATAGCGAGCTCCGGGGAAGAGCTTGAGGGGCGCAGGAGCGGTCTTGATGCAGCTCCCGCAGGAGCATTTGTACTTCTGTCGACGGTGCTTCTTGATGACAAAGCGCCGCTCGATGACGTCGACTTCTTCGGAGTCCTCGAAGAAGCCCTCGCTCGCGTGCAAATGGCCACCGCAGAGCTCGCACGTCTCGTCCTCGACCTCTGCGACATGAATCTGCTCGACGACTTCGAGCTCCGGTTGCTCGCGGCGTCCGTGGCCGGTCTGTTTCTCGGTCCGCTCCTTCTTGGAAGACGACGTCGGCCTTTTCTCCGACGACTCACCAAAGAGCAGCTTGTTTCGACGGGCGAGCTGCTCCTCGAGCTCTTTGATTTGTAGCTCGAGCTCGAGTTGCTGGGCTTTGCCATGTTTGAGCTCGAAGAGCTCACGCTTGAGCTTGACGACGAGCTTGCTCAGGGTCTGGACTTCGGCATCGAGCAGCTTCGCTGCCTTGCGCAGCGTCTCGATATCTCTCACATCGTCCAGGGTCACGGTGAGAAAACCTACTCACCGTGACCGAAATTCCCTAGGCGCTCACTTTTTCTTCGAAAACTTTCGTCCGCAGGTCCGCCCTTCTGAGCAGCGGCGGACTCAGCGGCACGCGACCGAGCGCCTCCGAACCCTCGATGAAGAGCGCGAGCTCTGCCATCGTGAGCTCGAGACTGCGGCTCATCGGTCCTTTCCACGGCGTCGCAAAGCGTCCCACCTCGAGCCGTTTGCTGAAGAGACAGAGGCCAGTGCCGTCGAAGTAAAGCACCTTCGCTCGCTTTCGGTCGCGAGCTACGAAGACAAAGAGGTCGCCCGTCGAAAGATTCCCTCTCATCTCGCGCTCCACAAGAGCTTGCAGCGTGTTGAAGCTCTTGCGCATGTCGCAAGGCTCCCCGTACGCAAAGACGCTGACGCCTCGGAGCGCGCCGATCATGAGAGCCTCCGCCAGAGCTCGAGCGCATCATCGAAACTCAAGTCCTCGATCCGGGTCCCTTTCGGCCCATGCATCGTCAATCTGGCCTCGAGTACCGGCCGCTCCGCCACGAGGCCAACGCGTCGAAGGCGCGCTCTCGGCTCACCTCGCTCGCCCCAGCGAGACCTCCAGTACTGCACCGTGTGGTCGCTCAAGCCGAGCTCCTTCGCCAGCTTTTGCAAAGACTCCCCTCTCTGCCACCGGGACCTGAGAAACACGCTCAGTCTCTCCCGAAGCTCACTTGAAAATGGTCCTCGCCGCGCGCGTCGATCTGAACGAATCAGCGCACGCAGCTCCTCGATCTCCTTGTCGCTCATGCGACCGACGATGCGCCAGGCGCCCTTGACTCACACGACGGGAGCGGGCGAGGACTTACGTTTGTTCTTCGGATCGTCCTTCTCGCCCTCCTCCTTCCCAGTCTCGCCCTCGGTAGCGGGCCCCAAAGAGGGCACGCGGTGCCCTCAACCGTCATTCACAAACCACAATCTTTCTCCGGGAGCAGCCAACTCTCAATCATTCTCCCATCCGCGCGCAGCTTCCTGCCGAAGGCAGGCAGCGAGCACGGATCGGGGAGAATCGCAGCCCCCGGAGCGAAGCGAGGAGGCAGCGAAAGAGGGCCCAAACACCCCAACGAGAATGTAAACATCGGCTACGGAGAATACGACTTCCGTAGGGACTTCACGTACGACCAAAACGGGAACCAGACGCAGTCGGTCTACCGAGGAAACGATACCCGACAGCTCACATGGAACGAAGATGACCAGCTGACGCGAGTCGTCAAAAACAATCAAGAGCTGAATAAGACCCGGTACGACGCTCAGGGGAACAGAGCCGTGCACGTGCACCAAGTCACGGGCATGGAGGAGACGAGCTACCTGACGGCCAACATGACGCTCCGGGACGGTAAGTTCGTGACGAAGCACGTCTTCGCCGGAAGCGAGCGCCTGAGCTCAAAGATGGACCCGGACTGGTTCAGCAGTCCGCCGATCCTCTACTTCCACACCGACCACCTCGGCAGCACGCACTACACTACTAACAACACACAAACGCTGATCCAGCACGAGGAGTATTTCCCGAGCGGCGAGCTCTGGAAACACGAATCGGACTCGCTTTACGAGCTGGCGCAGAGGTTTACGTTCAGTGGGAAGGACCTCGATCTGAGCACCGGGCTGTATGACTTCGGAGCGAGGCAGTACGACGCCCGGCAGGGGCAATGGCTGAGCGCAGATCCGGTGCTTGCGACGTACATGAAAGGTGCGCGTGGGCCAGTGGGGCGGTCTGCCCTCGTGGAATCGCAGGTGCAGTTCTCGCGTCAGCAGGCACGAGAGGTGTGGCGTTCGTCGCACGCCGCGCAGAGCATGCGCGATATTCGAGGCCTGAGAGAGGTCGAGGAGTTGATCCGAGCCAACAGTGAGATGCGCTCGGGCGTTTACAATCCCGCGTCGCTATCGGCGTACTCACTAGCGCAAAACAACCCGACGACGTTCACGGACCCCGACGGGAACACGCCGGCCATGGCATGTACGCTCGTTTGGGTGCCGGGAGTCGGGCAAGCGGCGTGCCTCGGCGGTCTGATTGCGACCGGCCTGCTAGCGGTTGGCTTGGTCGCAACGCTTGCCACTCCTGGCGACAGTGTCGTGAAGGCCGAGAACACAGAGGAAAAGGCCAAGCCGGATGCTGCGCCTGAACCTCCGACACCTCAAGAACTAAGTGATGCCGGGCGAGAGGCCGACCGAGGTGGGCTTACCCGAGCGGGACGAGCACTCGAGAAGCATGGGGGACGAGAAGGGTCTAAGTTCCCCAAGGCGACGGGAAACGTCAGCGACAAGAACACTCAGGGTCAGGAGATTCTGGATGACATCGTTACAAATCCATCCTCGACCGTGCGCCCACTAGGTCGCGGAGGCTGGGAAATTCGCGATCCAAGTGGGCGCGGAGCGCGATTTGACAAAGGCGGGCGATTTGACGGATTCGCGGAGTAAAGTTTGGCATGAGCGACGAGGAAATTTGGGAAGCCATAAAAGAGTGCTTCGGGCCGGATAATGGCTCCCTCCCCACCCTCGAGGTACGCAACCTGTCGCCTTCGGAGATCGAGCGCGTCTACCTGTGGGTGCGAAAGCGGGTATTGATTCTAGGTAAGGCATCGTTCTGGGATCGCGAATTGGCCTCCGACCGGGATCTAGACGCCGTTCCGAACGCAGCCAGTTTGCTTACTTCTGGGAAAGCCGACGTATTCCACTTTGTGGCGACAAACTGGGCGTCCGCGGGTCGGGTTCCGCCTATTGGGCTTCAGTTCTTCGAGGACGCAATTGGTATAGATTATCGGATGGGTAGTGACTGGACGAAGGTGGAGGTCTGCCAGCTGTTTGCATTCCTCTCAGACCTGATCGATCTGACAACTAGCGGGAAGCTGGGAGCAAGCGATCTAGAGGCCCCCCCATGCGGAGACGCCTTTGTTGAGACCTTCGAGCGATACAGGCAGGAGCGTGCTCAATGACTTGCGTTCAGCAGCGAGGGCTCAGGGAGAGGACGAGAGCTCCGATGCAAGTAAGTAGATAGTGAGCGCCTCGGGGCGCTCGTCTGCTGAAACGCAGAATTGGGTGGCGGGCAAGAGCCCGCCCAGAGCCACGACGGCAGCGACAGTTTCGCCAACAAACGAGTCACTGCTGAGAAACGACAGCCCTTCCGAGAAAGCTCAGCTTCCTTGCTGGAGGGTAGGCCTTAGTCTAGCAGGTGTTTTTGCCTGTCGCTGCGCAAACACCTCGCTCCCCGCGAGCGCCCGTGCCGAAGCGCGCGCAGCGAGAGCGCGCGCGAAGGCCCAAACACTTCGGCACCTTTCAAAAGGCGGGCCCCGAGCTACCGGAGCGCCTGCCGAATCTTCTCGAGCGCGCCATCGAAGTCTCGCTCGACGAGCCCGATCGGAAGGCGCAGGACGCGATAGCCAAGGCGCGAGAGCGCCGCATCGCGGCGCGCGTCAGCGCTCTTCCGCTCCTCGTGCGAGGCGTCGTCGACTTCGACGACGAGTTTCCGGAACGGAGCGCAAAAGTCGACGATGAAGAGCTTCTTGGTCGGGTCGCCGAGCACGACCTGGCGACGAAAGGCGACGCCGAGCCGAGAGCCCTTCAAGGCGGACCAGAGGAGCGCCTCAAAATGCGAGGGATTGGCTCGGAGAAAGTGAGCGATGCGCTCGAGACGAGCGCGATATTCTTCGGCGCGGCGGCGGGCGTCCGGAGAGAGAGAAGCGAGACGAGCGAGACGAGGCAGGAGAATCCTTTCCGCCCGGCAAGAGAGCCGGGCACAAGGCCTTCCTGGCGCAGGAGCCGTGAAAGCGGCGCCACTCGACAACTCACAAACCTATCTGCGGCGCTGGCGCGGCTCGTGCGCCTCTTCCGCCGGGCCCGGCTCGAAGGCGGGGCGGAAGGTGCTGTCGAGACATCGCGAAAGGTCGGGCAATGACGAGAGCTGTGGCGATTCTGCGCGCTCTTCTTCTCGCCCTCCTCCTTCCCAGTTTCGCCCTCGGTAGCGTGCCCCAAAGAGGGCACGCGGTGCCCTCATCCGCCAGTCACAAACCACAATCTTTCTCCGGAAGCAGTCAGCTCTCAGCCATTCTCCCATCCGCGCGCAGCTTCCTGCCGAAGGCAGGCAGCGAGCACGGATCAGGGAGAATCGCAGCCCCCGGAGCGAAGCGAGGAGGCAGCGAAAGAGGGCCAAAAAGAGACTTTGGCGCAAGGTCCTACGACGCCCGGCAGGGGCAATGGCTGAGTCCGGATCCGATCTTAGCTCAGATGATGGTGAGCTCTGGGATTCGCGGAGTGAGCGCCCCCCAGAATCTCTGGCTGTACTCGTACGTGCGAAACAACCCGGGCAACTTGCGAGACATGAGCGGTCGCTCATGGTGGTCGAAGGCGGCGAAGGTAGGCTGGAAGGTCATACAATAGGGCGGGGACCTCGCGGCGGCGGCCGAAGAGTACGCAGGGGGACACGCTTGAGGTGGACGCTGACCTCTACTGGTTCGTGCGGAAAGAACTCCTCGGTGAGCCCGGAGCTGAGCCCACGGGGCTCACATTCGGTTCGCTGGAGGACGACTGGTCGGAGGTCGCCTCGATTGGCACCGCTCGAAGGGTCGTTCGGCTACGGACTCGTGTGGGCTTCGTCAAGCATTCGCGCCGTCGGAGACCGAACACCGTGACCTCACCCCCACGCCCCGCCCGCTCTCCACGTGCCAGGCGCGGGGGTGGAAGAACTTGAAGGCTCCGGCGCGGCGTGATACGAATCGTCTGTCTATAAGTTCCGAGGACACCGTTCCGTATCATGTCGCCTGCCGTCCCGAGCAAGACCACCACGCTCCTCCGGCTCGCCCGGCAGGGGCCGGTGCGCGCTAGGGACCTCGACGACGCCGGCATTCCGCGGGCCTACCTCAAGCGGCTCTGCGACCGCGGCCTGCTCGAGCAGGTGGACCGCGGCCTCTACCGGCTCGTCGACGCACCGATGACCGAGCTGAGCACGCTCGCCGAGGTGAGCAAGCGCGTCCCGCACGCGGTCATCTGCCTGCTCAGCGCGCTGCAGGTCCACGGCATGACGAGCGAGGCGCCACACGCGGTGTGGGTGCTCATCGACCGACACGCGCGGATGCCGAAGGTTACGTCGCCGACGCTCGAGGTCGTCCGTGCAAGCGGGAAAGCCCTGGAGCACGGCATCGAGATGCGCGTCGTCGACGGCGTGAAGGTGCAGCTCACCACGCCCGCGAAGACTGTCGCCGACTGCTTCCGTTTCCGCCGGCACGTCGGGCTCGAGGTCGCGCTCGCGGCGCTGAAGGACTACCTGCGAAAGCGCAAGGGCAGCATCGATGTGCTCGTCGAGGCCGCCCGCGCCGATCGCATCTACGTGTTCATGCGGCCGTACCTGGAGGCGCTCGCGTGACGAAGACGCCGCCCAAGGATATCGGCGCGTCGGTGCGCGCACGCCTCTCGCGCCTGTCTCGCGAGCGGAGCGAGGACTTTCAGCTCGTGCTCACGCGCTACGCGAACGAGCGTCTGCTCTTCCGGCTCGCATCGTCACGGCACGCGCAGCGGTGAAGGGCGCGGCGCTGTTCACGCTCTGGACGGGCAAGCCGCACCGAGCGACCCGCGACCTCGACCTGCTCGGCTCCGGCGACCCGGCCGTCGACCACGTGCGCGAGGTCTTCGCCGAGGTGCTCGCGCTCGACGTGACCGACGACGGCGTGCGCTTCGACCACGGGTCCCTCGCGGTCGGCCTTATCCGCGAAGAGCAAGAGTACGGCGGCGTGCGCGTCGAGCTCGTCGCCCGCATCACGAACGCGCAGGTGCGGCTTCAGGTCGACGTCGGCTTCGGCGACGCGATCACGCCGGAGGCGAGCGTCATCGAGTTCCCGCCGCTGCTCGACTTCCCGGCGCCGCGTCTGCGCGCCTATCCGCGGGAGACCGTCATCGCCGAGAAGCTCGAGGCAATGGTGCAGCTCGGCATGGCCAACAGCCGGATGAAGGACTTCTACGACGTGGCCGTGCTCGCGCGGGACTTCAACTTCGACGGTGAGCTGCTCGCCCGGGCGATCCGCGCGACCTTCGAGCGCCGGAAGACGACGCTGCCGACAACCACGCCGGTCGCACTCACGCCCGCATTCGCCGAGGACCCCACCAAGAAAACGCAGTGGTCCGGCTTCGTGCGCAAGGCGGGCGTGCGCGATGCCGGCACCCTCACCGAAACGGTCGCGGCGGTGCGAGCGTTCGTGGACGCACCACTCGCGGCTGCGGCGAATGGCACCCCCGCACCGGGGACGTGGCGAGCGGGCGTTGCATGGGGGTGAGCGGAGTCATGTGCCGACCGTGCGCTCCGGGAATGTCGCGACGATTCGCTTCAGATGGGAGTGGGCCGCTGCCAGAAACGAGCGAGGTCCTACGACGCCCGGCAGGGGCAATGGCTGAGCGTAGATCCGAGTTGAGCTCAGATGACGGTGAGCTGCGGGATTCGCGGAGTGAGCACCCCCACAGAATCTCTGGCTGTACTCGCACGCCCGAAGCAACCCAGTGAACCAGTGAGACATGAGCGGGCGCTCATGGTGGTGAAAGGCTGCGAAGGTCGGCTGGAAAGGGCGGGGACCTCGCGGGAGCGGCCGAAGAGTTGCACGGGATCGTGCAGGACGTGAATGCTGTTCTGGACTCGAACGCATCGACGAGCGACCGATCGATCGCAGGCATATCACCGCTCAGCGAAGCGGCCCCGGCCCGATTCTCAAACGAAATGTAGGTCGATATAGAGGGCGAGGCCACCGGGTGCCTTCTCTTGCGCGACGCTCACGTAGAGACGACCCCTGTCGGCGAAGCATTGCTCAATTGCCTGACGGCTTTCGTGCGAGATGCCATCACCGCGCCCGTCCTTGTTGAGGTCTTTGTCGGCGAAATAGTCGAGGTGGATGCTGATGCGCCCTTCCTTGTTCTTGCCCGGCTTTCGCTGCGCGAGCCGAAATGTGCTTTGGAGCGAAGCGAACGTCGCCCCCGGGTAACAAGCGATGCCATTGGCGTCCTGAAGCTCCGCGTGGAGCGCCTTGTTCATGTCCCAGACGATGGCGTTGTCGAGGGCGCCACGGTAGTTGACGTTCGCGGAGTCGCTGACGAGCTCGAAAGGTTGTGGAATGGCGGTGAGCGCGACGTCGGTAAATTGCTTCATGGTTCCTCCTTATGGACTGATGCCTGCGGTCGTGCTTTGGCCGGTCGATGCGGCGAACAAGATCGACGTGTGGCGCAGGTCGGTGTTGAGAGGCAAGGTGGTCGTTGATTCGGTGCTGACGCTGAGGAAGAGGAGCCCATTGGGTGCCAAGAAGGTCTTCATGAGCTCATTGAAGGCGTTGGGAGAACTCGTCTTGAGGGTGCGCAACCTCGATTCAACGATTGCTATTACCCCCTTCTTGTTCTTTCCTTTCTTTTTCTGAGCGAGGGAGAAGACGGTCTGAAGGATCGCGGCCGAGACGGGGACAGAATCGGGGCCGATTTTGAGCTCGACCGCGGCGCAACGCTCGATGCTCCAAACGATGTCGGCGTCGAGCCCGCCGCTGTAGATGACCTCGGATTCCCCCTGAACAACCGTGAAGTCGTAGCCGCCGTCGTCTTGAGTGATGTTGAGTTTGAGCAAACCTGTATTGAAGGCCATTGAGTTTTTCTCCTATCGTAAACTGGTGGAATGTGAGCTCTTGATGGCTTGCTCCTCTGGGCCTCAAGAGAGAGCGAAAGAGGAGCCGGAAAGAGAAGCCAGACTAAGATTCGGTCCTTGCGCCTAGAGGGCGGAGAAGGGACCGAGAGGCGTGACAAGGACTGGGGTCGGATAGGGGTCTGAATTGCGCGGACCCCGGCCGAGCTGACCCAAAGTGTTTCCGCCCCAGCAATGGACCCCAGTCGGCAGGAGGGCGCAGGCGTGGAGTGCCCCGGCGCCGATGGCTGTAGCTTCGGTGAGGCCGGGGATGGCCACAGGAGTCGTCGATTCGGTTCCCAGCTCGCTCGGGGGATAGCCGAGCTGACCCCGGTTGTTTTCGCCCCAACAGAAGACAGTCCCCCCTACGCGAGCGCATACAAAGGCACCTCCGACTGCGATCTCAGTCACTCCCGTGAGGCTTGGAATGAGATGAGGAATCCCGACGGCGTATTGGTCTGAAGGGAGACCGACCTGACCCATATCGTTTGAGCCCCAGCAATAAACCCGGCCCAAACGCAGCGCGCAGGTCGTCTCGGAGTGCGTTGAGATTTGGCTCACGTTGTCGAGACCGGGCACTTCGACGAAATAGAGGCTCTGGTAGATGTCTTCGTCCTCGCCGATGCCTAGCTCAAAGGTCCCGTTGTAGCCGGCGCAGTAGACCTTTCCGTTTTCGAGGACGCAGGTGTGGTAGTCGCCAGCGGCGACCTGGGAAGCGGACGCGAAGGGGCGCGTCGAACTCGCACCCGATGCGCCTCCGGCGCCGATGTCGTTCTCGCCGATCTCTCCGTATTCAGGATCGATGACTCCCGAGATGTTGACGAGCGAGGAATGCGCACCGTTCAAGCCGTCTTCGTAGGGCTCCTCGTTGCCCCCCGCGAGCTCTCCCATGCCAAGACGACCATCGATCTGATTGCCCCAACATTTGACACCACCAGACTCGAGAACGACGCAGCTGTGCTCAAGCCCGAGGCCCAGCGAGACGGCACCTTCGATAGGGAGTTTTTCCGGACGAGGTCGGTCCCGGACGGCGCCCGCGGCGCCGTTCTGACGATGACTTCCGCTTCCCCAGCAGTAGACCTCGCCTGCTACGATGGCGCAGGAATGGGCTCCGCCTGCCGCGACGAGAGCGGCAGAGGCGACGCTCTGTCCGAGGTCGAGAACTGTGACCGGCGCTATTTGATCGAGGGCGTCTCCGTTGCCGAGCTGGCCCTCGGTGCCGCCACCAAAGCAGGCGACGCGCCCGTCCGAGAGCTTCGTACAAGTATGAGCTCTTCCCAACGAGAAGGACTCAATCTCCGCGCAATCGAGTGCACTCAAAGGACCGGAGCAGGAGAAGGCGCAGCTGTTCGTGCAGCTTCCACAATGCTCAATGGTCCGGAGATCGGTTTCGCACCCGCTCGCAACTCCGCCATCGGGCGCCGCAATGTCGCAGTCTCCGTAACCAAGGGCGCAGCTCAGCACGACTCGAGAACCGTCGCAGGAATAGCCGGCGACGTTGTTCCCGCCGGTCGGGAGGATCACGTCCGGGTCCAGGTCGTCGGGGATCTTGTTGCAGTTACTGTCGATGCCGTCGCAGTACTCCGGCATGCCCTCTCCTCTCGTCGGATCACCGTCGTCGCAGTCGACTTTGGTCTGATCCTCCGCAGGCACCGGCGTCCATTTCCCGCAGGAATTCTTGACGCCGACGGCGATGCCGTCCTTCTCGATGCACGCGTAGATCACGATCGGGCTTTCCGGCAGCTGACCGTCGGCGTCGTAGTCGCAATGGAACTCCACTTTGGTGGACGGATCGACGCGCTCGAGCTCGTCGATTGCTTCAACACCGTTGCAGTCGCGGTCCTCGCGCAGTGCGGAGCAAACCTCGTCGCGTGGGGGCCTCGCGCCGAGGCAAGGTCCCCATTTTTTCTGGCGGGTGCAGGTCGTGTGCCCGAGCCTGCAGGATCCGATGAGCGTCCGCTCGCCCCTGTAGAAGGCAGCCAGGACCTCGTCTTCGCTCTGATCTTCTTCGCGCAGAGCGCAGGCTCGGGTAGCTCCTACTTGGCACTCGCAGGAAGCGTCGCCGTCGAGATCGTCGTCGACCTTCCCGTTGCAGTTGTTGTCGATTCCATCGCAGGCGTCGTGGTTCTCGCCGACCGGCCCGTCCCAGGCGTTCGGATGAATGGATGGGTCGTTGGGGTTGCAGTCCCAAGGGTGCTTCGATTCATCACGGTCGCCGGGCGCGCGGAAGACGTAGATGTCAGGATGTTTTGAGCGACACTTTTCGGGAGCTCCGTCGCCGTCGGCGTCTCTTGCGACAAGGGTACAATTACCCTTCTCCTTATGGGTGCAATCGACGTAGGCGCAGCCTTCGACCCCGGCTGTCAGGAGCGCAGGGCATTGAGTCTCGCTGCGGCAGTCGAGCTCATCCACGGGAGCTGCCCCAGCGGAGCCCCCGGTCTCGCTTCCCTTTCCTCCGCTTCCAGAGCGCCCGCCGCTCGCGGAGCCGTCGCCGCCGATTCCGTCCGTGTCCGAGCCAGAAAGATCGCCGTTACAGCCGACGATGAGCAGAGCCAGTCCTAATAGCCGTCGCATTTCTGCACTCCGTTTCCCCAAAACTTTTTCCCACGAGCAGAGTACCCTCTTCTCCGCTCTCCCGGACTCAAGGCAGTTAGCCTCCAGTTAACACAGGCGCGCAAGAGGCGTAAACGAAAATCGACCACATCTCGCTACAGCGCCATTCGAAGGAGCGGTTTCCGCGTGGCCCACGCTGACGACGAAGGCGCGGGCCCGCACTACAGCGAGAGCTGAGAGCGCGCATTTCGAAAGGATCGTTTACGGCGCGCTATGTGAAACTGTGAATGAAAAAGGAAGAGTGCACGACAGGACGAATTCGTGCTCTGATGCGCCGGAGGGACTCGCTCGCGATGGAGGGTCGAAGGAGTCCAAGGGGAAACTTTGACGAAGACGCGCTGTATCTGGCTGCTCGCGGCAGCGCTGAGCGGATGTCAAGCCCTCTGGGGATTCGAGGGATTTCAGGCTGGCGGAGGTGTTTCTCGGGGCGGCGAAGGAGGCGAAGCCGGGTCGCCAGAGGGCGAAGGGCCGAGGAGCGGTGGCGGCCTCGCGAGCGGAGGAGGGTCGGGCGCTCGCGGAGGGGCAGGTGGCAACCTTGAGAGCGCGGGCGGTGGTCCGGCTTGTGCAGTAGGAGAGCGGGGTTGCGTGGGACGTTACGACGAGCTGCTCGCGTACGCCTGCAGTGAAGATCAATCACGGAAGATCTTCTCACCTCCCTGCAAAGACGAGCTTTCTCAATGCTCAGCGAACTACGGCTGTGTCTCCGTGGAGCTGGACGAGTATGAAATCTCCTTGCAGCAGTATTTCGAGTTCGTTGCGCAATCGGCGAAGGAGCGGGAATCTGAAAAGTTCTCGCCTTTCTCCGAAGAAGAAGCCGAAGCCTGTGAGGGGACGAATGTCGCGGAGATCGACCCGCGCTGCGTGGGGGAGATGAGCTATTGCCGCGCCTGTGTGAAGTGTGAAGCGGAAGGGGGCGACTGCGCTGACGCATGTGCGGAGTGCAATCGCCAGCTGCCTATGGTCTGCGTGAGCTGGTGTCAGGCGATGGCCTATTGCCGTTTCTGGGGCGGGCGGCTGTGCGGAGCACTCGGGCCTGAAGGGGCGATGGACGCGCCGGCGCCGTTCAACGACCTCAGCTCGAAGGGGTCACCCGAGGAGAGCGCCTGGAGCCATGCATGCGCGGCGACGAGCGCTCTCTGGTCTCCTCGAACCTATTCACCTGGTTACGAGGACCTTGGGGACTGCGTCTTTGCGGGTGCGACGAACCCGAAGGTTCGTCCGAGTGATGACCCGGGCGACTGTCACAGCGTGATCTTCGGCTATTCGAACTTGAACCACCTCTCGGGCAACGTCGCGGAATGGGAAGATAGCTGCGCCGACGACAGCGATCCGAGCGCCGAATGCCGCGTGCGGGGAGGCTCGTTCAGGAGCTGGAACGAGGAAGAGATCGGTTGTTCCCATTTCGCGACGATGCGGCGTGACGCGGTCGGCCCCCACGTCGGCTTTCGTTGTTGTTATCCCGAAGGACGTCCCAAGTGACGACCCTTTGGAAACAAACGAGTCTTTGGAAAACAAACGAGCGGGCGCTTGTCGAGCGAGGGTCTGACAAGATGGGAGGTGTCGGCCTGCGCGCCAGATAAGCGCATGAACGCGTGATGTTGCTCGCTTTTCTTGGATGGGTCTCGATGAGTAGATTTTTGGTGAGCGCGAAGAAATTCGGCTCCGCTTGCTAACGGGATGGATCGGGCTATGGTGCCTACTGCCGGTTGAGTTTGGTTTTAATTGGCCTCCGCGCGCGAGCAGTGCGCAGGAACATGAGGGCGGAAAGTGAGCCCTCGAGAAGGGTCAACCATGGACAATCGCGCACCAGTGGCGGCGAATCAGCACGCCGTCGCGCCTCGGCACGAGCATCGCTTTCGATTTCTTCCCAAACTTGGGCGACATCGCTGCGTGCGTTGTGGCTTGGAATATGACGCTTCTCCTCCCGAAGAAGGCTGCCAGGCCGCCCGAGGAGAAGACATCGACGGCGATTTCGGGTGAGCTGATTTGAGTGAGCGCGAGCGCTCACTCGGGGCAAATCAGCAGAGGGGTCGGGGGGCCGAGAAAGCCTCATGACCCCGATTTTGCCTGGGATCGGGAGGGCTTTGCTGCCAGTCGAACTGGCACGTGCATTGCTCGCAAACGCGCGGAGGCAAAAAATCAATGGCTATCAATCTGCTGCGTGACAAGGGCGTTCCCTTAGAAGAACAGAAATTCACTTGGAAGGAGCTGGTCCAACCGACCTACAGCAAGCTCGACGATGACGCGTTCACTCGCGTGCGTGTGATCTTGATGAACGGCATCGAGGCGGAAGCGCTCCGTTTTGGTCACGCCTGCGCTCGGATGAACGCTGATCTTCAGCTCGCCCTCGCTCGCGTTCGGCGCATCGAGCAACACCAGCAGACCATGGTCAATTGGCTTCATCCTGCCGATCAATCGCCGCTGGAGACCACGATCGGCTTTGAACAAGTCGCCATCGAGGTTACTGCCGCCGTCGCTCAAAAAGAGCCTGACCCTTACCTGGCTCAGGTCTACCGCTTCGGGCTCCTTGAGGATTTCGACCATCTTTACCGCTACTCGGCCCTCATGGACCGCGTCGAGGGCAAAGATGCGAACGCGATCATCCAGAGTTATTCGGACATCGTTCCGGGCCGCGCGACGATCGTTGAACACCGCGCTCCTGAAGATGACCTTCGAACACCCTACAACAAAAAGTCCGCCGAGCTCATCACCAAGCTCCACGCGCTCACCATCATGGCTGGGGAGCACATGACCCATGACTATTACATGACCGTGGGTCCGACTTTTGCGGATCCTCTTGCCCGCCAGCTCTACGCGGAGATCGCTTCGATCGAGGAACAACACGTCACTCAGTACGAGTCGATCAGCGACGCCTCAGAGACGTGGCTCGAGAAATGGCTCTTGCACGAGGCGACCGAAGTTTACAATTACCATAGCTGCGTCGAGTCCGAGGGAAATCCGCGCGTGCGCGCGATCTGGGAACGATTCCTTGAATACGAGCTTGGTCAGCTCCGCTTTGTTGCTGACCTGTTCGAGAAGATCGAGCGCCGAGACGCAGCCGAGGTCCTCTCGTCGTCGCTCCCCGCGCCGATCGAGTACATCAGTCACCGTGAGTTCGTGCAGCGCACCCTGGAAGCCGAGGTCCAGCTTCGGGCGCGTGGTCATGAGTTCGTGGCTCCTGAGCTCGAGAGCGAAGCGAGCATTGCCCAGCGCCTTCAGCTGAACTCAGAGGGCTCGCCCTCCGAGACGGTGGCCGCAGGGTACGTCTGGCATCCGGGCACCGAGCTCGCGCGCGCGGCACCGGGCTCGGTCACCTTCGGCGGAGTGACCGCCTACTCGGCAGAATGAAGGCAAGAGGGTCTCTGCCTTCGTCGAGAGCGGGGCGCAGAGGCCCCGCCCCGGCGACCGCCTGCAAAGGGAAGGGGCTCCTCCGCGTGAGCTGAGGGGCGACGCGGCCAGAGGGCTGCAAGCGAAACAAGAGGGCGCTCCACGGGAGCGCACAATTGAAGAAGGAGAGTTTTTTCATGGAAACCACAGAAATTGGCATCAATCGTACAGGCATCGCCACGTCCAAGGGGCGCGCCGAGGCGATGCTCGAAGCAGCACAGACCTTCTCGGTCGTAGCCGAGTCGGATGCGACTCCTGTCGCCGAGGTTCGCGCTCGGTACGCGGAGGAGTCTGATCCGGTAGGCAGTGTGCCGCCGCCTCCGAGCATCAAGGGTGCCGTCAAGGCGGTCGCTGGTGAGCTCCTCGGAAACCAGCCGTTCCAGCTCATAGACAAGCTGGGAGAGCGGCTCGCTTTCGAGCGAACCGGGGCTCGGCTTTACGAGGCTATCCTCGGCAAGCTGCGCCACGAGGGGGAGTTCGCCGGTGGTCCGACGATCGAAGAGATCGAGCGGATTGTCCTTCAAGAGTATTCTCACTTCCGTCTCATCGACAGCATCATCCGCCGCATCGGCGGAGATCCGACGGTGGTCACGCCTTCGGCGAACCTCCACGCGACGATGTCTGCGGGCATCTTGGCCGTTGCGGTCGACCCGAGGACAACCTTGGTCCAGTCTCTCGAGGCAGCGCTGCTCGCGGAGCTGACCGACAATGAGGGGTGGGAGACGCTCTTGGAATTGCTCGTTGAGGGAAAAGAAACTGTTGAGCTCGAAGACGTCCAGCAGGCCGTGCGAGACGAGTCTGATCACCTCGCGTTGGTTCGCTCCTGGCTCGCGGCAGCTCAGGAGCGAGAGACCGTACCCTTCGATCTTTGACGCGGCGCCTTCGCCCATCGGCGCGCCCCACCGAATCATTGATCGGTGGGGTCGCCGGTGTGCGGAAAGGGAGGCTTTGCGGGTCAGGCGAAGTTTTGGTGAGACGCAGCCGAGGGCTCGACTCGCGGAAAGTCGCAGGAATCGGACGAAGGCCGGGCGAACTTGCCCGCCGAAAGCCAGGAGCCGTACCCTTTGGCCAGGCGACCAGGGATGCATCGGAGGGGCAAGATGTTGCTGGTGACTGCGGGTCACCATCGAGTGGGCATTCCGCTCTCCTACGTGCGGGAGACGATGCGCCCTAGGCCCCTCGAAGTGCTCAAGGACGCTCCACCGGCGGTGCTCGGGCTGTCCATCATTCGGGGTAAGTCGGTGCCCGTCTTAGATCTGGGTGCGCTCATCGGCCGAGACGGTGAGGGAGAGCTGCAGCGCCTCGTCACCCTCGACCTCGGAGAGCGGAGCATCGCGCTCGCCGTCGACAGTGTGGTCGAGGTTGTCGAACCAGATCCGAGCTCCCTTCTCTCTTTGCCGCCACTTGTGGCTCGTGCGAGCGGTGAGACCCTGGCGGCGCTGTCTGTAGTCGATCGAGAGCTTGTCCTGGTTCTCGAGGCGACCAAGCTGTTCGACGCGGTGAGTGCGGAGTCGATCGCGTCATGAACGGGGCTGAGAGGGGGGAGCTCGAACGTCTCCGAGACGCGGTCAGCGATCTGATCGGCTTCGGATTCGAAGCCGATCGCATCGTTCAGCTCGGCGTAGCTCTCTGGCCTCGGGTGCAAGAACTCGGTCTTTCTGGCTTCGACGCGTATATCTCTCGCCTCCGTGCTCCGGAGCACCGTGCAGCGGAGACCACGGCGGTCGGTTCCCTGCTCACCGTCACGGAGACCTACTTTCATCGCAGCTACGATCAGATTGTTGCCTTCTTGGATCAGGTCGCAGAGCCCGCCGCCCGGAGCCGTCGGCTACGAATCCTCTCAGCGGGTTGTGCTTCCGGCGAGGAGCCCTACACCCTCGCGATCGCGCTTCGCGAGAGATTTCCGGACATCGAGCGCTGGGATGTCGAGATCGTTGGCTTCGACCTGAACGCGCTCATGCTGAAGAAGGCCGAGGAAGGGCGGTACAGCGCCTGGTCCTTGCGCGCGCTCCCTCCGGAGCTGAAGAAGAAATACTTCCGAAAGGTCGAAAGAAGCTACGAGCTTCTGCCCGCGGCTCGCTCCATGGTCAAGTTTCTCCATCAGAACTTGGTCGAGCCGGGAGTCTGGCCTTTTGAGGGTTTCGAGGCCGACGCGATCTTCTGTCGCAATGTCCTGATGTACTTCTCTCCGGATGTGATGAAGACGGTGGTCACTCGTCTCACGTCTTCGCTCCGAAAGGGAGGCTATCTCTTCCTGGGGCACGCCGAGGCCCTGCGGGGGATCACCCAGGACTATCAGCTCTGTCACACCCACGAGACCTTCTATTATCAGAAGCGCCCCTCCGAACAGGAGCGCACCGAGGGACGGGAAGAGTCGGAACAGAAGGACAGTACCGCGGCGGCGCCTGCGGCGTCTGAGACCATCTCTTGGTTTGAAGCGATCCATGCGGCGAGTGAGCGGGTGATGGCGCTGGCCAAGAGGGGAGAGCTCGAAGGGGCGCCCCCGAGTTCGCTCTTCACGGCTACGCTCGGGAAGGAGAAGCTCGCTGAAGTGCTCGCGCTCATGGAAAAGGAGCGCTTCAGCGAGGCGCTTCGGCTCATGGAGGCCCTCTCTCCCGAGGCCAAAGAGGAGCCCGAAGCACTTCTTCTATTTGCGGTGCTGATGACCAACCGAGGCAACATTGAGGCTGCCGAGACCGCGTGTGAGAAGTTGCTCGCTCGGGACGACTTGAACGCCGGCGCTCACTATCTCAAGGCCCTCTGCCTGGAGCACTCGGGGGACGAAGAGGGCGCTCGGGAACATGACAGCATTGCGGCGCACCTCGATCCGACCTTAGCGATGCCCCGCCTGCACGCAGGCCTGCTCGCCAAGCGCGCCGGTGACCTTCTGACCGCTCAGAGCGAGCTCACTCGAGCGCTCGGCCTCCTTGCTCGGGAGGAGCCCTCTCGCCTCGTTCTCTTCGGGGGCGGCTTTTCTCGAGAATCGCTCACGAGCCTCTGTCGAACGGAGCTTGCGCGGATGGGAGAGAGGTTCGAATGAGGGACCAGATCGAGCGCCTCAGGCGCGAGTTTGACGAGTCTTTCGCGCGGCCTGAGGAGGAGAGACCCGAGCTCGTGCCGCTGCTCGGGATTCGCGTTGCGGGACGCCCCTTTGCGCTCTCGCTGGGCGAGCTCGGAGGAACGGCTGCGGGAGCGCGCATCGTACCGGTGCCAGCGCGCTCGCCTGCGCTCATCGGGCTGGCTGGAATCCGCGGACGGGTCGTGCCGGTGTTCGACTTGGCGACACTGTTCGGGGAGACGCGGCCCGGGGCCGCGCCCCGTTGGATCGCGTTGAGTCAGGGGAGCGAGGCGATCGGTCTCGCCTTCTCCGAGCTCGAGGGACACCTCGAGCGGCGACCGGAGGAGCTCGGGGCTTACTCGGGCGAAGGACAAAAATGGATCCGGGGGGCGCTTCGCGGGGAGAGAGAGCTCAGGCCGGTGATCGACGTCTCGGCAATCGCCGCGTCCGTCCGCGAGACGGCGACCGGAAAAGGAACGAAAGGGCCAGTAAGCGATGGGTGAATGGACATTTGGGCAGAAGCTCGCCTCGAGCTTCGCGTTTGCAGGGCTGATACTGCTCCTGGTTTCCCTCTTCGGATATCAGACGACCGAGCACCTGATCGAAAACGATCGGCTCGTGACTCGCTCGTCGAGCGTTCGCGAAGGCATTGCGCGCATGCTCTCGACTCTCGTCGACGCAGAGACGGGACAAAGGGGCTTCCTCATCACGGGCAAAGACGAGTTCCTCGAGCCCTACCAGCGGGCTCTGGGAGACATCGATCAGAACTTCAAGGAGCTCCTTGAGCTGACCGAGGACAATCCCGTTCAGAAAAGAAACATGGATCGCGCCCGCCCGATCATCGACGCGCGGCTCAGTGAGCTCTTGCGCGCGATCGAGGCTCGCCGTGCTGGAGGGTTTGAGGCGGCCCAGGCCGCGATCTTAGACGGAACCGGAAAACGCGTGATGGACGAGCTTCGCGTCGTCGTGGCGGACATGGAGCGCGAGGAGCTCCGGCTGCTCGGCCAGCGCCATAAGGAAGCGGAGAAGAGCGCGCAGACCGCCCGCGAGGTGATCCTCTGGGGAACCCTAGCCGGCACGGTGTTCATTGCGCTCGTTGGCTATTGGATCTCACGCTCTCTGCGGGGACAAATCGGCTCTGCCGTCCGCCACATTCAGACTTCGTCGTCGGAGCTTCAAGCCGCCGCGAACCAGCAGGTGACAGGCGCGAAGGAACAGTCGACGGCCATGGCCGAGATCACGACGACCATCAGCGAGCTGCTCGCGACGGCAAAGCAGATCGCTGAGAGCGCGCGGCGGGTCTCGACGATCGCTGAGGACACGGCCAAGACGGCGGGAAGCGGTACTCAGCTGGTCGGGCGCACCACCGAGTCGATCCAGACCATCCAAAAGCAGGTCGATCTGATCGTCTCTCACATGCTCGAGCTCGGCCGAAAGTCCCAGCAAATCGGCGGCATCTTAGAGTTGATCAACGAGCTCGCCGAACAGACGAACATTCTCGCCATCAACGCGACCATCGAGGCCGCAGGAGCAGGCGAGCACGGGAAACGCTTTTCAGTGGTCGCAGAAGAGATTCGCAGGCTGGCCGACCGAGTGGGCGCTTCGACGAAAGAGATCCGCCAGCTGGTCGACGACATTCGCGCTGCGGTGAACAAGACCGTGATGACGACCGAAGGCGGCAACAAAGCGGTCGAGGCGGGAGCGCGACAGTTCGCGGACGTCGCCGCTTCCTTCGCTCAGATTGCCAGCATGGTCTCGACGACAACCGAAGCGGCCCGGGAGATCGAGCTGAGCACGAAGCAGCAGTCGACAGCGGTTGAGCAGGTCAACGTGGCTATCGCAAACGTCGCTCAGGCGAGCCGGGAGAGCGAGGCGAGCTCCGGGCAGACGCTCCAGACCGCTTCTGAGCTGGCGAGCCTTTCTCGGGAGCTTTTTAAGGTCGTGCAGTCCGAGGCACGTGCGAGCGCAAGCTAGGTAAGGATCTCCTTTGGCGAGTGACCCCTACAAGTATTTTCGGGTGGAGGCCCGAGAGCTCGCCGAGGGCTTGGGCCAAGGTGCGCTCGAGCTCGAAAAGGGGACAAGGGACCCGGCTTTGGTCCTGCGTTTGCTCCGGCTCGCGCACACGCTGAAAGGCGCGGCGCGGGTCGTCAAACAGCTCGAGATCGCTGAGGCCTCCCATCAGATCGAGGAACTCCTGTCGCCTTTGCGTGAAGGTGACCGGGGCCTAGAGCCCGAGGGGGCTCGCGCTCTCTTTGCCCTCATCGACCGCATTGAAGGTCTCGTGGAGGCCCTCGATGCTCCCGCTCCGGAGCCAGCCGCTGCTCCATCGGAACCTGCAAGATCCGCCCAGGCGGCGAGTCTGATTCATGACAGCTTCCGCTCGATTCGAGTAGACGCTGATGAGATGGACGCGCTCGAGCGATCCATTGGCGCCGCGGGCATTCAGGTCGCCGCTCTCAAGAGAGAGCTCCAGGAGCTGCGGATCCTCACAGGTCTTTCGTCCTCTTTGACACATCGGCTCTCGGTGGGGCGAGGCAGCCACGCCCGCACGGACTCTCCCGAGCTCAACTTAGCCCTCGAGCTCCAGAGCGGATTTGAGCGAACTTTGGCGGCGCTCGTCGATCGCGCTGAGCGCGTCGATCAGGAGCTCACTGATGTCCGCGATGGGGCGGCGCGGCTGCGATTGGTCCCGGTCGACACGGCCTTTGCGACTCTCGGGAGAGTCGCGCGGGATGCGGCGGATACTCTGAAGAAGGAGGTTCAGTTTGAGCTGTCGAGCGGTGGGCTCAGGCTCGAGGCGCGGGTGCTCGGACCTCTTCGCGACGCCTTCCATCACCTCGTGCGCAACGCGGTTGCGCATGGCATCGAAACGCCGGACGAACGGCTTCAACGAGGGAAACCGCGGACGGGAACGGTTCGCATTGGGGTCGAGCGGCGCGGCTCTGAGGTGATCTTCACCTGCGAGGACGATGGGCGAGGAATCGACGTCGAGGGCGTGCGCCGGGCGCTGATGGAGCGAGGTGAGCTCACGGCCGCCGAAGGCGCGATCATCAGTCGAGAGGACTTGCTTCGGCGGCTCCTGTTGGGCGGAGTTTCGACGAGCCCAGAGGTGACCCAGCTCGCTGGGCGGGGAGTGGGCTTGAATGTGCTCGCCGAGGTGAGCACGAAACTCCGAGGGCAGGTCTCCGTCGAGAGCGAACCGGGCCAGGGCACCAAGGTGGCTCTTCGCTTTTCGCTCTTGCTCGCGAGCTTGCGCGCCCTGCTCGTGCTTGTCGGGGATCAGACGGTGGCTCTGCCCCTCGAAACGCTCCTTGAGACGAAGCGCATCGATCCCGCCGATCTGCGCCGCTCGGTTCAGGGAGATCGCTACCGGGTGGGCGAAGAGCTCGTGCCGTTCCTCCCGCTCGAACGAGCCCTCGGCCGCCCCGAAGCTCAGCCAGGGAAGATTCCGAGCGCGGTGGTCGTACTCAGTGATTTGGGCCAAGTGGTCGCGCTCGGGGTCGACGGGCTGCTCGGCACGATGGACATCGTACTCACCCCGGTCCCTCTTCGGGCTCTCGTAGCGCCCGTGGTGGCTCACGTGAGCCTCGATGGCGAAGGAAACCCGCGCATGGTGCTCGATCCAGGGGAGCTCGTGCGCGCTGCCCTCGAATTTGCGCCCGGCGAGCTCCCGGCGGACGCGCCGCGGCTCCCGCTCCTTGTCATTGATGACTCGCTGACGACCCGCATGCTCGAGCAGAGCATCCTGGAGTCAGCGGGTTACGAGGTCGAGCTCGCGACCTCCGCTGAGGAAGGGCTCGAGAAGGCGCGAGCGAAACGTTACGGCGTGTTCCTGGTCGACGTCGAGATGCCGGGCATGAGCGGTTTCGAATTTGTCGCGCTGACGCGTCAAGATCCGGAGCTCAAGCTGGTCCCGGCGATCTTGGTCACGTCGAGGAACGACCCGGAGGACTTCGAGAAGGGGAAAAATGCGGGCGCGAGCGACTATATCGTCAAGGGTGACTTCGATCAGAAGCGCCTGATCGCCACGATAGAAAGGCTTCTTGGTCGATGACAAAAATTCGAGTGCTCGTCGTGGAAGATTCGCTGACGGTACGCGCCCGTCTCGTGGAGGTCATCTCGAGCGATCCGGGGTTTGAGGTCGTCGGAGAGGCAGGTGACGGAAAGACCGCTATTGAGCTGTGCGAGCGGCTCCGACCGGACGTGATCACCCTCGACATGATGTTGCCCGTGATGACTGGTCTGGCGGCAACTGAGTTCATCATGGCGCACTTCCCGACGCCCATCCTTGTCGTCTCCGCCTCGTTCAATCGCGGCGAGATGTTCAAGACCTACGATGCGCTGGCGGCGGGCGCCGTCGACGTGCTCGAGAAGCCGAGCGGGAACGAAGAACCGGGCGTTTGGGAGCGGCAGTTTTTGAGCAGCTTGCGCGTGGTGGCGCGCGTGAAGGTCATCACCCACGTGCGCGCGCGGCTGGGCGGTTGGTCTCACCGTCCGCGGCCGAGCGAGAGCCCCCGCGCGCCCGGCGCGGCGCCGAAGCTGCTCTTGATCGGTGTGTCGACGGGCGGACCGAGCGCCCTGGTTGAGATCTTGCGCGCGCTGCCGAAGGACTTCCCAGCTCCGATCTTGATCGTGCTACATCTCTCGGCGCCTTTCGCGAGAGCGTTCGGAGATTGGCTCGAGGCGCAGGTGGGGCGGGAGGTGCGCTACGCGAAAAACGGAGAACGCCTCGCTCAGCTCAGGGGCGTGATTCGGCTCGCCCCCGCGGAACAGCATCTGCTCGTTGAAAATGAGAGACTCGTGCTCTCCTCCGCCCCCGAGCGCCATTCGTGTCGGCCGTCTGTCGACGTCTTGTTCGAATCGGTAGCGCGCGGGCCAGCACAGGAGACTGTCGCCTGTTTGCTCACAGGGATGGGCAAGGATGGAGCGACGGGACTCCTCGCGCTCCGGCAAGCGGGGGCGGTCACGATCGCTCAGGATGAGACGACTTCCGTCGTCTACGGAATGCCCAGGGAAGCGGCCCTGCTCGGCGCCGCAATGCACGTCTGGGCTCTTCCGGAGATTGGATCGAAGCTCGTAGCGCTCTTTCAGGCAGGAGGGGCCGAAGGTGAGTGAGAGGGTTCTGGTCGTCGATGATAGCTTGACCGTTCGCATGGATTTGGTCGAGACCCTCGACCAGGCCGGTATCCCCGCCGTGCCTTCGGGCACTCTCGCTGAAGCGCGCCGCGCCCTCGAAACGAAGCCGATCGCTGTCGTTGTGCTCGATCTCGTGCTTCCGGACGGCGACGGGCTCGAGCTCTTGCGCGAACTTCGACGCGAGCGCGGCAAAGCCGTCTCGGTCATCCTGCTCTCGAGCGAAGCAGCGGTAGCTTCCCGCATCCGCGGGCTCGGGGCGGGAGCCGACGAATACGTCGGCAAGCCTTACGACAAGACCTACCTGATCGCTAAAGTGAGGGAGCTCCTACAGGTCCACCACGTCGCCGATCCTGAGCTCGGTGCGCTGCTTGTCATCGACGATAGCCGCACGTTCCGGAAAACTTTGGCCGAGGCACTGCGCAAAGCGGGCCACAGCGTGATCGCTGCGGAGACAGGAGAAGAGGGCCTGAAGCTCGCCGCGGCCCATCGTCCCCGCGCCATCGTCGTCGATGGCCTCTTGCCGGGCATCGACGGACCTACCGTGATCCGTCGGGTCCGGCTCGATGCGGCGCTGCGGGGGATCCCGTGCGTGCTCCTCACGGGGGCGAAGGACATCGACGCTGAGCTCAACGCCCTCGACGCGGGCGCGGACGCGTTTGTTCATAAGAACGAAGAGCTCGAGGTCATCTTGGCGAAGCTCGGCGCGGCGCTGCGCGCCGCGGCCGTCCCGAAGGCCGATGAAAAAACGGCGAGCTTGCTCGCCCCGAAGCGCATTCTGGCGGTCGACCCGAGCGCGACTCATCGCGAGCAGCTCTCTCTCGCACTGCGAGGGGAAGGCTACGAGGTCATCGCCGCGCCCTCGGGCGAAGAAGCCCTCGATCTCCTCGGCGTGCAGAGCGTCGATTGTATTTTGCTCTCGACAGTGATGCCGGGGCTCGACGGCAAGGAGGTGTGCCGCCGGTTGAAGGAATCGCCTGCCTTCCGCGACATTCCGGTGATCCTCCTCGCTTCCGGCGAGGATCGCACGTCGATGCTCGAAGCGCTCGCCACGGGGGCAGACGACTATGTTCAGAAAGCTGTCGAGCTCGAGGTGCTCAAGGCCCGCGTCCGGGCTCAGCTCCGCCGCCGCCAGTTCGAAGACGAGACGAGGCGCGTCCGCGAGCGGCTCCTGAAGAGCGAAATCGAAGCCTCCGAGGCTCGGGCTGCCCGGGAAATCGCCGAGACCCGGGCTCGGCTCGTCGAAGCGCTCGAACAGAAGAACCGCGACCTTGAGGCAGCCTACGTCGAGCTTCAGGAGACGCAGACGAAGCTTGTTCAAGCCGCCAAGATGGCTTCACTCGGTTCCCTCGTGGCGGGAGTCGCCCACGAGGTCAATAACCCCCTGGCGTTCGTCCTGAGTCATCTGAAGACCGCTGAGACGAGCCTCAGCGACGTTGAAACGCGGCTCGGGGAGGCGGCCCTCGAGCCGGCCCAGGCGAGCTTCAGGAAGGCCAAAGATCGCCTGCAGGGGATGCGCATGGGGCTCGAGCGGATCCAGGACCTCGTCCTCAAGCTTCGGACTTTCTCCCGCCTCGACGAAGGAGAAAGAAAGAGAGTCAGCACTCGCGAGTGCATCGACTCGGTCCTGACCATCCTGGCTCACCGCCTCTCCGATCGCATCACCGTGACCCAGGAGATCGGCACGCCGGAGCTCATTGACTGCATGCCCGGCCTGCTTAACCAGGCCATCATGAACCTCGTCTCGAACGCAGCGGACGCCATCGAGGGCTCCGGCACCATCCATATCTCGGCGGGCGCGGAAGGCTCGAATTACGTCATTGTCGTTCGGGACTCGGGCCCCGGCATTCCAAGCGAGCTCAGGGAACGGGTGCTTGATCCCTTCTTCACGACGAAGCCCGTCGGTTCCGGAACCGGCCTCGGCCTTTCGATCACCCACTCCATCGTCAAAAAGCACGGCGGGACTCTCGAGCTCAGCGACGCCCCGGGGGGCGGGACGCAGGCGATCATCCGGCTGCCGCTCGCCCCCGAAGCGGGCGCGAGCGCCTTGTCGTGAGCGTGGAGCCCGCGGACTTCGTAACACTCCACCCTTCTCGGATTGGGCTGCGGAGAGGTCTCCAGTGTTGGCAGACGCCGTCACTTGAACCGGCGATTTCGATTTTCCGCCTGATGTTTCGCTTAGAGGCAACTTTTCGCGATCTATGGGTGATCCGTTTCCTCTCCCGGCGCATGGAGAGGTCACGCACACTGCTTGTGGTCCCAAGTGTCGTGCACCTTGTCCCGGGTCAGTTAAATTATGTTCTCTGCTAGAAACGAACCTCGCGCTCGGACGGCCCCGTCCGGGTCAATTCGCCGGAGTTTCTGGGGCGCATGCGCGCCTTTTGTGGCGCTTGGATGGCTCGCAGGCTGCTCGTCGGCTGAGCTGACTGGCACCTTCGACGACGCTCGTGTCACTGACGGAACTGGCGCTGGCGCTGGCGCCGGTGTGGGCACAGGTAATCCCGGAACCGGTTCCGGTGGAACCGGCTCTGGCAATCCCGGTCAAAACGGCGGCGGCGGCGACGGAAACCAGGCGAGCGACTGCGTCGGCGACGAAAACATCATTTCGAAGCGTTTGGTCCGCCTCTCGTTCAATCAGGTGGCCAACTCGATCGCGACCCTCATCGACCAGTCGCTCCAGACGAACCTCGTCGAGACCTTCGAGCTCGTCGATGCACAACATCGAGCCTTTCCACCGCTCCAGAGCCCCCGTGAAGGAAACTCTTTCACCGACCAGAGCTGGGATACGGCGGACCGCATCGCGCAAGCGGCGGGAGAATTTGTCTCCAAGAACCTCGACAAGGTCACGGGCTGCGGTGCGGACCCGACCGACGACTGTGCCCTCGAGTATCTGCTCAAGCTGGCAGAAAGAGGCTATCGGCGCGCCCTCACCGCCGATGAGAAGGCTCGTCTGAGCACCCTCTATACGACGGGGCTCAAGGGCGTCGGTGCCTCGACGCCGGAGGCCATCCAATATGGCGTCTACGCTATCTTCCAAGCACCTCAGTTCCTCTATCGCACCGAGTTCGGTTCTCCGAGCGGCGCGGCTCTGACGCAGAATGAGCTCGCGAGCATGTTGTCCTACTTCCTCACGGACAACACGCCCGACGATCAGTTGCTCGCGGCAGCGGAGCAGGGCGCGCTCTCGGACGAGGCGACGATCGCGGCGCACGTCGAGCGAATCCTCAAGACAGAGGAAGCCAAGGTGAACATCGAGGGCGCCATGCTCTCCTACTTTGCCTACCCGAACCTCGAGAAGCAGATCATTCAGGATGACGCCTTCGACGGCGATATGCGCCGCTCGATGTATCGTGAGGCGGAGCTGTTCCTCAGCCAGACGCTCTGGAACGGGACAGTGAATGACCTGCTCACCTCCAAGAAGGGGTACGTCGACGCCAAGCTCGCGCCCGTCTACGGCTTCGAGATGTTCCCGCCGCCCGGGGCGAAGCTCGTCGAAGGTTCATTCTACGAGGTCACACTTCCCGACAACCGCACGGGTCTGATGACCCAGGCGGGCTTCCTCGCGAACCGCTCGCGTCCTGACCACACCTCGGTCGTCGGTCGAGGCCTCCTGATCAAGGCCGCCTTCCTCTGCACCGAGACTCCGCCGCCCGACGACGCGATCCTCGGGATCATCGAGAAGCTCGGTGAGACGATGCCTGACGCGTCGGAACGGGAGATGGCTGAGCTCCGGGCGATGTCGCCTGCTTGCGCCGAGTGTCATCACACCTTCGACCCCTACGGACTTGCCCTCGATCGGTTTGACGTGATCGGGCGCTACCGCGAAGTCGACGATCACGGCCGGCCCATCGATCCCTCCGTGACTCTTCCCGATATCATCGGCGGCGGAGAGGCAAATAACGTGGTTGAGGTCGCTCAGCGCCTCGCTGAGTCGGGCGCCTTCGCCAAGTGCATCGGCCAAAACCTGATCAATTACGCGCTCGCTGACGTGAGCGCAGGTGCCGCGAACGTCGACAGCTGCGCTGTGAAACGCGTCGCGGACAAATTTGCAGCTACAGACGGAACATTCAGCTCACTCGTGAAGGTAGTCGCTACCTCAGCGGTTCTGAGCCAACGGACTCAAGGAGACGCACAGTGACCTCATATCGCTTCGCCCGTAGATCTTTCTTCAGCGCAGTCGGAGGGGCGTTCGGTCTCAAGATCTTGCTCAAGAACATGGAGGCCATGGCGCAGGGCGCCGAATCGCCCTCGCGCTTCCTCCTGACGCACTTCCCCGTGGGAACGCTTCGTCGGCGCTTCCTCCCGACCGGCAGCGGAGCGAACTACGTCGCTTCGCCGATCATCCTGCCCTTCGAACAAGCGGGCCTCCGCGAGGACATGACGGTCTTCTTCGGCTTCTCCGACGGTCACCTGCAGTGTCCGGGCGGCGGTGGGCACGAAGCGGGCACCCCGTTCATGACGACGGGCTGCAGCGCAGCAGGAACGCGCAACAACGCGGGTGAGCCTGATGATGGCGTCGCCGGTGGTCCCTCCTTCGACCAGATCTTCTTGAAGAACGTGCCCGGTATGCAGCGGGACGGCGTCGGCTACGTCAACGCCATCTGCGACGCGCGCGTCGATTCGAACGAGACCTCGACGCAGTGTCTCTCTTATAGCTACACGACGCGCCAGATTAACTCGGCTCGCCCGGGTGGTCAGATCACCGAGTACACGCCGCTCTTGCCCCAGCTGAGCCCGGCGCAGCTCTACGCGAGCCTCTTCACCGGCTTCATGCCGGGCGGAGACACGGACGCGAACCGCGAGGCGGCGCTCCGGGCGCTCCGCATGCGCAAGAGCGTCCTCGACTACTCCCTCGACGAACTCGAATATCTCGGTCGCCTCGCTCCATCGAATGAGAAGTCGAAGATCGATCTCCACGCCGAGGCGATCCGTAAGGTCGAGAACCAACTCGCCAAGCAGATCGAAGACGGCGAGCTCGGCAATGAAGGTCCGTCCTGCACGCTGCCGATGGAGCCTTCCCGTGATCTCTCGGGCGGCAAGGGGAACTCCCAGTACCTCGAGAACGTGAACAGCGACGACTCCGCCGTGCACAAGGCGGTCGCCGAAGCGCACCTCGCGCTCATCTTGGCGGCGTTTCAGTGCGACATCATTCGCGTCGCGACCTTCCAGTTCTCGCCGGGCACGAACCACGTCTCCTTCAAGGGCATGTGGCCGAGCGATCCGAACCGGATCGCGATGCATCACCCGGTGAGCCATGGTGGTGGTTTCCTCTCGGGCGCCGCGGACGCTGATGTCGCGAGCCTCCAAGGAGCTGACAAGGATCGCTACGAGTTCCTCGCGAACGTACAGACCTGGTACAACACGCGGCTCGCTGAGTTCCTTGTGAAGATGAAGATGACGAAGGATGCCTACGGTGGCTCCCTCCTCGATCACACGGTCATCCCTTACGTGACCGAGGTCGCCCAGGCGAACCACTCGCGAGGCCCGAAGCCGGCCTTCCTCTTCGGCGGCTCGAAGCTCGGGCTCAAGCACGGTACTTTCCAGAACTTCAACACCCGTCCCCAGGTCGATCTCTTCCTGACCTGCGCTCAGGCGCTCATGCAGACTGACGATCCAAAGGGCGGCCTCGGCAACGAGCGCTTCAACCAGTTCAACCGGGACGCGTCCGCCATCCCGGGCCTCTGGCAGAAGCCGGCATGAGGTTCCCGAATCTCAGATTTCTCTTAGGAAGTAAAACTTCCGTGACAGCGGATTGAAAGGGGCACCTTCATGGTGCCCCTTTCGGCGTTTGCCTCAGCCTGCCCACATGCGGCCACTATGGCCTCGGGACGAGCAAAGGGCTCGTACGAGGTCAATGCGCGCACTTACTGTTTGCTCTGCTGCCCTCCTGGGGCTTCTTATCGTTTCAGGTTGCTCCGAGTCTGGGGGGACGGCGGATTCCTCTGAGGGAAGCGGAGGCACGGCCCCTGACGGGATGGGTGGGACTTCGGCCGGTGGAACTGCCGCGGGCGGAACTTCGTCCGGAGGTGGGCCTGCGGGCGGATCGTTTGCGTCCGGTGGGGGACCTGGGGGGCCGAGCGGTGGCGCGGGCGGAGGAGCTCCAGGAGCTGGTGGACTCTCGAGCGGCGGCGCCCCTGGAAACGGTGGCGCGCCGGCATCTGGTGGCGGCTTCAACGTGGGAGGGTCGTTCCCCGGAATCGGCGGTTTTCCAGGAGGGCCCAGCGGCGGCGCTTCGAGCGGAGGCGCGGCCGCGGGCGGTCAGCCGGGAGCCGGTGGTGGGCCCGCAGGAGATCCGGCGGACGTCGATTGTGATGCAGAGATGCCGACCTCGGGCGGTGTGACTCACTCGGGCAATGGCCAGGGCGGTTCGGGGAACCTTGCCTGGCAGATTTGGTCCAACACCGGCACCGGCGATCTCGTCACCTACCCGACGCCTGCCTTCAGCGCTCATTGGAACAACTCCGGCGACTACCTCGGACGCATCGGCTACGAATGGGGCGGGTGGAACCAGACGCCCAAACCCCACGCCGAATATGGGAAAATTTACGCCCAATTCGTCGCGAAGAAGTCGGGAACCGGCGGCCCCTTCTCCTATATCGGTATCTACGGCTGGTCGAATAACCCGTGTGTCGAATGGTATATCATCGACGACACCTTCGAGAATCTTCCCTTCGATCCGGGCAACACCGTAAAGAAGGGACAGATTATGGTCGACGGCGGAACCTATGATGTCTTCACGCGCCAGACCCCGGGGACCGGTGGCTCGCGTTGTGCTCAGGGCGAGAACGAATGGGCCCAGTATTATAGCATTCGCACGGCGAAGCGTTCCTGCGGCCTGATCTCGATCAGTGAGCATTTTGAGAAGTGGGAGGAGAAAGGCATGCAGATGGGCAGCTTGCTCGAAGCCAAGATCTTGATCGAGGCGGGCGGCGGGGCCGGCAGTGTCGACTTCCCCATCGCGAACGTCGTCGCCGAAAATCCCTGAGCACGAGCGCTGAGGTCAGGCTCGGCGCCCGCGCTTTTTGGCCCGCTTCCGCCTATGGAAGCGCTCACCTGGTGGCCCGAGGGCGCCCGCGACCGCGCTCACCGATGGTCCGGGCTCGCTCGGAGGCTTGCCGCCGGCTCGTCCTTGGGGCCAACGCAGAGGAAGTTCCAGTCGAGCTAACTCTCTGTAGGAGCGGAGGGACAATGAGGTCCCCTCGGGTGGGGGCGGGTGCGTACTAAGACGGAGCGAGGATGCAGCGGCTTCGTGTTTCCTTGGGCCTTGTGAGTTCGGCAGCGCTTCTTGCCTTCTCGGCGTGTGGAGAGCCCGCTGGGAGTCCCGATGGCGGCAGTGCCGCGGGGGGCGCCGTAGGCGCAGGGGGAGACGCTTCGGGGGCCGGTGGTGCCCCGAGCGGTGGAGCTCCCGGCAGCGGTGGCGCTGTGCCGAGCTCAGGTGGCGCGCAGGCGACGGGCGGAGACAGCGGGACCGGGGCCGGTGGCGCTTCGGGCGGCGGGGATACAGCTTCGGGGGGCGCGGCGGCCGGAGGCGCTCCCGGAGTCGGAGGCGATGACGCAGGGAGCGGCGGCCAGGATGGTTCCGGAGGAACTTCGACGGCGGGTGCGGTGATCGTGCCTGACCCCTCTTGGACCTGCGGCATGCCGGAGGGCATCGTCGATCCTGAGCTCGGGGAGCTCGCATTTGAGGTCAGCCTCAAAGTCGGAGAGGTTTATGAGTTCGGCGAGACCCAGTACGGGGAGCGCCGCGTCTACGACATTCAGAGCGGCGCTGTCAGCGGCGGTAAGCTCAACGCGAACTATCTCGAGGGCGGTCTCGACATGGAGCTAAAGCTCAAAAATGGCTCGATCGAGCTGGAGCAGGTGAACCTGCTGCGTACGAGCGACAACGCGATCATCTACGTGCGCACCTGCGGCGTAGCCGCCGCGGGCGACGAAAAAGTCCGCATCGTACCGGACTTTGAGGCCCCGAAATCGAGCTCCGCCTCCTGGCTCAACACGGGCAAATTCGTCGGAACACGGGTCTATGACGCTGCGAAGAAGACGATTGAACTGAAGATCTATGACGTGAGCGGGGTCACCGGTACCGGGACCAAGGTGACGCTGAAGGACCCGACGGATGTCCCGAACCAGCCCTGGGAATGCTCGATGAACACCGGATCCAAAGGGGCGACCGTCCTCACGGAGACGGTGACGCTCGGTTCGTCCCTCTCCGTCGGCGCCAGCAAACGGGGCACCCGAAACATCATCCCCATCACAGGCGGTACCTTCAGTGGCCGCTTCAGTGGCACCATCTTGCCCGGCGGCGCCGACTACCAGTTGATCGGAAATGGGAGCACGGTGCTCGACGCTCGGTACACGTTGAAGAGCAACGACGGGGAATTTCTCCTCGTTCGGAATTGCGGACCCTTCGGCGCCATGATCCCATGGTTCGAGGCGCGGGCCGCCGGATCCCTCGCAGCGCTGAACCAGGGAGCCTATCTGAGCTCCGATCCGGGCAGCGCCGCGGGCGGCGTGAGCATCACCTTCTACGAGAAGAACTGAGCCCCCGCGTGCCTGGGCGCCGCTCGGGGCAGCTTTTTGTCCGCGCTCTTACTTCTTCTTGAGATCGAAGCGGTCCAGGTTCATCACCTTGGCCCAGACGGCCACGAATTCTTTTACGAAGCGCTCCTTTTGGTCGTCGGAAGCGTAAGCCTCGACGAGGGCTCGGAGCTGAGAGTTTGATCCGAAGATCAGGTCGACTTCGGTTCCCGTCCAGCGCACTTCGCCGGTCTTTCGATCGCGCGCGACGTAGGTCTTTCCGTCGTCGGCTTTTTTCCACTCGACGCCCATGTCGAGCAAATTGACGCAGAAGTCGTTGGTCAGGACGCCCGGGCGGGTCGTGAAGACGCCGTGTTTGGAGCCGTCATAGTTCGTGTCGAGCACGCGGAGTCCCGCGAGCAAGACGGCCATCTCCGGCGCCGTCAGACCGAGCATGTCGGCCTTGTCGATGAGGAGCTCGGAGGGCGTTCGATCTCGAGCGTCTCCGAGGTAGTTGCGGAAGCCGTCGGCCTTCGGCTCGAGGACCGAGAAGGATTCCACGTCCGTCATTTCCTGTGTCGCGTCCGTGCGCCCCGCTGCGAAGGGAACCTCGATCTTCACGCCGCCTTTCTTCGCCGCGTCTTCGATGGCGGCCGAACCTCCGAGCACGATCAGATCGGCGAGAGAGACCTTGCGCCCACCACTTGAGGCGTTGAACTTCTCTTGGATCTTCTCGAGAGCTGGCAGAACCTTGTCGAGCTCCGCCGACTGATTCACCTTCCAATCTTTCTGGGGGGCGAGACGAATCCGCCCGCCGTTTGCTCCGCCGCGTTTATCGGTGTCGCGGTAGGTCGACGCCGCTGCCCAGGCGGCCTTGATCAGCTGGGATCCGGTGAGGCCGGAGGCGAGAAGCTGAGCCTTGAGGTTTTTGATGTCGGCTTGAGTGATCGGGCGATAGTCCGCTTTCGGGACGGGGTCTTGCCAGAGCTGAGCTTCGGGAACCTCAGGGCCGAGCAACCGTTCCCTCGGGCCCATGTCGCGGTGCGTGAGCTTGAACCAAGCCTTCGCGAAGGCTGCCTCGAACTCCTCAGGATGCTCGTGGAATCGCTTCGAGATGGCGTAGTACTTCGGGTCGACCTTCAGAGCGAGGTCCGTGGTCAGCATGATGGGCTTGTGAGTCTTGTTCGGATCGTGAGCGTCCGGGACCGTGGCGGGAGCGTTCTTGGGCGTCCATTGATGGGCTCCGCCGGGGCTCTTGGTCAGGACCCACTCATTGTCGAGAAGATTTGCGAAGAACTCGTGGGACCATTTCACCGGCGTTGTGGTCCAGGCGCCTTCGAGGCCGCTCGTAATGGCGTCCGGGCCTTTTCCTGTGCCACATTTGTTCTTCCAGCCGAGTCCCTGTTCTTCAATCGGTGCGGCCTCTGGCTCGCGCCCGATGCATTCACTCGGCTTGTGCGCTCCGTGGGTCTTGCCGAAGGTGTGGCCGCCAGCGATGAGCGCGACAGTTTCCTCATCGTTCATGGCCATGCGCGCGAAAGCAACGCGGATGTGCTCGGCGGCAGCTTTTGGATCCGGCTTTCCGCCGGGACCTTCCGGGTTCACATAGATCAAACCCATCTGCGTCGCACCAAAGGGCTCAGCGAGCTTTCCGTCTTTCGTGAAGCGCTGGTCAGCGAGCCACGTGGTCTCAGGACCCCAGTTCACGTCCGTCGGCTCGAAGACGTCTTCGCGCCCCCCACCGAAACCAAAGGTCTGAAAGCCCATCGACTCAAGAGCCACGTTGCCGGTCAGGACGAACAAATCGGCCCAAGAAAGGCTTCGACCGTACTTCTTCTTCACGGGCCATAGGATGCGCCGGGCTTTGTCGAGGCTCGCGTTGTCGGGCCAGCTGTTGAGCGGAGCGAAGCGGATCGTGCCGGAAGCGGCGCCGCCGCGGCCATCGACGATGCGATAGGTACCGGCGCTGTGCCAGGCGAGGCGGATCATGAGACCGCCGTAGTGTCCGTAGTCGGCAGGCCAGAAGTCCTGGGACGTTTTAAGAGTCTTTTCGATGTCAGCTTTGACAGCTTTTAGGTCGAGCTTCTGGAACGCCTCGGCGTAGTTGAACTCAGGATCGGAGGGATCGCCTTTCGGAGATTCGGGGCGAAGGACGCGCAGGTCGAGGCGATTCGGCCACCAGTCGTCGTTGGTCGTGGGCCTGTCGCTCATCTTGCCTTGGCTGGTTTCGGCAGGAGGGAGCTTTTCGGGCGGGTCGGTGACGAGCGGAGCGGACTCCCCTTGAGGCTCTTTCGGCGACTCGGCGGGGGGAGGCCCTCCACAGGCGAGAAGAAGAGCAGCCGCGCTGACAAGGAGCGCAGGGGTTGCTCGGCGCTGGGCGCGTTCGAGTGCTTGAAAAATGACCACGTTAGCATGTGCAGACAATGCCATGTCGATGTTCCCCTCTGATGAGACGGTGAGTCCGTCGTCCCGCTTGATATCTCCGCAATGGTGAATGTTCAATGAGTGCGACTTCACCTGAAAGAACGCCTGACTCAAGCGTTCTTGCGCGTTGAGCGTGTGTGATGTTTCGAAGTGATGTCACGGCGCGCTGGGGCACAATGGGCGACTTGTGACTACACTCGAAAAGAGCGCGCCTTCATCGCGACGCGCCTCCCTCACTGCGCAGTGAGTCCCTCTCTCCGCGACGCTGGACGCTCATCCAGTCGACGCGCGTCCTCGAGCGGCGCAGTGTTCTCCGCCAACTGAAGTGCGCTTTTGCCCTGGGGGGAGCGTCTCCTAGAAGAGAATGAACTTCTTCTCTTTTTTCTTCGGCTCGGAGCTCGATTTTTCGCTCGGCGGGGGCCCTTCGCCGGTCTTCCAGCGCCACCGCTTGAGCAAGGGGAACCTCGGAGACTTGCGCAGAGAAGCCTGAGTGATCGCTTCGTCTAAGGTCTTTCCCGCGAGCTTGGCGCAGGCGGTGTCCTTTTTCATCTCGCGGAGGCGAATCAGGGAGCGTTCGTCGGCGCGTAGGATGACGCGAGGCAAGAGCTCGACGCGCTCTTCACAGCTGGGCTTATCCCGGAGCGTGAGGGCGAGCTCGAGTGCTTCGCTCTGATGTTCGATAACAGCTTTTGTGTCGAGGAGTTCTTTGGCGCGCTCGGTGGCTTTGGTCTTGGCGCTGGTCTTCGACCAGACGTCGAAGAGGAAGTCCGGAGCGACGTCCCGGAGGCGTCCTGCGACGAACTCTAAGATCGCATCCGAGTACTTCTCATCGTCGGCCAGGTAGCGGAGCGGGCCGAGGATCGTCATGTCGCTCGAGTGACGTGAGTTCTCGTCGAGGGCTCGGCCATAGGCGAACAGCGCCCGCTCGACGTTTTTCCGCATCAGATACGCTTGGGTCAGAGCGAGCCACTCTTCATCCGTGCGTTCGTCGTCTGAGCGGAGCTCGAGGGCGTAAAGCGCAGGATCGGAGCCCTGTTTGGCTGCTTCGAGGACCTTCTGGAGCTCGGGGGCGATCTCTTTTCGCTTCGCCGGGGCGGGAGAAGGAGGCGGAGGGGCGGGGCGCGCTTTCTCTTCCGCCGCAGCAACGGGCTTTGCGCCGGGCTCTTCTTTGTTTCCGCCGAGGAGGCTCACTCCGAGCAGAAGGACCAGCGCACCTGCTGCGATCGGCACGCCGAGCGGGACGCGCTTTCCGCGCACTTCGACGGGGCGAGCGAGCACGGCGCCGAGAGACTGGAGACTCGAGCGACCACGCTCCATGAAGCTCTCGCGGCTCCGGGGCAGAGAAGGGAACTCGATGGTCGTGCGGGCCCAGGGGTCGCTTGTTGTGAGCGAAAGCTCTGCAAGGGCGCTCAGCACCTCGTCAGCCGACGCATAGCGGGCATCTGGCTGCTTCTCGAGCAAGCGGGACACAATCTTGCGTACGGGCTTCGGAATCGAATCGGGGAGCGGGGGAGGCGGCTCCGTCATGTGCATGAGCAACAGCGGCATGATCTGATCCGCTTGAAAGGGCGGTTTTCCCGCGAGCATTTCGTAGAGAACGACTCCCGCCGCGTAGAGGTCCGCTCGCCGGTCGACTTCGGCTCCGCTCGCTTGCTCCGGCGCCATGTACTGAGGAGTTCCGTAGATGGCCCCGGCTTGGGTGAGCTGGGTGTCGGAGGTGTCGGATTTTTGAACTTTGGCGAGCCCGAAATCGAGGACCTTGACGAGCTCACGTCCGGAGTCCGATGCGGTCGTGCCCGGGCCGGTCAGGGGCTCTTCGGGAGCCACCAGCATGATGTTATCGGGCTTCAGATCGCGGTGCACAATGTCGGCGCGGTGAGCCGCGGCGAGCGCGGAGAAGATCTGGTTCGCGATGTCGAGGGCGCGCGGCAGGGGCAGCGCGCCCGTCTCAGCGAGCAGCGCCCCAAGGCTCTTTCCCTGGACGTACTCGAGGACCAGGTAAAAAGCGCCGTCCGGGAGCCGGCCGAAATCGGTCGCGCCCGCGACGTTCGGGTGGTTGATGCGGCCGGCGGCGATGGCTTCGCGCTCGAAGCGCGAGACGATCTCCGCGTTCTCGTGGGTTTCCTGGTGGAGCACCTTGATCGCCACCTGCTTCTGCATGTGGACGTGTTTGGCGCGGTACACCTGGCCCATCGCGCCGGCCCCGAGGAGCTCCTCGACGTGATACCGTTCAGCGATGATGGTGCCCACGAGTGATGTGGGTCGAGGAGACGCGGAGAACTCGCTCACTTGTCCCCAGTGTTAACACGAACGACGCGAATTGCGACCGTCGCCTGCAAACCTCACCCTCGCTTCTTCTCTCAATAATGCCAGGGGAAACGCGAGAAATCACGAGGACGTCGCTCGACGAAAGCGTCGCGCCCTTCGGCGGCTTCTTCCGTACCATAAGCGAGCCGGGTCGCTTCTCCCGCGAAGAGCTGTTGTCCGACGAGGCCGTCGTCTGGCAGATTGAAGCCGTACTTCAGCATGCGCATGGCCGTGGGGCTCTTTGAGTTGATGAGCGCCGCCCATTCGAGGGCCTTTTTCTCGAGCTCGGCGTGGGGCACGCTGAGATTTGCGGCGCCCATCGCGACGGCTTCGTCGGCCGTGTATTCGAGACCAAGGAAAAAGATCTCACGAGCTCTCTTTTGACCACATTGGCGTGCAAGGAGCGCTGACCCGTAACCGCTGTCGAAGCTCGCGACGTCGGGATCCGTCTGCTTGAAGCGGGCGTGTTCTTTCGAAGCGATCGTCAGGTCACACACGACATGGAGACTGTGTCCGCCGCCCGCTGCCCAGCCGGGCACCACAGCGATCACGATCTTGGGCATGAAGCGGATGAGCCTTTGGACCTCGAGGATGTGGAGGCGGCCGAGGCGCGCCAGGTCGACTTTCTCGCCCTTTTTCGCCTCGTCCGCTCCCTCGTACTTGTAGCCGTCTTTGCCGCGAATGCGCTGGTCTCCTCCCGACGAAAAGGCCCAGCCGCCGTCTTTCGGTGAAGGCCCGTTTCCCGTGATCAGCACGCAGCCGACGTCAGACGTCATGCGCGCGTGGTCGAGGGCCTGGTAGAGCTCGTCGACAGTCTTGGGGCGGAACGCATTCCGGCACTCGGGCCGATGGAACGCGATGCGCACGGTGCCTTGTCGCTTGGCGCGGTGGTAGGTGATGTCCGAAAAGGAGAAGTCAGGGACTTCGTCCCACTCAGACGGATCGAAGATGTCGGAGACCTTTTTGACCATGAGGCTTATTTGCCCTTCAAGAGCTCCTTGATGCCACCGAGCGAACCGAGCGCCGAAGAGGCCTCATAGGGGATGTAGATCTTGTCGCCGGGCTTTGCCGTGAAGCGCCCGAAGCGCTCCAGGTAGTCGGTTGCAACGAGATAGCGCACGGCCAGCTCCGGATCGCCGATTCCTTGGCGAATGAGCTCGATGGCCTGGCGTTTTGCTTCGGCGACGGAGCGAATGGCGTCGGCTTCACCGAGAGCGCGCCGGATCTGGGCCTCTTTTTCACCGTCGGCGTGGTTGATGTTTTCCTGACGCTCACCTTCAGAACGAGCGATGCGCGCCTGCTTGTCACCTTCAGCCTCGAGCACCTTCGCGCGACGCTCACGCTCCGCCTGCATCTGCTTCTCCATGGCCTGCTGGATGTCGCGGGGAGGAGTGATGTTCTTGAGCTCGACGCGGTTGACCTTCGTCCCCCACTTATCCGTGGCGTCGTCGAGAATGAGCTTGAGCTTCGAGTTGATGATGTCGCGGGAAGCGAGGGTCTCGTCGAGATCCATCTCGCCGATCACGTTACGGAGCGAGGTCTGCGCGAGCTGGCTCACGGCCAGAGGCAGGTGCGCGATTTCGTAAGAGGCGCGGACCGGGTCGATGATCTGGATGTAGAGCAGCGCGTCGATGCTGATCGACACGTTGTCCTTGGTGATGACCGACTGCTCGGGAACGTCGAGAACCGTTTCACGCAAGTCGATGCGCGAGGAGCGCCGGATGCCGCTGTCGGTGATCCAGATCAGCTCGCGGGGCGCGTCGAGGAACGGAATGATCACGTTCAGACCGCTCGTGAGGGTCCGGGAGTAACTCCCGAGCCGCTCGACGATCATGCATTGGCTCTGCTGGACGACGCGGAACCCCTTCGCGAGGAGCACGAGTCCGAAGAATACGATGAGGCTCAGAAATACTGCCATGGCCGGACAGCCTATCGAGGTTTGACAGTCCTCGCATCATGGCAGCCGGGCCCGGCGGTTTTTTGCTGGTGGGGCCCCAAGGCCCGCGTCCCCGGTCAGCGGTTCAAGGAGCCGACGATGACCTTGTTGCCTTCGGTGGCGAGGATCTTGACCTTGTCGCCGACTTCGAAGACCTCTTCGCTGATCGCGCGCCAGCTATCGCCGTAGAGCTGAACATAGCCGACCCCGGATTCGTGGGTGATCGCCTCGGTCACCGTCGCGATCTTTCCGATCATGCCTTCGACGCCAGTCCCGGTCGTCGCCTTCGGGCGCATCCGGGGCCAGACGAGGGTCGCGAACAGCACGTAGGTCAGTCCCAGCCAGCCCGCGAGGATGGCGAGGATGGGCGGCCAGGAGTCAAAAAACGGCGCGGTCGCCGCCGTGAGTAGAAAGGCGATCCCCGCGGGAAGCGCGAAGAACGTGACTGTAAACACCTCGGCCACTGCGAAGAGTGCACCGATAATCGCCAAAATCACCCAAGGCTCCATGCGTTCCTCCAAGTAGGATAGCGGAAAGGCTGCCTCCCCGTCAGCCTGGCGGTTACTTCGGATCGATTTTGTCGCGGCTCCTCGTGAGGGGCACTTCGGGGGAGGATGCGCTAGTGCTTCACAGGCATGCAAAGTGACGGGCTTCTCCCAGGGTGCAGCCGGCGAGCTCTCCTCGGGGCACCGCTTTTGGCGCTCGGGCTCGCATGCGAGCGAGCTGAGCCGCGCAGGTTGCGTCCCGAGGCGACGACGGAGGAGACTCGGAACGAGAGCAGCACGAAGGAGAAAAACTCGATGAGCGAAAAGAGCGAAGCGCACGAGGTAGCGATTTTGGCCGGTGGATGCTTCTGGGGCATGGAGGATCTTCTCCGTCGCATCGACGGAGTGATCGAGACGGGGGTCGGCTACACGGGCGGCACGACGGACAGCCCGACCTATCAGACCGTGAAAACCGGACGCACGGGGCACGCTGAGTCCGTGCGGATCGTTTTCGACCCGAAGCGGCTCAGCTACGCAGAGCTCATCGAGAAGTGGTTTTTCCGGATGCACGATCCGACGACCAAGAACCGCCAAGGCAACGACATCGGAACGCAATACCGCTCCGCGATCTTTTTCACCTCGCCGGAGCAGGAGAAGACGGCTCACGCCGTCATCGAGAAGGTCAACGCATCCGGAGTCTGGAAAGCGCCGATTGTGACCGAGGTGGTTCCGAGCGGACCGTTCACCCCCGCGGAAGACTATCATCAGGACTATCTCGAGAAGAACCCGGGTGGTTATACGTGCCACTTCCTGCGCGACTTCTGATCGCAGGCGCGGCCCGCGCGAGCAGTCGTGGGAGCGCTCACTGAGAGATCTCTGAGGGCCCTGCGCGAGCGCCTTTGGGCGGACCCAGCGCGCCCTTGGAGAGACCGGCGAGAGCCGCTATCGTCGCGCGTCATGGTCTTCTCGGGGCGTTTCGTCGCGGCGCTGTGTGGCAGCTTCCTCATCGTGAGCGGTATCGGATGTTCGAAGGGAGAGCCGCCTCCTTCGACGGCGAGTGACGAGAGCTCCCGGCCGAGCTCCGGGCGCGGGAGCGCCGCTTCGGGGAGCGAAGGCAGCGACTCGGTTGGACCGGACGGCAGCACGGAGGATTCTTCGGAGCCGAGCTTGCCCGATCCCGCCGAGCTCGTTTCGGCGATCTGTGAAAGGACCTGCGTTCGCGTCGACAAAGAATGCAACCAGAAGGCGGCGAAGTTCTGTCGAGCGAGCTGTCGCGACTACGTCGAGGGGACGCGGAAGTGTCCCGTCGAGATCCACGGTGCGCTCGCCTGCCAAGAGAACGCTGAGAGCTTCCGCCTCTGCGCCAATATCGCGGACGAGGCCTGTACTCAGCTCTTCCGGCGTATGGTCGAGTGTCGAGAGGGGCGCGTCGAGCCGCGGGTCTGGGGAGATACGACGCTGCCGAAGTCGGAAGATCCGGCGGCCGGCCTCGTCCCCTATCCCGTCCCCGGCTTCAACATCACGCAGCTCATGCCGGAGCCGGTCACAGTGAAGAGCGAAGATCCGCTGTCCGTCGAGGCCTATGAGCCGGGCGAGCCGGGGAAGTTTGTGATCGCTTCAGCGCCGATCGAAGGCAAAAAGCTCAGCGCAGCGAACGAGCTCCGGACCGTCACGAAGTACGTCGGGCTCGCTTGTGAAGCGAAGCTCAAGCTCCACGGACGCTTCGAGTCCTACGGCGCCGCACACGTTCGTTTCGACACCGTTTGCAAGGACGGAATCGAGTACCACGGTGTGGCTCATTTCTATCCCGATCGCGTCCTCTTCGTCGCTCATGTGGCGAAGGCGGCGGACGGTCTGAGTGACGCGCGCCGCGACGCGTTCCTGTTCGGATTCAAAGGGAAGTAAAAGAGAGCGGCCCGCATGCGCGGCGAGAGCCGCGGACCGGGCCGCTGTTGCGTCAGAGGTCGCTCACCTGGGCGACCTCTTCGTTTGTGCTGTTCAGAGCTTCCCGAGGGCGATGAGCACCATGCGGCGGAGCGGCTCGGCCGCGCCCCAGAGGAGCTGATCGCCGACCGTGAAGAGCGAGAGGTACTCGGGGCCGAGCTTCATCTTGCGCACGCGACCGACAGGCACGGTGAGCGTGCCGGAACAAGCCGCAGGCGAGAGGCGCCGGAGCGTCTCGGCCTTGTCATTCGGGACGAAGTCGACCCAAGGATTGCTCCCGCTGATCGCCGACTCGATCTCCGCGAGGGGAACGTCTCTCGTCAGCTTGATGGTGAGAGCTTGGCTGTGGCTGCGCATCGCGCCAATCCGGACGCAGACGCCGTCGACCGGAACCTCACGCGGAAGGCCGAGGATCTTGTTGGTCTCGACGTGTCCTTTCCACTCTTCGCGAGTCTGGCCCGCGTCGACCCCCCGGTCGATCCAGGGGATCAGGCTGCCAGCGAGGGGAGCGCCGAACTCGCTGGTCGGGAACTCGGGGTTCCTCATGCGGGATGCGACTTCGCGGTCCAGATCGAGGATCGCGCTGGAAGCGGAACGAGCCGCGGGAACGCTAGCAATCGCGCCCATCTGGGCGACAAGTTCGCGCATGTTTTTGGCGCCGGCGCCGCTCGCAGCCTGGTAGGTCGAAGCGCTGATCCACTCAACCCAGCCATTATCGAACAGGGAGTGGATGCCCATGAGCATCAGGCTGACGGTGCAGTTGCCGCCGATGAAATCGCGCACCCCGGACTCAAGAGCTCGGTCGATCACCTTGCGATTGACGGGGTCGAGAATGATGACGGCGTTTTCCTCCATGCGCAGGCTGGAGGCCGCGTCGATCCAGAGACCCTTGTAACCGGCCTTTCGGAGCGCCCCGTGGACCTCTTTGGTGTAATCGCCGCCCTGACAGGAGACGATCATGTCCATCTCACCGAGCGCTTTCAGATCATTTGCGTCGCGAAGCGGCTCGGTCTTGCCGTTGAGCTCGGGGCCAGGGGTCCCCGCCTGCGAAGTGGAGAAGAGAACGGGCTCGAAATGCTGAAAGTCGTTCTCTGCGCGCATGCGCTCGAGAAGCACTGAGCCCACCATTCCGCGCCAGCCAACGATGCCTACCGTCGTCATGAGTTTGATGTCCTATTCAGAGGTGTAGTTTGGGGTCGAAAACGCCGGCCGGGGGGGCCGGGCGGGGCGAAGTGAATCAGCGAGCCGGGCGGGGAGCAATCTCGCCCGACGAGGTCGGCCAACAAGAAGCTTGGATACCCAGGTTTCCGGGGGATTTACGCCATCGCAGATTCCCTCGGCGTTGGACAATTCAGTTGTAGCGGAATGTCGAGCGGGTGCCACCGGAGCGGGGGTCAAAATTTTGGTCTTCCGGAGGGGGTAGGTACTTCGAATTCCGGATCCTGAATTGTTCCGGAAACATTCGCCCTATAGCGTGCAGCATCGCAGTGCCCGTTTGGGCACATAGGCTGACTTTATGTAAGCGCCCTCGAGGCCCAAGTTCGGGCAGTTCAGGGAGCGGATTGTTTCAAGGAGAGAAGATGTCCACCGGCAAAGACGTTCTGGATCTGATCAAGAAGGAAGAAGTTGAATTCCTCGACATTCGGTTCACCGACACCAAGGGCAAGGAGCAGCACGTCACGATTCCCGCTGCTCAGGCTAATGAAAAGCTCTTCACCGAAGGCAAGATGTTCGACGGATCGTCGATCGCCGGGTGGAAGCCGATCAACGACTCGGACATGATTCTCCTGCCGGATGCTGAGACCGCAGTCTTGGATCCGTTTGCCAAGTACAAGCAGCTCAACATCACCGCTGACGTCATCTCTCCCAAGGATATGGCGGGCTACGAGAAGTGCCCCCGCAGCATCGGCAAGCGTGCTCTCGAGTACTTGAAGAGCACCGGCATCGGTGACACCGCCTACTTCGGCCCCGAGAACGAGTACTTCATCTTCGACAGCGTCCAGTACGCCGTGACCATGGGCTACCAGATGTTCAAGATCACGAGCGAAGAAGGCGCGTGGTCGACGGACGTCGAGGGCTTCAAGGGTCACAGCCCGGGTGTCAAGGGTGGTTACTTCCCCGTTCCGCCTGTCGACACTCTGAACGACATCCGCGCGGAGATGTGCAAGGTCATCGCTCAGATGGGCATGGTCCCTGAGGTGCACCATCACGAAGTGGCCAACGCTGGTCAGTGTGAGATCGGTGTGGGCGTTGGTACTCTCGTTCGCAAGGCCGACGAGGTTCAGATGCTCAAGTACATCGTGCACAACGTCGCAGCCAAATGGGGCAAGACGGCTACGTTCATGCCGAAGCCGATGGTCGGCGACAACGGGAACGGCATGCACGTTCACCAGTCGATCTTCAAGAACGGTGAGAACCTCTTCGCTGGTGACGGCGTCGGTGGCCTCAGCGAGCTCGCGATGCACTACATCGGCGGCATCATCAAGCACGCCCGCGCCATCAACGCTTTCTCGAACCCCTCGACCAACAGCTACAAGCGTTTGGTCCCCGGTTTCGAGGCTCCCACCATCCTGACCTACTCGGCGAACAACCGCTCCGCTTCGATCCGTATCCCCTTCGTCATCCCGAAGAAGGGCAAGCGTATCGAGACGCGCTTCCCCGACAGCACCGCGAACCCCTACCTCTGTTTCACGGCGCTTTTGATGGCGGGCCTCGACGGTATCATCAACAAGATCGATCCCGGCCCGGCTGGCGACGAGGACCTCTTCGAGCTCGAGCTGGAAGGCAAGAACACCTTCCCGACCGTTGCGCCCTCGCTCGACCGTGCTCTCGAGGCTCTCGACGCAGATCGCGAGTTCCTCAAGAAGGGCGGCGTGATGAACGACGCCATGATCGACTCGTACATCGACCTCAAGATGCAGGAAGTCACCACCCAGCGCATGACCGTTACCCCGGTCGAGTATCAGCTGTACTACTCCTGCTGATCGGCAGCACGAGGCACATTATGTGCGCTTCGTGAGCTCATGCGAGACCGCCGCTTCCCGTGAGGGGAGCGGCGGTTTTTCTTGGAGGAAACGATTCGAGCGGGCCTTCTGAACCTCAACTCCTTGCTGATGGAGGGCGGCGCTCAGACTCAAGGATTCGTTTTAGGATGTTCCATTGCTGGATGCCCTTACCTTGGAGAAGGTTCAGTTCCACCAGCGGAGTCGTCAACCCGTCTACCAAGTGCCTTGCGCGCGAAGAAAGGTTCTTGAGGAGACCTTCCACCGCGCTCTCAGGAAGTGCTGGAATGAGCCAAACGATACTGCGGGCGTATCTCCTCAAGAGGTCAGTGAATGCGTAAGACCCTGCAACCGCTTCCGCTATCGGTCCATGACCCAAGGTGGCATGGATCGCAGAGATGAGGGCTTGCTCCTCTTCGGATCCAGAAACCGTGAGCCCCTGTCCGTGCCGCTTGAGGAGTTCGAGTGCTTCAGCGCTACCTTGTTGGCGAATAGCCCAGACGCAGGTGAGCCAAAGGAGCCGCTGCGGTCCGTCGCCTTGCGTCGCGAGCTGCCGGGCGAGGACAGTTAAAACTTGGTTGGAGCTCTCCTTACTTTGCGCGGCAGCGACGAGGAGCACGGCAATGACCTCTGGCCGTTTTTCAGGGGCGGATTCATTGATGAGGTGCTCGAAGTCGATATCTGGTAGCAGAAACTTAGTCCATTTGCTCCCTGTCGGAGCAGACTCGACGATGCGATTGCAGACCGGAGCAACGCGGGAGATGTGTAGCTCTGAGAGGTTGACCTTTCCTTCAGGCAATAGTTTGAGAAGTTCAATGAGGTTAGGGACCACCCGCTCAGAGCCCGAGGACAATAGCCCAGTGGCGTTCTTGTGAAGTGCTTTTGCAAGCAAGGGCTTCGATTCGGGAAAGTGTTCGAGCAGTTTCCGAGCACCGAAAATGGGCACGGCATCGAATTCAAGGGTCGCGAGGGTCTTTAGCCCCTCCTCAAATATCTTCCCAATTACCTCCTTGTGACTCTGGGGGATGATGCTCCAATGCGGCAGTATTACGCCAGCATATCGGGGAAGAATGTCAGGTGCGGCCTTCTCCACTATCGCTACAAGGTCGGAAAAGAATCTCTCTCGCTCGCGAGCGTCTTCCTTGGGCACCAGTCCTCCGAAGACCATATGCGGACCGGTGGCGAGACAGCGCTCTAGCTGTGCCCGCGCGCTGAGATCTCTGTTGCGTTGCGAGTAGCAAAGCACCTCGAGGTTCTCGAACACACTGCTCTCGAGCATCCTGGGGATCGGCTTCTCGTGACTCACCAATGCACGAACGGCCACAGCGCGACTTTCGGCGGTATTTCCTAGAAGCGCATAGTAGGCGAGATGTGAGACAGGGATGTCGTCTTGCCATTGACGGTGCAGGACGCCGATCTCGTTCACGAATGTCTTGACTTCACGAGGCGTTATCTCTACTGGCGTCGTTGCTGACCGGTGTTCATCGAAAAGATGGCAGACGAGGTCGTTCTCGGAATCATCCTGATGCGCAGGCAATGCCTGTATGAGGTATCGCTTAAGCAAGAGCCTCCAGTCCGGAACCGTAATCGGGGGTACTCGAAATCGAGCGGCGAACATCTTCGCAAGGTGACCCTCGTTGCCGACTTCTGGACCTGATCCGATTTCCCGGAGACAAAATGGAGCAACAATGCTCCGGGAGAATGGACCATGGCGAAGAAGAGAAAGAACTACAACGACGACTTCAAGCGTGACGCCGTTCGGCTAATGCAAAAC
>Ga0207415_1000162_pt1 | contig 60160 bp, 55 predicted proteins | sample Passage237A_FD_187369 | JGI IMG/M metagenome (GOLD analysis project Ga0207415, IMG submission 187369) | Cellulose adapted compost microbial communities from Newby Island Compost Facility, Milpitas, CA, USA - Passage2 37A (SPAdes) (version 3) ... | reverse complement strand
TGCCTGCTTCATACTCTTTAAGGGCTTTGACAATCTGGGTTTCTGTGAATTTGCTCTTTTTCATATGACACTTTAAGTTACAAAATTTGTCTAACTTTATACTGTCCGATTTTAAGGGGGGCTTACAGAGGTTCTTGCCCTTTTAATTGACCAATATGAAAAGGAGTATTTTCCCGTCGAAATACCAGATCCGATAGAAGCGATTAAATTCAGAATGGAACAATTAGGCATGAAGCAAAAAGACCTGGCTGAAACTATTGGCTTTAAGAGCAGAGTAAGTGAAGTTCTTAACAAAAAAAGAAAACTAAACCTGGAAATGATCAGAAGCCTGAATGAAAAATTAAATATTCCAACAAGTATTCTGATCAAAGAATACTAAAATGTATGGATGTTGCCAACCGCTCGGGCTCCCCGAGTGATTACTATCCCTGTAGCCGCCAGCCAACCTTCCATTGACAGCAAACTAATGGCCGGAGGACTTATCAATAATTATCAAAGTACTCCAGCCCCTGTGGCAGCTGTTGGCGGTAGCTATTTTTCTATTCCCGAATATTTTTTATAAATAGCACGATAACCCAATAGCCGTCCAATGGGTGCAATGGTATTCGCTAATAATTTCTGTACACCAACCGGCATATCGGCAAGATATGATTTGCTGTCAAGGTATTTAAGCGTCACCAGTTCCTGAACCAGGCCATATTTTCCGTTTTTACTTTTTCCGTCCGCAGCAAGTCCCACCAAGTTTTCAATTAAAAAGTCAAAGTCCATGGCCGGTGTGACCGTATGAATATAAGTCACCGCACTATCTTCATTGTTATAATGGTTATGCGCGATGTTTTTGGGTAAGGTTATTTTTTCTCCTGCTGACAATATGCTTGTTTGGCCGTCGGACAAAATTGTTAATTGTCCTGAAATAACTTCAAAGGTTTCATCCTGAAATACGTGATAGTGATCAGGCACCAGATGTCCTTTGCTTTTAATGGTCGCTTTCAACGTAACACGTTCGCCTTTAGTATCTCGGGCTGTTTCAAGAAACTCATAGGAGTCTCCGCTTGTCGGGTTCGTCAGTAGTTGTCCTTTTATCGGCATATTGATTTTTATTGAGGTATAAGGTAAAATTATTTCCAGCCTGAGCGTACAATCTGTGCTCCCTCCATTGGCTCTGTTTATTCTGTTGGATACACATCTTAAAAAAACAGGCCCGGCGATACACTCCTGCGGGCCTGCTGCCTATAGTTATGGTTGTATTATTTTGCAATGCTCCATTTCAGATACTGCCTTTCCGTACCGGTAGTGACCTCTATCAGGTACATTCCCGCCTTTAGCTGAGGCATCAGCTGATTCAGCTTTTCATTGACCAGCATCAATGAGCCGTCGATAGTATCCAGGCTCTTCCCGTCCAGGCTGCTCACCTGCACATTCAGTCGTGCAGCGCCTGCCGGTGCACATGCCGTACCCAATGACACATAATCGCTTCCCGGGTTCGGGGCAAGGTAGAACAGGCTTTGGCAGGCTGCCGGAGCACCCAGACCCGTGGTGATACAATCGTCCGGATGTTTCAGAGGAAGCTCTATCGTATAGGCCACCTGGCATTTGTTTCCCTTTACGATCAGCAAAGGCGCTGCCGGAGCATCAAATACGGCGGGATTTTCTTCGCTACCGGACGCATTCCAATAAAAACCGGTATAGGCAGAAGCATCAAAGCTTACCTCTACAGGTTCTCCCTCACACGCCTCCTGAGGGCTAAAGGAGAAGACCGGAGCCGCCACAGCTTCCCGCTCTACGATCAGTGGCAGAGACCAGGGAGCATCGGGACAGCTGTTTTCTCTAACACGATAAACGCCGGGCTGAGTAACGGATAATTCATGCGATCCTGTGATCTCCACTCCCAACGAATCCCATACATACGCAGCCCATGGGATATACTCTGCGGTGATCTGTATTGATTCGTTTTCACAAATCAGTGTTTCTCCGCTTATGGTCAATATCTTTCCACCTTCGTAGATCACAATGGTATCCCGCACGATGCAATCGTCGCTCCCGACAGCAATGGCATATCTGCCGGGGCTGCTCACTACTCTATGCTGTGCAGCGCTTCCATTGTCCCACTGGTACCATCCGAAATCTTCTCCGGCATCGAGCGTCAGCGTCTCTCCCGGGCATAGCAGCTTGTCGGGTCCGAGGTCCAGACTGGTATTCTCCGTACGCTGAATATGAATCGTATCGGCATAATCGTATCCGCAATAACGGGCCTGCACATGGTAGGTGCCAAATCCATAAGCGGTAATCGCTGACTCCCGCTCTCCGGTATTCCACAGATAGCTGTCAAATCCCGGGCCTGCATTGAGCGCAGTAATATTGCCTTCGCAATAGCTCCGGTCAGGACCCAGATCGATGGACTTATCCGGACGCACAGCCGCAGTGTCCAGCGCTATATATATCCGCTCAAAAATGTGACACGCGGACCTATCACTGAGCTCAAAATAACCTGTGAAAACATAATTGCCGGAGCCCAAAACGGTCACATCCCTTCCGTTCGATTCATACATATTGTAATTGACCGCTTCGACATACTGAAGGCTTGTAAAATCATTGAGTGTGATAAAAGATACTGTATCGGCACAGGTGATGAGCGTATCAAAAGGAGCTATGCGAATCACATCGTAATAGATCGAATCGCTGGCAGTGCCGCAGCGACTGGCATACTCCAATACATAATAGCCGGCTTCCTTCAGGTCAATAGTCCTTTGGTGTGAAATATCCGTGTTTGGCCGCCGCCAGGTATAGCTGTCAAAACCATCCGGAGCAGTGATTGTCGAAGGGTTTCCAATACAAGCCACCAGTGTATCCATACCAAGAATATGCGCAGGCACATCTTGCCATACATGAATCGTATCTGTAAACAAGCAGCCGTACTGACCGACGGTCACGCTATAGAGACCCGCCTCTGTTACCTGACTGGCAGCCGTAATAGCTCCGTTGCTCCACAGATAAGAATCCATCCCCTCAGGGGCTATGAGCACGATTGACTCTCCGGAACAGATGGACGTATCTCTGCCCAGATCCAGTTCAGGCAGTTTTCTGAAGACAATATCTGCGGAATCACGGGCGATACAACCACCCGTTGTTTGCACCTGCACTGAATAGGTTCCTTCGTCTGTTACGCTTATTGTCCTTGTTCTTGCCCCCTGGCTCCAGCGATAATCCGCAAAATCAGGTCCTGCATCGAGGGTGACGGATGCTCCGCTGCAAACCAGATGATCCGGCCCTAACGAAACGGACACCGGAGAGCCGGAGGTAATGTAAAGGGTATCATAGAGCTCATTGCAGGGAGCAGTACGCTGCAATATCAGGGTATCTGTACCCGGAGTGCTAAATCTTACGGCGATAGCAGTATCATTCACACTGATCAATGTATTAGGCCCTTTATGTATCCATGAATAGGTGGCCCGTCCTCTCGGAGTAAAGGTATAATGAACCAGTGTGTCCTGCTGCGGGTGCGGGATACATACTTTATCCGCCCCATAGATGACTGGCCGTACAGAGAACAGCACACTTTGTACCGGATTGGGTAGTCCGTAAAAGGAACGGCTGATTCCTGCCAGCTTAAACGACTCCGGCTCAAAGCCGCAATCTGCCACATTCTCTGCATTGGGATTGGATATGACGGACAGGTACTGACTATTCCTGTGAGCCATATAGATCTTGCCATCGGGTCCTGATTGTATGCTGCCTCCACTAATTGATTTTATAGTACTTATATGCACTGCAGAATTGCTGACCGCTTCCTGATCGCCTGCATGCAGATCAAAACGAATCAGATGAAATTGTGTGATCGGGGTGACATAGAGATAACGCTCGTTGGGAGAAAAGCTGATCCCGTAGGCGCCTCCGGTAAGATTATTCCTAAGCAACAGGGGATTGGAAAGCTTTCCTGTGTGGTTATCAAAATCAAACACCTCATACGATCCGGTACCCTGAGTGGCCAGGGCTATTTTTCGTCCGGAAGGCGATGCTTTCATTTCTCCTAAGGCAAGCGAGCCTATGCTATTTACCGGAGACTGATATACGGAGCCTGTTCTGCTGATCACCGGCGTGCCTATTCCAGCCGCTGTAACAGGCCATGCGTAGAAGGCATCGGAATTCCATTCATGTCCGATCACCCAGATACCATCGCCTTTGTGGTTTTTAACTGCGGTTATTTTTTCTACTGTCGGAGTAAGCAGCAAGGTATTCTTTTCTGTTACCGCCCCTTTTCCATTATCCCCCTGACGATCAATGATGGAATAAGAAATACCACCATTGGTTGACAAATGAGTTTCTCCCGCCTGCGCGTCTACGGTAAACAAATACACATAGCGATCGCTTCCGGGCATTGGAACAAATAAAGCCGATTGTGTCGTGGTAATCGTACCGGTCAGGCCATTGCCGTTTAAAAGCTGTACCCCTGTCTGACTATTGCCTACTGTTCTTCCGTCGGAATAAAATAAAGGTGTACCGTCAATATCACAAAGCACGGCGCAGCCTTCTTCCGTAGTCAGCTTTCCCGGAATGGCTCTGGCTGGTTTGTAATTAAAATCAATGCCCGCATACGATCCGAAATACCAGACATTATTCTCTTTGCTGTCGGCACAATTGCCGGGAAGCAGGTAGTAAGGCTCACTCACCGCCTGACACAGGCCGTTGTTGGCAATCAGCGTAATCAGCCTGCCCTCTGTTCCGTCTACCAGATAATCGAACGAAGCGCCCATGCCCTTGTTGGCGCCATCCACCTGCCAGCTGTATTGATAATCGGATTCTTCGGTCTCAAAACGCACGGTTTCACCCGGACTCGTAAGTCCATCCGGGCTGTTTGCTGTAAATACCGGCTTCGGTACAGAACAGGTAATATTGATCGTTGCAGTCAGCTCCTGATCGCAGCCAAGCATATTCAGATCATACACATAGGCTTTTACCGTCACTGTCTTCGCCTCATAAAACGTGCGCGTCACTATATTCTCTGATGCTCCTGTATTATCGATCATCCAGAAGATATACAGCAAAGGACTTTCATTATCCGTATTAACGGCAAACTCCAGCGGTACTCCGGCAGGCCATGTGTCAGGCAGGTGGCTGATATCGGCCTGAAACGGTGTCGTACAGGGAGTGCAGGAATGTGCATTATCAATAAGGCTGCTTCGGGCCTCAAGCAAGGCATCGCGCATTCGTTTGCGCTGCCCTGCGGTAAATGTATTCTGACATTCCTGAAAGCCGTAATCCATATAGTTCTGATGCATGTCCGGCTGATCTCCCAGTCCGCCCAGGGCCACTGCACGGAAAGGATTGTTAACGGACGCATCGTCTTCGTCTGACGTACAGGTATTGGCAAAACTATCGCATCCTACCGGCGCGACAGAACGATCCGGCGGGGTATCGCAGACTCTGTCGCCATCGGTCTGGCAGTTGTCGTTTTTACAGCTGCCCTCAAAGGTGTGGTACAAACCCAGATAGTGCCCCATTTCGTGTACCAGGACTTTCACCATATCCGGATTGCCATTGACAAAAGCTGCTTCGACCACCACGCCATCAAACGGTGCTCCGTGCGTGTAGGGCATCATCGCATAGCCTGCCACAGACGGCCCCATAGTAAGTGATGAGATCGAATTTACGACCCATATGTTAATATAGTCTCTGGCCGGCCAGGCCCCGATCTCCTTCAATGCAAGGTCATCATCTTCCATCACTACATTCGTAAGAGCAGACTGATGTCTGGTGATATTGGACGCACCTGAACCCATACAAAAGCGGATTCCTACGGGTACTCCCCTGGGAGAAGCAAAGGGAGCTTCGTTGCTAAAGGCATCGTTCAGAAGCCGCAACGCGTCCTGCACGTCCGAATCCGGAATGTTTTCCGCTCCGTTCTGATGCACGATATGAAAAACGACCGGCACTCTGTATTCTGTCAACTCTTCTTCGTCACCCAGAACATTCATAGCATTCTGCAACAACCGCTGTTCGAACGCCTCACGTTTCGTATCCTGACGGTTCAGCAGAATATCGGAACCACAATGTGGCTCCTCTTTCCCAGCGTCTTCTGTCTCCGGCAACTGCGCATACATACCGAAGCTTATCATAAGACAAGACAGCAAACACGCATAGCGGTTAAAAATAAGTGGTAGTCTCATACATTGTTTTTTTTAGTGCATACCTCTCCTGCCTCTGCGATCTGTCGCTGTGTAAGCAATTCTTTACCAGCATTTTTACACAAATCTTCCTTTAACGCCACTAATGATATGAATTAAATAAAAAAGAATTTAGCTTTTAAGTATACTAAAAAAAACGGCGGGGGTTACATAAAAAAGCATTAAATAGCCGGCCTGATGATACCATCCGGAGGCTCAAAAAAATAGATATGAGAAGGTATGTCACCGGCCGGTTTCCCCCAAAAGCTCACCGACCGATTAAGTCCTGTGCGTGGTGTACGGGGATAAGAAAAAAGAATAGAGATGACATTTTTTCTTCCAGCATAAATTACTCATATTGCATGCATTATCCCTTTTTAAAATTTAGCACTTTATGAAACTTGCAAATTTTTTAATTCTTCTGGGTTTCTTTTTATCCTTTAACTATTCCCGGGCCCAAACTATTTCAGCGAGCCAGGGATTCGGGCCTTTTGTCGAAGGGCTTCCTCTGGAAAACGAGTTTACCTACTCCGGCCCTGTTCCTGCCGGAACTGAACATGTTCTTTTCATCATTTCCGATGCTGCGTTTTCGGAGGAGTATGGCTACGCGCTGGATGCTGCTCCCGGAAACAATTCCGCCAAAGGCACTATCGATATGAAAACGGCAAAGCCCGGCGCTGTGCTAACCGCATTTTTTCTGAATGCAGCCAATAATATGACAGGACTGTCAGAAAGCTACTCCCTGCAGATAAAGCCCAAACCACTGTGGGCAAAGGATGCCTTGATATACTACACTGCCACCAACGGAGACAGCATTACCTGGACCGTATACAATCCCATTAACTTTACCCTTACAGAATATCTGCCTGCCGGACTGACCGGATTGTCAGGGCGGCCTTTTGGAGTAGAAGCTCCTTATCTTGCCTACTACTTTACCCTGGACAAACATACGGGTGAAGCCAAAGCTGCCGGAGAATGCATACTTTTCAATCTGAATACTCTTGGATTACATACCGAATTCAGGGAGCTTTCTCTCGGAGCGGTTATAAGCTTTGATCAGGATCTGAATTTTTCGCTGATCGCTTCGGCGCATCTGGAGACAAACAGCTATTCTTTTGCCCTGCCGGGCATAAGCTTTCCTCTGGCTCCTTTTATAACAATTAAATTTGATGCAGGCCTCACTTTCCAGGCATCTCTTGACGGAAAAATTGTAGCAGGCAATCAGGGCGGACAATGGGGATTTCTGCAATCAGGAACAGATGAAACCTCCCTGCTTGTAAAGGCAGACGGAGAAGGATATATAAGAGGAAACGTAAATGTTCTGGGAGGAATGCTTTCGGCAGATGCAACCCTGACTTTACGTGCCAGATTAGGCGCCGGCATACGCTACCGGAATATACCGGCTGAAAATACGGAACACCAGTTTGGGGGAGATTACAGCCTGCTGGGACAGGTTAATGTAAAAGCCTTTTCATTCCGGGGTTCCGAAGGCGCCGGGGTATATACCTATGGTCCCAAGGCATTTGTGGACGAATCCTTTGGCTCCTACCCGGGAACGCTAACACCGGTGTATGATCCGGACAACGCGCAATCCATCGTAAATACCTACAGGATAAACGAATCGTTTGTGCTGCCTGAATTCGCACCGGAACCCGTATTTACAGGAGTTGGCGAACATATGGGGGCGGTATGGGTGGACAATACTGCCGGGACCAGCGCATTACTGTTTTCCATCCTGAATAAATCGGAAAATAAATTTGAACCGCCTCTGATACTTGCTGAAAATACGCACGGCATCAACAATCCTTCGCTGGCTTTTACGCCGGATGGCTCTGCTTTTATAACCTACTGCCAGAACAGATACGATCTCAGCAATCTCCCATCAGGCATATCGGTGCAGGACCTGCTGGAAGCGCAGGATATTTACCTCGCGTTTTATGATGCGGCATCCAATGCAATCGTGTATAATGAAATGCTGGCGGACGATATTTCGGGATTTCAGACCGGAAGAGCAGAAAGCCGGGCAAAAGTAACAGTCAACGGTTCTGACTTCGCATTAATCACCTGGATGGTGCAGGAAAATGCACAGAATATGAGGAACAATATCTGGTATACGACCCTCAGGCTGACAGGGTCAACATGGTATCTTGCCCAACCGCAGCAACTGACCAATATACCGGGTGTCAACAAGGATCTTCAGGTCAAGTTCAACGAAGCGCATGATTATGCCGTGCTGGTCTGGATCAATGATCCCGACGGCAATGAAAATACAAGAGACAGCAAGCTCTACGCCACTTCCTATATCAATGACGCGTGGGAAACACCCGAAGTAATTGAGGGATTTGAAGGAGCTTCGGGCTTCTCATTTGATGAGCTGTCCTTTGATATGAATGATGACTATGCCATCATAGGCTTTACGACCACCAGCGAAACGAATGAGGGGCTGAAAAATGAATTCTATATCGGAGTGTACCACCAGTCTCAGGACATATGGGATTATTATGTCGCTGATGAAGGAGCGGATTATAATTTTTACAAACCGGTTGTCTCTGTAAACTCGCAATCTGTTGCTTCTGCCACGTTCCAGAAAATAAGACCTGTGTATACGACAGACAGCATTGATCAGGGCAGAATTGAACTATATCTTAAAAACTTAAAGGATGACAGTCCCTGGAAAGAAATTACCAATTCGCCTCTGGTTGCCGACTCTACCTTTTATGTATGGGAAATGGACGCGTCTTTTGGTGATGATGACAAGCTCTATATTCTGACACAGGAAACTGATTCCATTGCCGGAAACGAGGATCAGACACCTAAAAACGGGATTGTATTCGGCGTCAGGGAGCTGAATATGGTATTGCGGGGACTCGAGGTAAAAGACAATCTGGAGATCACCGGCGCATTTTTGCCGGACGGAACGGTTACCAATATCAATAAAAAGAAGCTCGCCTACAAAACCAGCTTTATAAAGAATATATATCCTAATCCGTTCACTGATTTTTCTACTATCGAATACCGTCTTGAGAGGTCCGGAAAAGCAGAGATGTCTTTGTATGATCTGTATGGAAATCAGGTCAGAGAGCTAATCAGCACCTACCTGGGTCCCGGCTCTTATCAGACGATCATAGAAAAAGGCACACTTCTGCCAGGTATCTATCTGCTCAAAATAACCATCGGGGAAAGCAGTGAATCGGTGAAGCTGGTAATAAAATAGGCTATTCGGAATTCTTATGATTTTTCGGGGAGAGAGAAGCAGCCATGTTTCTTCTCTTACCCGATAAGACCGGCCCGTCGGTCTCTGTAAAAACCACCGAGGATACAAATTCGCTTTGTTTGTCAGCAGGCAGCAATACACCAATCATCCCATTGACCTGAGAGGTTCCCAACCGCTTATTTTTACATAAAAATTATTTCCGCCGGAAACAGGATATCCGGGAGCATTTTCGCTCTTCACACTCCCATCTTCACATCAATTCACTGGTTATATACCCTATTTTCATGTACCTTATTTCTGTCATTCACTACATTATGTCAACTGTAATAATTCTACATGTGGTTGAATGTATTGTTATCCTGATGTTGTTTTCAAAGTTCGACACATAGATGTTTTTCCCCGCTTTCTGAAAAAACTGCTCCTGTGTCTGCTTTATTATTTCAAAAAGCATCTCTTCTATTTCGGATTTCGAAAGCTTACTATCCAGCTTTTTGTTTATGCGGCCATAGACGAGCTCTGTGTAGCAAATACGGTTCAGAATTTCTGTTTTATTTATGCTCATTCCTGAAATTTAAGCGCTGTACGATCATTACTACGTTTTTTCCTCATGCATGTACCGTTGTAGTATTTCCAAATTAAAAAGGGAAGCGTGCAGGAAAGCCCGGACTCTCCTCAATCACCCGGACAGAAATACAATCTTTCTGTCAAAAACACATACGAATAGCCATATATTTTTTTAGCTTTGGCGCCTGGTATTTTTCAATTTTATTCTGATGATCAAAAGACTACTCACCTGTACCCTTCTTTTCCATGCAATCATGGGTATGGGACAGGACGAAGCAATTTTCCATACTTCGGGAACCTATACTGTACCGCAAAACACAAGCCGGGTCCTTATTGAAGCTGTCGGAGCCGGCGGCAATGGCAGGGCAAACGGATTAAGCGGAGGTGGCGGCGGCGGATATGCCTCCGGTATCTATGAAGTCACTCCCGGAGAAATCCTTACCGTCACTGTAGGGCAAAATGCGGGCACAAGCCGTACATCTTCTGTCAACAGTTTCCTGGAGGCTACCGGTGGTACGGATGCTACATTTGACCGATCTCCCGATGGTTTCGGCATTACGGGAACCGGCGGGAAAGGCTCAGGCGGAAACATTGCCAACCGAAACGGCGGAAACGGCGGCCGGGGCTACTGGACCTATTATGGCGGCGGTGGCGGCGGCGCTGCCGGAAGAAACGGCAATGGAATCCCGGGAGGTTCCACAAGCTCATATAATCGAGACTCGTGCCCTCACAATGGAGGAGCTCCGGGTATTTCTGGCGGATATCCCGGCGGAAACGGCGCTAAGGGTGCAGGCTATTTAGATTGCCGGTCCGGACGGGAGCATATATCTCCGGCTACCGAGGCGGGTAACTACGGAGCAGGCGGCGGAGGCGGAAACGGCAACGGCTCTCCGGCTACAAACGGCGCCAACGGCTGGGTGCGTATTTCAACCTGTCTGATAGACCTGGGCATAACTCAACTAGGGCTCACCCTGCATGCCAACCAGGCAGACGCAAGCTATCAGTGGATCGACAGAAATCATACGCCTATGCAGAACGCTGTTAACCGGACATTGGCGGTACAACATGCCGGAAGCTATGCGGTCATTGTTTCGAACGGATCCTGCACTGACACGAGCGCCTTTATTCACATTTCCAAAGCAGATCTGATCAAAGACAGCCAGCAGTACGGAACCATCATTTTTGAGCAGGATGCCATATACAATCACCAGAACAGCATTGTCTCCACTCCTGTAATCGAGGTGGTCGGCGCAGGAGGCAACGGCGGAAGCAACGGACTCGGCGGCGGCGGAGCCGGAGGATATGCCTCAGGCATTTATACATTGACTCCCAATACGGACTATACGGTTACGGTCGGACAGAACCAGGGTAACCGAACCAGCAGCTTTTCTGCGCTGCTCAGCGCTTCGGGAGGAGCAAACGCCCCGTTTTCGCCCGATGATAACGGCTACAGGCCGGGAGGAGCCGGAGGCAGCGGCCAGAACGGCAACCTCGCCAACTATCAGGGCGGCAGCGGCGGCAAAGGCTTCTGGACGTACTATGGCGGCGGTGGCGGCGGGGCTGCCGGAAGAAAAGGCAACGGCAGTGACGGCGGATATCCTCAGCCATATGTTTCGGGCGGGTGCCCTGATCAGGGCGGCACCGGAGGACTTTCCGGCGGATATCCCGGAGGCTATGGCAGTAAAGGGGCTGGTTACAATAATTGCTCACATGGATTGGATAATTCCAATCCGGCTGCACCCGCGCAGAAGTACGGAGCCGGTGGCGGCGGTGGCAATGGCTCCGGCTCTCCGGCAACACCAGGAGCTGATGGAGTAGTCATTCTCAATTTCTGTGCTATTGACTTTGAGGTAACTCAGACCGGGGATCTTCTGGAAGCCACGGCTGGCAATGCCACCTTCCAATGGGTCAGCCTCTCCGGAGACAGTACCGTTTCTGTACTTACCGGTTACACAGACAGGACTTTCACAATGCCGGAAAGCGGCAATTACGCTGTACTCATTTCCAATGAGACCTGCTCCGGCTATTCCGCCATTTTTCAGAAGGCGGTCATCACGGGTACTGCTATCAGCCTGCCCGCTGACAGAATACGCTTCTACCCTAATCCTGCCAGCGGTTATATTACGGTAGAAGCAGATCCCGAAGCGATCCGTATTCTGTCGCTAAACGGTACTGAGCTACTGTCCGAGGCAGGAAGGAAGCAGATAGATATTAGCGGTCTGCCTGAGGGTATGTACATACTACAGGTCATTACCAAAACCGGGACATATAATCAGCAGGTGCATATCCGATAGGGCTGTACGTACATTCTCCTGTCAGACAACAACAGCCAGCTTGCAGAAAATGAGCTGGCTGTTGTTGTCTGAATCCGGATTGATAAATCTTGTGACAGGAAGTATGGATTAAAAATCCGGAATAGCTGACTCCCATACATAAAATCAGCAGACGACTGCACCAGCCATCAACGCGTTGAGCCTTCCGGCCATATTCATGGCTTTCTTCACGCAGTCGCTTATAGCAGCTCCGTCTTTCCAACTGGCACATATATAGATACCGTCTTTCTCCAATTCGGCTGCGCAGGCATCTACAGGCAGTATATGCCTGTTAAACTGTGGAATAGCATTGGGAATGCGCTGTACAGAGCAAAATACCGGATCCGAGCTGATGGTATAGTATCTTTTCAGCTCCCCGATCACTTTATTCTTTATGTATTCATCATCCGGCAACGTATAGTCAGGATGCATGCTTCCGCCGACCATGGAGGTAATCAATACCTGATTTTCAGGGCAGGATTCCGGATAGACCGAGCTGTTCCAGATGCTACCCATAATATACTGGTTTTCACAGGACGGATTCAACCCGCCGTATCCGTCCATAGCATGTTTTACTGCCTTCTTATCAAAGGCGGTAAACACCTTGACTATCGGGGCATACTGTATATTTTCCAGCACACTGGCAAAGACAGGATACAATTGCTTTATCATAGCGGCCGTTGCGTACGCCGGGGAGGTAATAACAACTTTCTCTGCAACAATTCTGATCTTTTCGAGACCTGTATCACAATAAAGTATCGTATTCTGACCGCTTCTGTCCACAGAAGTAACATTACAATGGTATCTGACTCCGGCAAGCTTACCGGCCAGCTTATCAGTCAGGGCGCTCATACCGGACGTAAAGCTGACAGAGTCCTTTTTAGGGGCTTTCCTGCTTTTGATAAATCCCTTTAAAACAGAACCATAAGTTGCTTCCATTTTAAGTAAAAAAGGGAAGGTTTTATGTATCAGCAGCTCCCTGACATTGCCGGCATATATTCCTGAAATCAGAGGATCTGCAATATAATCGACTATTTCTTTATTAAATCGTCGTTCAAAAAAAGCCGATATCGTCTCGTTGCTCTGATGAGGTGCAGATTTGTTAAACAGCTCCCTGAGCACATCAATTTTGGTTTTCAGGCTGAAAAAATCACTGAAAAGGAATGAAGCAGGCGAAGCAGGCAATGGCCGGTATGCTCCGTCTTTGTAAATATATCTTTTCCTGTACGCAGGCAAGGGATACGCTATCTGGTCTTCCAGTCCCAGCTCTTTAATAAAGGCTTTTAACCGGTCATCAGCCAGAAGCATATTGGGCCCTTTTTCGAGCATATAGCCATCTTTTACAGACGATCTGATTACACCGCCCGGATGGCCGGATGCTTCCAGCAGAATATAGTCCGTGTTTTGCTTTTGTAATTCATAAGCCAGCGTAAGCCCTGAAATACCTGCTCCGATTATAGCTATCATAATTGGTATGGTTAGAGAGTTAATTTATTGCCATTCTTTCCTGCAATAGAGCCGGAGCAATATAAATACATTATTAAAAGATAAAAAGGTCTTTTATTCTTAATGAAAGTGATATATGTCATTTTATTGAAGGAGACACTCTTATTTCTTTGCATTATTAAAACAGACAGGTTTATGAAAAAGCTATTAGTACTTATAACCCTATTATTCAGCGGATTTTCGCTTTGGGCACAGGATTTCGAAGCGGGTGAAAAATTGTTTAACTCCAATTGCAAGGCTTGTCATAGTATCGGCGAAGGAAAACGTGTCGGACCAGACCTTCTGGGTGTTTCCGAAAGAAGGAAAGAGGACTGGCTGCTTAAATTTATCAGGAAACCGGGCGATATGATCAAATCCGATCCGGAGGCTCAGAAGCTGTTTGACGAATACAACCAGATACTGATGCCGGATCACGCATTTCTTTCAGACGAGGAAATCAAAAGCATGCTGGCATTTATTGCCAGCAGAGGCACACCAGCGGCAGCGGTACAGGAAAAACCCGTACCTGAGACCAAAGCGAAAGTAAAACCAGCCGAGCAGCAGGAAAAACCAGCTGCCAGCCCGGCTTCATTTATTAATTATCTGATTTATACTATGGTTGCAGTGATTCTTCTCCTTACTATAGTAACCTTCTATTTTATTCTTCAGATAAGGAATCTGGTCTAGTAATGAGGGAAAAAGAGGAGTAGCAAGAAATGGATCTGGTTTCTAAGATTGAGGCATTAAAGAAGCAAAAAAACGCTGTCATACTGGCGCACTATTACCAGCAACCCGAAATTCAGGAAATTGCTGACTTCATAGGAGATAGTCTGGGCTTAGCATATCAGGCTGCCCAAACTCCTGCAGATATTATTCTGTTTGCAGGAGTTTCTTTTATGGCAGAAACAGCAAAAATAATATCCCCCGGGAAAAAGGTATTGCTGCCTGATCCGGAAGCTGGCTGCTCGCTGGCAGACGACTGCCCGCCCGGCAAGTTCAAAGAGTTTACAGATCAGTACCCCGACCATCTGATACTTACTTATGTAAATTGCAGCGCCGAGATAAAAGCCATGAGTGATATCGTATGCACCTCGGCCAATGCCCTGAAAATAATTAATTCCATTCCGGCTTCTCAACCGGTGCTATTTGCTCCGGACAAGCATCTGGGAAGATATCTTAAGGAGAAGTCAGGCAGAGACATGGTGCTATGGAACGGAAGCTGCCTTGTGCATGAAGCTTTTTCAGAAGAAAAAATTCTTGCTCTAAAGAAAGAAAACCCGGGAGCTGAAATCATAGTCCATCCCGAATGTGCCGAAGTGGTTATAATGATAGCTGATTTTATCGGCTCAACCGGCGAGCTGATAAAGTATGCTGCAACCAGCAGATCGGAAAAATTTATCGTGGTTACCGAAGCTGGTATTCTTCACCAAATGCAGAAGGCGGTCCCCGACAAGCTGATCATTCCGGCTCCGCCTTCTTTTTATACGTCCTGCAACTGCGGCGAATGCCCCTATATGAAGATGAATACATTGGAAAAGATCTACAACAGTCTCCTGCATGAAAAGCAGGAGGTATTTGTTGATGATAAAATAGCCCGGGATGCCATGAAGTCTATACGCAGGATGTTTGAAATAACGGAAGCAAAATGAAAATACGTACTGATTTCCTGATCATAGGATCAGGCATAGCCGGCCTGACCTATGCCATAAAGGTGGCAACGGATTTCCCTGATAAAAGCATCCTGGTCGTTACCAAAAGCAATGAGCTGGAGAGCAATACACGCTACGCGCAGGGCGGGATTGCAGCTGTGCTGATTCCATCCGAATCAGACTACCAGTCACATTATCAGGATACGCTTATTGCCGGCGATTTTTTAAACAGTTCATCCATAGTGGATCTGACAGTAAAATCGGCATCCGCACGAATCGGGGAGATTATTTCATGGGGAGCTTCGTTTGACAAGAACGGGCATAGCCTATATGATCTGTGCCTCGAAGGCGGGCATTCGCAAAAAAGAATACTGCACCATAAGGATATAACCGGACTGGAAATACAAAGGACGCTTTTAAATAAGATAAAAGAGTTTCCATCCATAAAAATTCTTACTCATTTCTTTGCCAACGATCTAATTCTGCATCCCCGGCATTCAGATACCTGTATAGGCGCACAGTTTATAAATATTGCGACAGAAAAGGAATATAAAGTTTTTTCTGAGAAAACAATTGTATGTACAGGCGGCATAGGGCAGGTTTATAAAAACACGACCAATCCGCTTATTGCTACCGGAGACGGAATCGCCATGGCGGCAAGAGCGGGTGCGGCAATAGAAAGCATGGAGTTTGTTCAGTTTCATCCGACTGCCTTATTTTCAAAAGGCGAAAATCCTTCTTTTTTAATATCGGAAGCTGTACGGGGCGCGGGCGCCATATTGGTAAATCATAAAGGAAATCCTTTTATGAATAACTACTCCGGCCTGGGCTCCCTGGCTCCCCGCGACATCGTAGCCAGAGCCATTGAGCATGAAATGAAAAAAGAGCAGGCCGAGCATGTATACCTGGATTGTACGAATATACCGATCGCCAGCTTCAGAAATGATTTTCCCAACATCTATTATAAATGCCGCTCGATAAATATTGAACCGGACAGGGATCTGATTCCGGTTGTTCCGGCAGCGCATTATCTATGTGGCGGAATAAAAACCGACCAATGGGGGCAGTGTACTATAAAGAACCTGTATGCCATAGGGGAATGTGCTTCTACAGGGTTACACGGGGCAAACCGACTGGCATCCAATTCATTGCTGGAGGCTTTGGTTTTTGCTCATCAGGCTTACGTGCATTCTACGGCAAGCCTTTCCAAAGCAAGTCCCTCTACCCTGCCAGAAATACATAGTGAAAAACCGGAAAAACTGACCACAGCAGACATAGAAGCGGATCGGATAAAAAGCAGCATAAACAGCCTGATGACTGACCATGCCGGCATTGTACGAAATACCGGATCCATATTGTCCGGAATAAAGGAGCTCGATACTATTTCAGAAGAAATCAGCTTACTAAAAAGCTCGTATAAAAAAACAGAAATCCTGAACCTGGCCGGGATTGCCGGGCTCATTCTCCGGGCTTCTCTTCAGCGAAAGGAGAATAAAGGTCTTTATTACAACACAGACCTTATTCAGCCAAAGCACAAAATACGCGCGTAAGGTACTCAGACATTGTCCTCGCAAAGCCACTCGCAGTACGAAGTGGATGTTTCATATAGCTTTAATTTCAGAAGCCTGACATGAGCAGGCAGACAGTCAGACAAAACACCTGCAAAGTACACGGTAAGGTTTTCGCAGGTAGGCTGAAAAGGCGTAAGAATAATTTTTTCGGTTACCGACTGCAATTGCAAAATATGATCTGCCGGAGTCAGACAATTCAGCACCAGCGCATGGTCATATGGATGCACAATCTCTTTATTTACGATTTGCTTGAGCTCCGAAAAATCCATAACCATACCATCTCCGGGGTCCAGCGGATTACACAGGGCTTCTCCGCCGATAGTGACATATAATGTATAGGAATGCCCGTGTATATTCCTGCACTGACCTTCATAATTAAGCAGCTGATGAGCCATTTCAAAGGTAAATGCTTTTGTAATTCTCAGATAGTTCATGGCAGCATTAAAAACTCAAGTTTAGGCTGCCAGATAGTTTCCGGCAATGACATAAATCATTTTTATAAAGTATTTAGTCTGGTACATTAGCATAATAAAAGACAAAAACATCCTTTATTAAACCATTATTTCTATGTCGGAAAGAGTGCAAACAAAAGAAAAAAAAGGGCTGAGAATAAACAGATTTTTTGTACCCCAGGGTCAAGACCCATACGATTTATTCAACTATGAGATAAGAGAATCAGCCATTAAAAACCCCGACGGCGAGGTTATTTTTGAAATGAGCCATGTAGAGGCTCCCAGAAACTGGTCGCAGGTAGCAACGGATATTATGGCTCAAAAATATTTTCGCCGTACGGGAGTTCCGCAGAAAGACGGAAGTACCGGCGGCGAATATTCAGTAAAGCAGCTGGTGCATCGCCTGGCAGATTGCTGGAGAGTATGGGGACAAAAGTATGGTTACTTTTCCTCAGAAGAGGATGCACAGGCTTTTTATGACGAAATCGTATATACCCTGCTGGCACAAATAGCCGCGCCCAATTCACCCCAATGGTTTAATACCGGATTATATAATTCGTACGGCATTACAGGATCTTCACAGGGGCATTATTTTGTGGACCCCAAGGACGAGAAGCTAAAGATGTCTTCCTCTGCCTACGAAAGACCTCAGACACATGCCTGCTTCATTTTGTCCGTAGAAGATGACCTGGTAAACGAAGGCGGAATAATGGACCTGCTGGTCAAAGAGGCAAGAATATTCAAGTATGGTTCAGGAGCGGGCACAAACTACTCAAAAATCCGTGCCACACATGAGAAGCTGTCGGGCGGCGGGCAGTCGTCCGGGCTTATGTCTTTTCTGAAAGTAACAGACAAGGCCGCCGGAGCTATAAAGTCCGGCGGCACAACCAGAAGGGCAGCCAAAATGGTGTGCGTAGATCTGGACCATCCGGAAGTCCCCGAAATGGTAAGCTGGAAGCTGAAAGAAGAAGAAAAGGTAGCCGCTCTGGTAGCCGGAGGGTTCTCTTCCGATTATGAAGGGGAAGCTTATCAAACCGTTTCCGGACAAAATGTGAATCTGTCGGTTCGTATCCCCAATGAGTTTTTTGAAAATCTGAAGGAAAATAAAAGCTGGAGCTTTACATCACGGACCAATGGGAAAGAACTTAAAAATATATCGTCAAAGGAATTGTGGAATCAGATCGCATTTGCTGCCTGGCAATGCGGAGACCCCGGAGTCCAGTTTGATACCACCATCAATGAATGGCATACCTGCCCGGAAGGAGGCAAAATACGGGCTTCCAATCCCTGCTCCGAATATATGTTTCTGGACAATACAGGCTGCAATCTCGCTTCAGTCAATCTGATCAGGTTCTGGGACAAAAAGAAACAGCTGTTTGATCACGAGCGATTTGCTCATACATGCAGAATCTGGTCTGTCGTATTGGAAATAACCACACTGATGGCCCAATACCCGACCAGGGAAATTGCTGCTCTTTCCTATGAATACAGACCCATAGGGCTGGGATTTGCCAATCTGGGAGGATTGCTGATGTCTTCAGGAATTCCATACGACAGCAGCCAGGGAAGAGCAATAGCAGCCTCGATTTCTTCCATCATGACAGGAACTGCTTATAAAACATCTGCAGAACTGGCAGCGGTCCTGGGGCCATTCAAACACTTTGAAAAAAACCGTAAAGCCATGCTGCGGGTCATGAAAAACCATAGAGCAGCCGCCCGCAACGATAAAAAGGCTTATGATGGATTGTCCATACAACCAGAGGGGATAGAAGAGAAATATTGTCCCCAGAATTTATTTGATGCTTCTCAAAAAGTATGGGATGAAGTGGTAAGGCTGGGCGAAAAGTACGGATACAGAAATGCTCAGGCTACGGTGGTAGCCCCTACCGGCACCATCGGCTTGCTTATGGATTGCGATACGACAGGAATTGAACCGGACTTTTCACTGGTAAAATTCAAAAAGCTGTCCGGAGGCGGCTACTTTAAAATAGTCAACAATGCCTTGCCTGCTGCGCTGCTAAGCCTCGGATATTCGGACTATGAAATAAATAATATTGTAGCCCATATTATAGGTCATGCAACATTCAGAAACTCACCATATATAAACCACGAAACCTTGCGATCCAAGGGATTTTCGGAATCGGATATAAAAACGCTGGAGGAAGGTGCACGATCCAGCTTCCATATAAACTATCTGTTCTCGGCCTTTGCACTGGGTGAGGAATGCATGAGGCGAATCGGCATAGATCAGAAGCAATATACTAAAGCTGATTTTAATTTACTGTATGCTCTGGGCTTTACAGAGCAGCAAGTAGAGGAAGCCAACAGCTACATATGCGGCACCATGGCCATAGAAGGCGCCCCCAACCTGAAAAAAGAACATTTGCCGGTCTTTGATTGTGCGAACAAATGCGGCCCTCACGGGAAAAGATTTTTATCTCCCCGTGCCCACATCAATATGATGGCCGCCGTGCAATCATTCATATCAGGTGCAATATCCAAAACAATCAATTTCCCGCATGAGGCAGAAGTAAAGGAAATTCAGGAAAACTTTGAATATGCCTGGCAAAAAGGCATTAAGGCCTGTACCGTTTATCGTGACGGAAGCAAGCTTTCACAGCCGCTGTCCTCTACCACCAGTAAAGAAAAGAACGCTTCAGAAAAGATCGATCAGACTGTTTTACTGGAAAATATGACAGCAGACCTGGTTCTGGAAGCTGCCCAGAAAATACTCAATGAATCATCAGACACAGCATTCAAAAGGGCATTGTCCGGAGTGGTAAGAAAGAAAAATCTGCCGGACAAGCGAATGGGATTTACTCAAAAAGTAAAAATAGACGGCAATCCGCTCTATATCCGAACCGGTGAATACGACGATGGAACGCTTGGAGAGATTTTTATCGATATGTATAAGGAAGGCGCTTCGTATCGTTCGCTGCTAAACTGCTTTGCTGTGGCGATCTCTGTCGGATTGCAATACGGAGTTCCGCTGGAGGAATTTGTCGACAAATTTACCTTTACGCGATTCGAGCCTTCCGGAAGTGTAGAAGGGCAGCCTTATATCAAATATTCTACCTCTTTATTCGATTTTATCTTTCGCATGCTGTCCTGGGAATACCTGGGCAGAGAAGATCTGCTGCATATAAAGCCAGAGCAACCCAAAAGCAATAAGCCTTTAAGCGCTGCAAACAGGGAAGAAGGTCCGTCTGCCGGAAAATCATTTAAAAATTTTGTCAGAACAGAGGAATATACGCAGGAGTTTTTGGGCTCTTTGATGGGCGATGCCCCCATATGCAATATCTGCGGACATATCACTGTACGAAACGGAACCTGCTACAAGTGCCTCAATTGTGGAAATAGTCTTGGATGCAGCTAAAAAGATCATGATTCGGACAGATTGGAATATGGAAGAAATACGGGCAATCTATCATCAGCCATTGCTAAAGCTGATTTCAGATTCGGCCGACATTCACAGGAGCCACCACAAGCCCGGAGAAATTCAGGCATCCTCTTTACTATCTGTAAAAACAGGCGGATGTACTGAAGACTGTGCCTATTGCCCGCAATCGTACAGGTATACAACCAATGTATTGCCCGGAAAGCTGGCGGCGATCGGAGAAGTCGTGAAAGCAGCAGCTGAGGCCAAAGCAAAAGGCTGCAGCAGATTCTGCATGGGAGCTGCCTGGCGGGAAATACGGGACAACCGGGATTATAAGAGAATCACCGAGATGATACAGAAAGTCTCCACCATGGGGCTTGAGGTGTGCTGCTCTATGGGTATGCTGAATTACAGCCAGGCTGTCGGGCTAAAAAAAGCCGGACTCTCAATATATAACCACAACATAGATACCAGTGATGACTACTATCCTGAAATCATATCTACAAGGAAGTTTACAGACAGGCTTGCTACCATCGCCAATGTCCAGAAAGCGGGCCTGGAAATCTGTTCCGGCGGGATAATCGGCATGGGTGAATCGGAAGATGACCGGATCAAAATGATACATATACTTGCAACGCTTGGCCGGCATCCGGCTTCTGTGCCTGTAAACAGGCTAATCCCTGTAAAAGGGACTCCCCTGGAAGATCAGAAAAAAACTACTGTCTGGGAGCTGCTGAGAGTAATAGCATGTATTCGCTGTGTGATGCCACAGTCACAGATCCGTTTATCGGCAGGCAGGTCACAATTGTCCTATGAGGAGCAAGCCTTATGCTTTATAGCAGGTACCAATGCGGTCTTTCTGGGAGACAAGCTGCTCACTGCTCCCAACTCGGACTATAACAAAGACATGGAAATGTTTGAGCTTTTAGGAGTTCGTCTAAACTAATAAAATCTGAAGAAATGAAACCAATTGAAAAGATAAAGATATCCGGTGCCTATGTATGGCCGATTATTGAAGGCGGCAAAGGTATTGGCGCAAGCAACGGAGAAACAGCCGGCGCTTTTGCAGCGGCCGACTCAGTAGGCACTATTTCGGGAGTATTTCCGCCTTCGCTCAACGAACATGGCGAAATGCAACCATTGATTTTTACAGGCACAACCCGCAAAAGCCGAAGCAGAGAAATAATAAGACACAGCATTGAGGGAAGCATCAGAGAAATAAAAAAAGCGCATGAAATATCCGGCGGCAGAGGAAGAATCCATCTGAATGTACTGTGGGGAGTAGCCGGCGCCGAAGAAATAATCGAATCGGTGCTTAGCCAGACCCAGGGCATGCTGCATGGAATAACCTGTGGCGCAGGAATGCCCTACAGGCTTGCGGCCATAGCAAAAAGGTACGGGGTTTATTATTATCCGATCGTATCTTCAGCAAGGGCTTTTTCGGCACTATGGGCCAGAACGTATAAAGAAGTTCCCGAGCTTCTGGGCGGAGTTGTATACGAAGACCCCTGGAAAGCCGGCGGACATAATGGTCTCTCAAGCAAGGATAATCCTCTTGAGCCGGAACACCCCTATTGGAGAGTAGAACAAATACGGACTGTCATGCTAAAACACGGACTGAAAGATGTTCCGATTATTATGGCCGGTGGTGTCTGGGATCTTAAAACGTTTGAAAACTGGATCGGCAATCCGGATCTTGGTCCTATCGGGTTTCAGATCGGAACCAGAAGCCTGCTGACTCAGGAAAGCCCGATTTCGGAGCAATGGAAAGAAAAGCTGATGACCGTACGAAAGGAAGATGTGGTTTTAAACAATTTCAGCTCCACCGGTTTCAATTCTTCGGCAATTAAAAATGAATTTATAAAAGAGCTGGAAGAAAGATCCTCCAGACAAATTGCCATATCGAAGGAACCCAAAGGCGAGTTTACCATACCGTTTTTAAAATCTGAAACATCAAAGGTGTATATTTCGGAAAGCGGCCGGCAGCAAGCCCGCAACTGGATTGTAGAAGGATATACAAAGTTTATGGAAACTCCGGATTCTACTTTACTGTTTGTAACCAAAGAAAAAGCCAAAGCGATCAAAACCGATCAACGCGACTGCAAAGGCTGTCTTGCTGCCTGCAAATTCAGCAGCTGGTCTGTCGATAAGCTAAAAAACTATACCACAGGTCTGTTGCCTGATCCCCGCAGCTTTTGCATATTCAAAACGTTGCAGAATATTATCTGCGGAGAAGACGCGGAATACGAGCTTATGTTTTCCGGACATACTACCTACAAATTCTCCATGGATCCCTTATATAGAAACGGGAATATACCTTCGATAAAAGAGCTGATTGCAAGAATGCTCCAGGGAGATTAATAACACCATCAATTTACCTGATTTGTACAATAAAGGCGGAATTTCCCATGGTGGGAAAAACCGCCTTTTTGTTTTTCTATACAGAAAACGGAGTCAACAATCTTTTACAGAATTACAGTATTTCTGCAAAATACGATGCAGGGAGGGGTCTGATTTATACTCAAAAAGAAACCGGGGAGCAGGCGCTTACTCGCTATACACTGATTGGCCGTTTATTCTTAATCATTAAAAAACAGACGTTCAATGCCGGGAAGCTCAAAATTTCAGCATCTTCAGGCCCGCCTCATCAGGTAGAGTACAAACACCGCAATAAGCAATACTATTACAGCCATTGCCTGATGAATAACACCCATCACTACCGGCACTTTATACAGCAGTGTAATTACTCCCAGGGTATATTGAAGAAGAATAATGCCACTGAGCTGCATAAAATTTCTTTTTAGCGGCAAATAATCCGGGAAGCGGTACACATAGATCGTTGCTCCACTTACCCAAATTAAAAGTATACTTCCTGTTAGCCGATGCATAAACTGAACAGCTATGCCATTGTCCAGAAAATTTTGCAGAACAGTACGCATGACTAGAATGCCATCAGGGATCCATTTCCCGTTCATTTTGGGAAATGTATTGTACGCAAATCCTGCTTTCAAGCCGGCAGTAAAAGCCCCATACAGCAGCTGAGCTGCAATGAGGAAAACAATGCCCATCATCAAATAATAAATTTTTCTGCTTACCGGCACCCTTGCGACCTGCATGGTTTCCAGCGCTGTTACAAAAATCACTGAAATCAATAAGCAGGCCAGTAAAAAATGTGCTGCCAGACGGTAATGGCTCACGTGCGGGCTGTCTGCCAGACCACTCTTTACCATAAACCATCCCATAAAACCCTGTAAGGCACCCAGCACAAAAATCAGAATCAGTCTTCTGCCCAATTGCAGGCTTATTTTTCGCTGAAAAAGAAATAAACCCAAAGGAATGATAAATGCGAATCCTGTTATCCTCCCCAGGAGTCTGTGCGTATATTCCCAGAAAAAAATAAATTTAAACCCGCTCAGGTCCATGGCCGGATTGAGCCTGATAAATTCAGGAAACTGCTTATACTTTTCAAAAGCAATTTCCCAATCCTGCTGCGTAAGCGGAGGAATTGCACCCGATATCAGGTTCCATTCTACAATTGATAATCCTGAACCGGTCAGTCTGGTAATCCCTCCGATTATAACCATCAGAAATACAAGAAAACAGCCTGTAAACAGCCAGATCGTGATACTCCTTTTTTTCATTATACCTTCACGGTTCTGTATTTCAGCTTATACAATTCGCCATCTCTTTCCAGCCAGGCCACCAGCATGCTATTGCTGTCAACAGCAAGCAGGATCGGGTGCATGGTATCCGATGCCTCCTCCGACAGAGCAAAGGCAGCCTTACCGGCAGAGGCTACATTTTTCAGAAACACTCTGTTGTAATAGGCCCCCTTATATTTCACCGGTTCGCTCCAGGACAAAAATACCTTCTGATCCGACAGGGAAGCAATATGCGCATGTCGTGCCTCACCCGAAACCAATCGTCTCTGCTGAAAAGTTTTGCCACGGTCTCCGGAAAAAGTATAATAGATACCGGCCTCAGAAGCTCCGGTAAACCAGGTAAAATGCATAACGCCCTCCGATTCGGCAATATCGGGTCCTGCATGAGGGCATCCTTTAATCATCCATTTGTCATTGCTTATACATACAGGATTGGCAAAAGTAAGACCGCCATCCCGGGAGGTGATCAACAGTATATCCCGGCAGCCATCCTGCAGCAGCCCTCTGTACAGGGCACAGACTCTGCCGTCGGCAGCTACATACAACCGTGTCCTGCAGCACTGGCAGGTATTGGCTGCAATTCTGTAATCTCTTCCAAAGCCTTTTCCCGGAGCAGTTTTTGCCCAATATAATTCGGATCCGGTATCACTGCCGGCATTGCGCGTATCCAGCCAGATTACCCCGATTTCACCATCCGGCAAAACAGCCACATCGTGAAAAGCATGGCTGTTTCCCTCCTCATCCGAATGGATATTCTTCGCTTTGGTCCAGCTTTTCCCCTTATCGGCTGAAATAACATATTCAATGGTTCCGGCAAAGCGGTTCTGAGCCGTAGGCTTTCGTTTGGCAAATACTGCTACAACAGAACCGTCCTGCTTAAAAGCAATTTTAGGTGCGCCCTCTCCATGTCCGTCGGTGCAGCCTTCTGTTCCGGGGACTTTGACAGGAGCAGAAAACGTATTTCCCTGATCATAGGAGATAGCAAAAACCATATGGTTTTTCCCGGAAGACGGCTCCTCTTCGATCCATGATATAACCGGATTGTTGTCCTGATCCCTGGTAAGGTAATGCCCGTAAGCATTTTTGCCGGAATCCGAAATAAGCCTGCTTTCGCTGCCGGCATTTGCGGCAGAGACCGAACCAGCAAGGACATAAAGCAGCAGAGATGCTATTTTTGTTTTCATAATTCCTAAAAGATATATTTGATGGACAATCCTGTGTAATAGTTTCTGCGTGGTGACGGGTTATAGAACCGTGGCAATGAACCGGGTCCGAATCCTTTTGCATTTAGGCTGACAAAAGAGGAATATTTTGAATCCAGCATATTATTTACACCTGCAAAGATTTCTACAGGAATATTTTTCAGGATATATTTTCTATAGCCGGCCTTACAGTTCAGCAAGCTGTACCCTTCGGTATAAATGCTATTGTCATCGAGTATGGGAAACCGGTCTATATACTGAAATGTAGTATATACATACAAGCCGAATTTTGTTTCTACATCCAGCCCCGCATTAAAGATATTCGATGGCACACCAGTCAGCTTTTTTCCGGAGTAATCTTTATTATCAATACGATATTCTTTGAAGTAAAAATTATTCAGGGTATAGGAGATAAAAGGTCTGATCAGGGAAACAGATTTGTTTGTCCTTGTCAGCTTATAGGATACCGTACTTTCTATCCCGTTATGAGCAGTTTTCCCTGCATTTACATAAACAGTCTGATAGGGAGCCACCGTTTGCGGAATCAGCTCATTGCTGAGCTGAAGCGAAAAGAAAGAAACATCGTAGCTTAGTCTTTTCTTCAGAAAATCTCCGCGTGTTCCCAGCTCATAGTTTATCCCCTTTTCAGCCTCCACTGAATAATTGATGCTGCCGTCGGGGTTGGAAATTTCCCCGTCTGTAGGAGGAGAAAAACCATAGCTAATGCTGGAATAAACAGCATACTGATCCCTGAAAATTTTGGACAAACCTACTCTGGGTGTCACAACGGGCCTGAATACTTTCTTTCCGGTAAAATCGACTCCGTTGCTTTTCAGCAGATCTTCAATACGATATTGAATACTGTTGGTACTAACTCCGGTAGTCAGGATAATACTTTTTTTAAACTCAAAATCAGCCTGTCCGAAAATACTGTACTGGTAAGCATTCACTATTTTATCCTGGGTCATATCACCCTCTGCACCCCGGTTATTTACATAATACCTGCTTTTATTATTTCCCTGCAGGTATTCCCCGCCAAGAGTAAATCTGGCTTTTACCGAGCTGATCTGCTTTTCGTAAATAATACGTGACCGGCCGCCCAGACTCAGGTACTGCCCTTTTATATAGGCAAACACAATCGGGTGATCCAGGTCGTACATGCTGGTATAGATCGTAGTGATCAGGGATAAGCCTTGGGAAAAAGAATGATCTGCAGAAACTCCCACCCTGGTCCAGCTCTGATTCCGGCCTGCATTTTTTTCCAGCTCCGAAGGCGATGCCATGGTCGGATTTTCAGCAAACTGAATGCTGTCCAGTGCTCCCGGCAGCTGAGTATTCTGTTGCGAATGATTAACGAATACAGAAAATATAGTTTTTTCTGAAGGATAAAAACGGGCAAATACAGAGACAAATTTTCGTTCATCGGCGCTATGATTTCTATATCCGCTATACTGCTGGGTTCCGAAAGTGGCAATCACATTGGATCTGGCGCCCCCAAGCTTAAGCGATGCATTCCATTTGAAAAGGCCGTAGCTGCCAGCCATAGCGGATGTTTCAAATGATTTGGCATTGGAAGGAGCTTTTTCGCTTCTGATAGTAAGCACGCCACCCAATCCTGAGCCATAGATACTGGAAGCAGGACCTTTAATTACTTCCACAGAGCCTAAGGTGCCGATATCTAATCCTTCGAGCCTGGTAAAGCCGTTTGCTTCTGTGAGAGGAATTTCATTGAGGTAGATCTTAAGATTACGGATACCATACGATGACCTCACTCCTACTCCGCGAATCGAAATTCTCGAATCACCCAAATGGCTTTGATCTACCATAACTCCGGGAATTAAATTCAGAGAAGACTGTAAGGAAACTCCTCCAGACCGCTGAATGTCTTTTTGAGTAACAAGCCCGACTGAGCCAGGGACCTCAAGCAGCCTTTTATCAGAATCGTAGGCGGTAGTAACCACTTCATTCAGGCTTAGTATTGCGGGACTGAGCTTTATAAGCATTTTGTCGGAATAGCTTTCCCTGGCGAGCGTTAAGGTATCATAACCCATATAACTGATAATAAGCCGGTCAGAAACCCCGTCAGCCAACTCAAATTTTCCGTTCTGATCGGTATATATAAATGTGCTATCATTCAATTGTATCGTAGCCAGAGGCAAGGCTTCCTGGGTTTCTTTGTCAATTATCCTCCCGTTTACCGTCTGGGAATAGACCGCATGGTATACTGTGAATACGCATACGAATGCCGTACTCACAACTATTTTTAAAGTCATGGTGTTGTTATTTAGTGTAAATCAGAAATTTCAAAGTGGGGGAACTAAATAACAGAGGGAGGATGAAAAATATCTGACCAGTAAGTGCCTGCATAAAAAATATCCAATGGCGGAAATACAGTCACATTATATACAAAGAAAAGGATGCTGTCAAAAACAAAGGAAGCCGGGCTGGTTGAATACGCTCTTTCGTTCTCAAAAACAAATGTACCCGTTTTTTTTGAATCTTCACCGGCCTTGTTCAATTCATTTCTGAGATAGCATGTCCCCTCACAACCGGTCCCCTTATTCTTACAGAAAAGGGTCGCTATCTTCTCCTTATTTACGCTATAGTTCAGATACGGCAAAACCGTCCTGAAAGAAGCAGTCAGGTACAGTAACAAGAGCAATATGCTTACGCCTTTTTTCATTATAGGACCCAAATTTAAACAATCCGGTATGTAAAAAAGATGACAAGTTTACTCAATGCAAATGATATAGATCATTTTTATCAAAAATTTTTTGACGGATAATTGTGTTTATATAAAAGATAAAAAGATCTTTTATTCTACAAATAATCAACTTATATTTAGTAAAAACAAAATCATGGAAACACTAAACCTGGATGTGAGGGTAATAGAACCGAGATTCAAGCACCCGACAATTTTTAATACTTTTGACAACCTGATCAAAGGCGAGGCTTTCATAATCATCAACGATCACGATCCGATGCCGCTTTACTATCAGCTGTTGGCCGAGAGACCAAATCAGTTCACCTGGGAATATCTTCAAAACGGCCCTGATGAGTGGAGAGTAAAAATTGAAAAACCTCTGGCACAAGCAACACCGGAAGGAAAAACAATGGGCAAAATAGCCACTGAAGATTACAGAAAGGCGCTGGTATTTAAAAAATTCGGACTGGACTTTTGCTGTGGCGGAAAAAGAACGCTGGAGCAGGCAGCCAAAGAAAAAGGAATTGATCCCGAGCCTGTACAGAAAGAGCTGGATGCGCTTGACCAGAAAACAGATACCGGATTTCAGGACTATACCAAATGGGGTATTTCTGAGTTGGTAAGCCATATTATAGAACGCCATCATGGGTATGTAAAAGAAAGAACTCCTGAAATAAAATCTATACTGAACAAGGTAGTCAGTGTGCATTCCGCCGCTCATCCGGAGCTGCTTGATATATTTCAGAACTTCAGCTGGCTGGATCAGGACCTGGCTGATCATATGCTGAGGGAAGAAAACATATTGTTCCCATATATGCAGGACCTTGATCAGACAAGGAGCGTACCTCAGAATGCCGTTATTCAATCTATTACCAGGGCCATGGAAGAGGAGCATGAAACAGTCGGGGAGTATCTGGAGAATCTGAGAAAAATAACCAATGACTACCAGGTTCCCAAAGGCGCCTGCGGCAGCTATCGCTTGCTGTACAGCCTGCTGAATGAATATGAAGATGATCTGCACCTGCATGTACATTTGGAAAATAATATACTGTTTCCCAAAGCTGCAAAGCTGGAAGAGCAACTCTTAAAATGACACGGGTATGATTATTAACAATCAAACCAGAATCTCTGATATAATTCAGGAAAATGAAAAGGCTATTGACGTTATCGCGTCTATTAATTCTCATTTTCGCAAATTAAAAAATCCGGTTCTGAGAAAACTGCTTGCTTCAAAGGTAACTTTGGGGCAGGCAGCCAGAATTGGCAATGTCAGCAACCAAACCATACTGGATAAGCTGAAAGAGATTGGCTTTGAAGTAGCCGAATCGCTCCCGGAAAAAGAAGCCGATACAGAAAAGGCGGGTTTTGAGATTGATACAAAAAAACTGCGGACTTTGGATGTAAGACCCTATATCGAATCAGGATCAGATCCTTTCCCGATCATCAGCAAAGCGATAAAGAAGCTGTCAGCTAACCAGACTTTATTGATTATAAATACCTTTGAGCCTGTGCCACTGATCAGGCTTCTGGAATCTCAGGGTATACGCTCCATGGTTCATCAAGAATCGAAGGAATTATACAAAACCTATTTTCAAAAAAGCGAAAAAGCTGAATCAGACGGCCATACCGGGCATACGGAGCTTTCGTATGCTGCATTGCTCGAAAAGCTGGATGGCAGGCTCAAAGAAGTTGATGTGCGGGAAATGGAGATGCCCTACCCTATGATAACAATACTCAATGAGCTGGCTGAGCTTGAGCAAGGTCACGGCTTACTGGTCCATCACAAAAGAGTACCGCAGTTTCTGCTGCCCAGGCTGGATGAGCAAAAATTAAAATACGCCATACAGCAGGCGGAAGATGACTATGTACTGATGATAATAGCTAAAGACTAATACAATGATAACAGGAGTAACACCGCAAAAACTATCTCCGGCCGATATGATAATCCCGTTTTTTGTTCTTTCGGCATTATCCTATCTGACTCTGACTGTATTGATCTATTTTGCGGCTGACAGCTTCAGCCAGCATTATTTTCATCCCAAGCTGCTGGCTATTACCCATGTGGCAGCATTAGGCTTCATTACTTCAGTAATAATAGGTTCTCTTTACCAGATGTTTCCGGTAATATTTGAAACCGAAATTAAAAACGAAGGCCTGGGAAGGCTTTCATTCTACGCGCTCATGTCCGGGCTGCTGTTTCTGGCACATAGCTTCTGGGTATTTAATGTAGGCTATGCTTTCCATATAGGCGGCTGTCTGACGGTACTGTCGCTGGTACTTTTTTCATACGTATTTTACAGTTCCGTACGAGGCTGCCCAAACTGGAAAATAGAATTTGATTTTATTTCTACTTCAGTGCTTTGGCTATTGCTGACCGGACTGGTCGGATTATTATTAGTGTTCAACTTTACCTATCCCTTTATTCCAAAATCGCATCTGGAAATTCTTAAAATACACGCCCATATGGGGCTGGTCGGCTGGATAGTGCTTCTGGTTATAGGAGTTTCGTCACGCCTGCTGCCCATGTTTATCATTGCCAAAAGCCCGGATACAACACCGCTAAAGTATTCATACGGTCTGATCAATACAGGTCTGTTCCTATTCTGTGTTACCGTTTATTTTGCCCTACCAGCCTGGCTGATTTACGTCTCGGTTTTCCTCATAGAAGCAGGCATAGCCATCTTTCTGTACTTTATGTATTATGTATTCAGAGAGCGGATACGCAGGAAGCTGGATGCCGGGCTCACGCTGACTTTTATATCTTTTCTGCTGCTGGTAGCTGTATTGCCGCTGGCAATGCTCATACCTTCTGCCGTGCTTCCCGAAAAAAACATGATGACTCTCCGGATCGTTTACGGAGTAATGATACTCCTGGGGGTTTCCGGCGCACTGATACTTGGGCAAACTCTGAAAATAGTACCATTCATATTGTGGATGTTCCGTTTTCAGCAATTTTCCGGAACAAAAAAAATCCCATTGCCCAAAGATATGGTATCCGAAAAAATATCCGGAGCCGTTATGTATTTGTTTCTTGGTGGCTTGCTTATACTGCTTGTTTCGCTTATCTTAAACAGCATACCAGGCAATAAGACAGCTGCAATCCTGCTGATTGTTTCGGCAATACTATTTAATATCAACATAGCCAAAGCCCTGTTTTTCAAAATAAAATAAATCGATATGGAACCCGATAAGCTTACAGACAGCATATATAAAAGCCTGAATGAGGTAATAGATCCTGAACTTGGTATAGGAATTGTGGATCTGGGGCTGATATACGAAGTGAAAGCAGCAACCGGCCGAAAAGAAATTGAAGTAGCTATGACGCTGACTACACCCAATTGTCCGATGTCCGAAATTCTGCCCAACCTGGCCAGGGATACATTAAGATCCCGATATGCCGATCATGCAATAAATGTAAATGTGGTATGGGAACCAGCCTGGTCACCGGAAAGAATATCCCCGAATGGCAGACGAAACCTGGGAATGAAATAAATATGTATTTTTACATTTATACTAAAAAGGTCTATGTTTTCTAAAAGCTGCGAATATGCCATCCGTTCTATTTTCTATATTTCCCTGAAAAGCCAGGAGGGAAGAAAAATAGGTATCAAAGAAATTGCAGAACAGCTGGATATGCCTGCCCCTTTTCTTGCCAAGATCCTGCAATCCCTTGTCAGGAACAAAATCATATCTTCGCTTAAAGGTCCCAACGGAGGCTTTTTCGTATCAAACCCCAAAAAAATATCGCTCATTAAAATAATAGAAGCCATCGACGGAATCGATGTATTCAAAAAATGCACTATAGGCCTCAAAAAATGCTCTGATACAAAACCATGCCCTGTCCATCATCTGATCAAGCCTTACAGAGATGCGCTGAAAGGCACACTGGCAACCAAAACGCTGGACCAGATAATCACAGAGCTGGAAGAGCACAAAACGTTTATCTAGCTTTATATTTAAGAGGACAAAGCTTAAGGCCCAAAGACCGCGATGCGGTCATCAGCGGGAAGCATGATCCCGTTTTTTATAGCGCTGACACGAGAACCATCAATTATTCTTCCAGAAATCAATTAGTTGTCCCCCAGGCGCCGGATCCCGGGTTTAGAAATCTTTACTTCTTACTTTCCGCACAAATAGCCAGAATGGCATACCCATCCAGAAGAAAAAGCTGAACGCTGCGATCGTAATCCCTTTTGCAGTACCCAGGTACTCTTTAAAAACAGCCCCGGTATATCCCATAAGCGAGGATATTTCCATTTTAAGCAGGACCATTACCCTGGCAGTATCAATAGGATTGAGCAACGTAAGCCCGACAGTCACACCCTCCAGCGGATAGTCCTGAAACATGATGAGACAAAGGAGAAAAATGCCATCATACAAAACAGCGAAGTACAGCCAGATCAGAATGCCAAAGCCAAAGCCTTTGATCCGGTTTTCATTTAACAATGAAATATAAAAAGAGATCGTAACGAAAATAACTGTCAGAACAATTCCGGTAATAATAAGAATGATAAAGCTGGCAAGGGCATCACTCAGAAAAACGCCATAAAGGCCAAACGGGATAAGAGTACCTATTGTAAAGCACAAGGTCAGGCTGACAGCCAGAGCAGCAATGAGCCCCAGAAAGACGTGAAACCTTTTCAGAGGCTGGGCCAGCAAAAGCTCTGCAAACTCACGGGAGCTGTAATAATACATAATCCCGAAGAGTATGCTGATCAAAGGAATAACCCCCAGTGCGACGCTCATCATGCTGACAATAGCTTTTTCGAATGTATTGGCAAAAAGCAGCATGGCGCTGCTGGCAATCAGAAAAAAGGCCATATATATGACAAGCCATAAGCTTCTGAACAGATTGTAGAAGCTATATTTAAATACTTTCAGCATGATTAGTTAAATAAGTTATTATTTTCAAGAATTTTTGCGGCAGCCTTTTCCAGGCTCTCTTCGTTCTGCTCCAGTTTTATTGTATCCAGCGTGCCTTGAAAAAACACTTTTCCTTCCAGAATAAATATGATATTGTCGGACAGCTCTTCGATCTCTGTCATATAGTGAGTGATAAGCAAGATGGTTTTTCCTTTTCGCTTTTCTTCCAGAAGAAGATCTTTAAAAAGCAATCTGGAAATAGGATCCAGCCCGACCGTAGGCTCGTCAAAAATGAGGATAGAGGTATCAAACATAAAAGCCAGAATGGCATTTACCTTCTGTCTCATCCCCCCGGAAAGCTCTTTCAGCTTTTTGTTCAGATGATTTTCAAGCTTGAACAGGCCAATAAGCCGGCCGGCATCGCCGGGCTGCTGCCTTACATCCTGAATCATGCGAATCAGCTCAATGACCGATATATTCTCAGGATAATTGGCAATCTGAGGCATATACCCGATCTCTTTTCTGTAAGCCCAGTCATTGACTGTATTCATATCGTTAATCCGTATTTCACCCGCATCAGGAATAACAAGGCCAAGTATTGCTTTCATGAGAGTAGACTTGCCGGATCCGTTAGGCCCCATGATAGCGGTTACCTCTCCTGATTGTATAGTGGCATTAATTTTCTGAAGCACCGTTCTCTTTCCAAACATCTTGGTCAGATCAGAAATCTCAATATGGCTCATAGGGGTATTCTTTTCATCAAGGGTTTATCATCACTCAGGGTTTCGGGTATAAGCGCCGGCACAGCCTGTTCTATAGAATCCAGCAGATCAACCATGAAGCTCCTGAGCAGCACAATGGAGTGAGGAATTTTTTCTACATAAACAGAAAACAGGCTTACAGGACGATAGGCCTGATCGCCGGTTCCGTTCTTGTCCAGATCGTAGCCTTTGTACTTATCCCAGAAGTTGCCGGAGGTATAGTTCTGTTTTCCTGATTCGAAGGAGTTGGTCGTTATATCAAAAGTATTATTCAGAAAATTATTACGCGAAATAGTATTCTTCAGACAATTTCCCATAAACTTAATCCCCCACCCATTTGAAATAAATTCATTATCGGTCAGCTGAAGGCTGTTTGCTCCTTCCATAAAAACCCCCATGGTATTGTTCTTAAATTTGTTCCGCTTAATAGTGCTTTTGCTGATATCTTTAAGCAATAAGCCATAGGCTGCCGCCCCCCGGTTCTCTTCAAATATATTATCTGTCATTTCAATATTCCGGGTGTACATTACAGCTACTCCGGCGCCATTATTTTTGAAAATATTGCAGGCATACGTATTGCCGTGCGAAAACATAAAATGAAGGCCGTATCGTAAATTGTCCTTACTCAGATTGTTGGTAACTTTGCAGTTTTCAGAAAACTCGAGATAAATTCCATCCCGGTGACTGTCGGATTCATTAAACTCTACCTGAACAAATGAGCATTTCCAGAGATGTATTCCATTTCCGGAGCCCGATTCCTTTACAGACTCTCCGTTAAGTATATTATTGCTCACTATACTGTTGCTGACACCGGACAGATAAATGGCAAAGTAACAATGAATAAGCTGATTCCTCTCAATTGTACAATCAGAGGAATTTTCAACCTTTATACCTGCATAGTCCTTTACACTGCTATATCCGGAGTTCTGAATGGAAAACCCTTCTATTTTTACATTATCAGAGCGAATAATAACAATATCGCCCCCGTTATTCCCATCAATCACGGGTAAGTCTCTGCCTACTAAATGGATCGCTTTGTCAATAATCAGATTGTTTTCCCGGTAATACCCTTTTTCAACAATAATTCTGTCTTTTGCAGAAGCGACCTCCAATGCATCAGCGATCCGGACATATTTCTGAGATGGCCCGACATATATATCTTTCCCCAGAAGAGTAAGAAGGCCTGCATGAAAAAACAATAGAATCAGTGCGGCTTTCATTGTTATTAATTTAAATTCAGAATATGACCATTCATATTCATGATTAAGACTTTAGCCTCTTCCCAGCTTAAGGGAGTTCCTGCATATTCATTCTCAAACTCATTTCGTTGTATTTCATCGGCATAGGCAGAAATATTGGCACCCATGGGACTAGGGAAATTTTCACTCTGAAGGTAAACAGCCTGCGATGCATGAATCAGCTCGCCCTTCTGGCTGGCATTGGCGACCAGATACAGCTCCACTTTTTGCCTTGCCTGATCGTCCAGCTCGTCCGTAAAATTCACCATACACTCCAGCGCATCGAATTTATAGATTTTACCATATTTTGTAACCAGCTCTGCTCCAAAGCGCTCATCAACAATTTTCATCTTACAATGCGTGCATATATCCTTGCCATATACAATCGGTTCCGGTCCTGAGTTGCAGGAAGAAAACACAAAAGCAATGGCAAAAAACAACACCAGCATAGAGCCAAAAGCCTTATTACTGAATGTCCCCGGTATTTTACAGGACCCGCTTTTGCTGTCAGGAAGACTATTGTACACAAGCAGTAATACGGCAGCCAGACCGGCTATAATAATTATAAATCCTCCGATATCGGGATAGGAATGAGCAGTAAAGTTCAATAGCTGCTTGCTTCCCAGCAGCGGGGGCTGATAAGACATCCCCGGTATCTTTATAGCAGCCGTCGGATCCAGATTATGACCGTAATCATACTCCCACAAGTAAAAATCAACAGCACCCGCAACACCCAGTATGCTAAAAAGAATAACCCAGGTATAGAGCATCCATTTTTTTCCGATGGCGGCAGTCAGCAGCCCCAGGCCGATAATTGCTCCCAAAAGATATGGCATATACCGGAGTTCAGGGATAGAAGATTCATCAATTTTCTGCATTCCGATATAATGATTCAACCCGTTGATGGTATTAATATCACCGGCCAGCCGGTTGATCCAGATTTTCATGCCCAGCCCTTCGGGGTATTGCGGCGCTTCCAGATCAATTTCCCAGATCGGAACAAAGTATGCAACAATAAGCGCCAGCGAAAGAAATACAATGATGGTTTTCGAGAATCGTTTCATAACTACAGGATTCTGTTTTTAGAGCAAAAGGAGTCTTTCGACTCCCTTTTGCGTTATTTTCAACAATTAATCGTTTTCGCCTAAGCTGTACGATACCGGTACATTCGAACCTTTGGGCGATACTCTGACATATCCCTGCATTTCCTGGTGAAGCGCCGAGCAGAAATCAGAACAATAGAAAGGAAATACTTCAGCGGTTTTAGGTATCCACTTCAGCGTTGCAGTCTCTCCCGGCATAATCAGAAGCTCGGCATTTTCGGCTCCCTTTACTGCAAAGCCATGAGGTACATCCCAGTCCTGCTCAAGGTTGGTAATATGCCAGTAAACGACATCTCCTACCTGAATCCCTTCGATATTATCCGGAGCGAAATGTGAACGAATGCTGGTGGCATATATATGCACTTCATTGCCTTTTCTTTCAACCCGTGCCTCTTTCTCTGATTTAATGGCGTACGGGTGTTCATTTTCGGACAGCTTGTATATCTTCAGCTGATCCTTTGTGACCAGCTCGGCCGGAATAGCCTGAGCATAATGCGGCTCTCCGATCGTAGGGAAATCAAGCAGCATCTCCATTTTGTTGCCCGAAATATCAATAAGCTGCGCAGATTGTGTCAGCTCAGGACCAGTTGGCAGGTACCGGTCTTTTGTAATCTTGTTGAGTGCGATTACATACTTGCCATATGGTTTTCTGGTATCTCCGCCCGGTATCATCAGGTGTCCGATAGAATAATACGCAGGCACTCTGTCGACTACTTCCCTGGTTTCAATTTTCCACTTTACAATTTCGGAAGAAACAAACATGGATGTATAAGCATATCCCTTGCCGTCAAATTCTGTATGCAACGGACCCAGACCTGGTTTTTCAACCTCGCCTGCCAGCGCCGCTTCATAGTTTATAACCGGGATACCCTCAAAATCGCCGTCAAACTGCTTGTTCTCAATAGCCTTAAGCATCTTTGAGAAAGCAAATACAGGCAAAACCGACGCAAGCTTTCCGGAAGCGACTATGTATTCACCCGTAGGGTCTATATCTACACCATGAGGAGACTTGGGGCACGGAATATAGTAAATCATATCGGGGCAGTCTCTGGAGTCCAGAATCTGTACTGTTTTGATTTTTTCAGAAACAGTCGAATGTCTTTTCTCATCCCAATAGTTATGTATGTGAGCACCCTCACTTATTTTTGCTTTTCCGGCTTTTACATACTCTTCGGCTTTTTTCCAGTTAATAGCCATGATAAAATCCTTGTCTTTCTGACTGGCATACGCTTCCTTGAGCGTCTTGGCCTGCTCGGTATTGTATGTAGTAAAGAAAGTCCAGCCATGAGAAGGCCCTTTGCCGGAATGCGCCAGATCATAATCGAAACCGGGAACAAGAATCTGAAATTCTACATTCATTCTGCCTTCATCAGAGACCTTTATAAAAGACATCATGCCTCTGAAGTTCTCCTTGTAAGTAGAAATGGACACATCCTTTTCGCTAATGGGTATACTAAAGCGCGTGCCAGCTACCACATATTCGGTATTTTCAGTCAGATAGGGAGATGAGTGGTTGCCACCGGTATTAGGAATTTCGATTATTTCCTCCGTTTTAAAGCTTTTCAGATTTATACGGGCAATACGTGGTGTATTATTTCCATTGATAAACAGCCATCTTCCGTCCTGCTCTCCGTTGGTTTGCGACAATTTGGGGTGATGGGCATCATCCCAGGGGATAAAACCATACGATGTCTCCAGCATAGGTCTGGTTTCTTCGGAATACCCATATCCGTTTTCAGGATTCTGCGAAAAGACAGGAATCACTTTGAGCAACCTTCCTGAGGGGATTCCATAAACACTCACCTGTCCGCTAAAACCACCGGACATAAATCCATAAAGTTCATCATGTTTGCCCGGAGCGACATATACTTTTGACGCTGCATCACTGCCAATTACCGAGGCTCCTTTATCCTGCATTTTGTTTTTGCAGGAAAAAAGTACCCCGACTGCAGCAAAGCCAATTAAGACTCTTCGGGCCGTGCTATTTATACAGGATTTCATATTAGTTAGGGTTAATTGTTTGTTTAAAGATTAATTGCCATTAAAAGCTATTGTGCTTTTTCATCTTTATCCCTGAAAAACTCAAGGATAGCTCTTGTTTCTTCTTCAGATACATCCTGATAGGTCATCTGGGTCAGATACTCCTCCAGCAGCTTCTGGCCTATCGGGTCTTTTTGTGTCATTTCAACCGGATTCATAATCATGTTCATAATCCATTCCGGTGTCCTTCTTGATGTTACCCCACCCAGGCTGGGACCTACATATTTGACATCAAACTTGTGACAGGCAGCACATTTGCTTTCAAACACCAGCTGACCCTGCATTACAAGCTCCTGATCGACAGGTCCGATTTCGACAGAGCTAAAAGGCCCTATCCCCTTGTTTTTTAAAGGATCAGCTTCTACAGCCTGTACAGCCTTACTGCCTGCTGAGGACGTTTGCTGATCATCTGCCGCCTGCTCATTGTTTCCCGAGCAGCTCACCAATAATGCTGACAGGAAAAAAGGCACGAGAAAAAAAATTCCCCGATACCTGTTGTTTGTTTTGATTTTCATAATGGTCATTTCTTGTTGATCTTTTGATACAAATCTATCTTCAGTCAATACAAACTAAAATGACTTATGCTATTTTTTAAAATGATCGAAATCAATACACTGAATCAATATATTGTATTACAAATAGTTAACTTTATTAAAAACGCACTTTATAAGCGTAAAAAAGAAGATATACAGGTCCTTTTATACTTTTTATTAGTATTTTTAAGCATATTTGCAACAATATGAAACCAATTATTTATGCTTGTGCAGGCTGTTCCGGAGCAGGACAAATTGCCTATAAGCTGGCCTTAAAAATGGACCGGGAGCAGGTAGCCGAAATGTCATGCCTGGCAGGGCTTGCTTCCGGCAAAAAAACCTTTACCTCAAAAATCAAAGACCGTCCGGTATGGATCATCGATGGCTGTGCTATTGAATGTGCCAAATCAATCTTAAAAAATATGGGTATCAGGGAAGCAAAACATATACAATTGCATAAATTTGGCATCAAAAAAAATCAGAGCCCCGATGAAGGGGTAGACCTGAACCATTTACAGATACTGGCCAGTCATGAGGAATAATAACCGGAACAGCTATAGTTACCTGATTCCATTAATAAACCTTCTGGTAGCAATGCTACTCGGGCTATTATTGAGGTATATTCCTGTTCAGAGCAGCTTTTCACTAAACTACAAATTCCTCCTGCATGCGCATTCCCATGTAGCTTTTCTGGGCTGGATTTTCATGGCTTTATTTGCCCTGATCCTGAAGGTATTTCTTAATACAACTCCCTTTCAATCCCCGAAATATCGCACCCAGTACTGGATCTCGCAGCTATCAGTTACCGGTATGCTGATTTTTTTCCCGATTCAGGGCTATGCCTTGTTTTCCATACTATTTTCCACCTTGCATATATTGGTATCCTGGTGGTTTTCCTATTCCCTGCTCAATGATTTCAAAGCAAACAAACTGATAAAAGACCGGTTTCCCATATCTGTAAAATTTATAAAAGCCTCACTGCTCTTTCTGATACTTTCCTCTGCGGGTCCTTTCGCACTGGGCGCTTTTATGGCAAAAGGGCTTTCATCACATCCGGTATACGATCTTTCTATCTATTTTTATCTGCATTTTCAATACAACGGATGGTTTGCTTTTGCGCTCATAGGGATAATAATTGCCATATACGAGTCAAAATTATCAGTAAAAAATACAAAGAGCCTCCACTATTTTTTCTGGCTGATGTTCCTGTCCTGCATTCCGGGATATTTATTATCAACCCTTTATCTCAATCCCGCAAGACCGGTCTTTCTGGTAGCCTTAGCTTCGGCCCTGGCTCAGATTGCGGCCATATTCTTTGCCAGGAAAGCGCTTCATGATATTAAGCCTGTTGCCAGAAACAGTGCCCTGGCAGCCTTTATGATCCGTTTAGCCTTTGCTTGCTTTATTGGTAAGGTAGTACTTCAGTCAGGCTCTGTATTTATACCGCATTTGCTAATCAGAAACTTTATAATCGGTTATCTGCACCTGACCCTGATAGGTTTTATTTCGTTTGCTCTGCTGAGCCTGTTTGTATACTACAGCTGGCTAAAAGAAAGCAACCTTTTCAATCTGTCCATAATACTTATAATCATAGGGTTTGCAGGCAGCGAAATTGTGATCTTCGGGCAGGGGCTTTTGCCTTTCTTCGGTATGCATATCCCTTATTATCTGCCGGTTTTATTTGCCGTCAGCGCATTAATGCCCATAGGTATTGCTTTAATTCTTTTAGACAGATTAAGAGAAAAACCTAGCTCAGCAGCTTCCGGTACGTAGCATGCCGCATTTCGGGTACTGCACCCATAGCACGATGAATGGCAATCATTTTCTGATTAAAGTCTCCAACCCATGCAAGCTGTATATAGCTGAAATTTGGCTTGTCCATACAGGCCTTAAAGGCTTTATAAATGAGCGCCGACTCCAGTCCCAGGCATTGAAAATCAGGAATAACACCCATTACCACCACCCGTACTCTGGTAAATCCTTTGAAATATTTAAAGAATAAAAACTTGATCCCGGACAGGAAAGTAAATTTTCCGTCTGTATTTTTTAAAGCTTCATTCAGATCGGGTAACCCGACAAGCAATCCTGCAGGCTTTTCATCTACATAGGCAAACCAGATAAAGGATTCCACCAATACAGGCTTTAGCTGCAATAATGACCGTTCAAGATACTCTTCCGAAATCGGTCTGAAGCCTTCAAATGACGACCAGGCCGCATTATAAATCTCTGCAAAATCTCTGACAAACCTGTCTTTCTCTTTATAGCTGAAATGCTCAAACGTGTATCTGCTGTTGCGGCACACCCTTTCCGAGATCCTGACAAACCTTTCGGGCAGGCTGTTTTTTACCTCTATCTGATTGGTCAGCTGCTCATACTGCTTTTCAAATCCGTATTTTTCCAAAAAATCCTTATAATAAGGTGGATTATAATTCATGCCATAAGAAGACGCTTCAAACCCATCGATCAGCAATCCCCAGTATTTATCATTTTCACCAAAGTTTACAGGGCCGTCAACCGCATCTACCTGATAATAGTCTTTCAGCCACCTGGTAGCAACATCCAGCAGGCTCTTTGCAACATTCTCTTCTTCAACACATTCAAAAAAGCCGATACGGCCAATCTTTTTGCCTGATTCATACATTTTGGTAAAGTCAATAAAAGCGGCTATCCTTCCCAATACATCCTGATGCTGATTAACAACAATCCATCGTCTGGCAGCGCCACGTTTGTAATAGGGATTAAAGTCCGGGTCAAAAATATTCTGAATTTCTGAATGCAAAGGTGAAATCCAGAATGGATTGTTCTGATAAATAATTGCTGATATCTCCAGAAAAGCCTTCTCATGCGCAGGTTTCAGAACTTCGATAAGCTCGAAGCTTTTTCCGTTTTTCAGCAGCAAAGGGTTTGCTTCAAGAAGTAAATGCCGGGGAGGATTTGTGTGAAAAAGCCAATCCCAAAACATAGTAGTTACACCAAACGCTTTTTCATGATAACTGCTATGATGCAAAAAATGATTTTTGCTCAGGGGAAACAAAAAGTCGCCTTGCCGGGAGGGCACATAGTGCTGAATATAGTGAAGAACAATAAATAAAGAATAACCAAACAAAAAGCCCGCCAGCGCAGGTACTACAGAAGAGGATAAAACGATAAAGCCGGTAAGGCCGGTAAAGAAAATGCTCATAAGCAAAATGCCCGGGTGAATAACCAGGTATCTGGGATTGTCAGGATCAGAATGATGCCAATGATGGAACCTTGAAAAAGTTTTCACTGAAATTTCATGCAAAAAAAATCGATTCAAAAGGTATTCGTACAACGTCCAGAAAACAAACCCTGATAAGAATAAAAAAGGAATCCGGATACTTGTTGTCAGCACAAAAGCATAAGCCAGAAGCGCCATGCTGCTCAGCAGGCTGATAGAAAATGTAAAAAGCAGGGCCGGAGTCTGAAAAAATACCTGAAAAGAATGTTTACTCTCTGAAGTCATATCGTCAAATGCTAAGTTCCTGACGAATGTATCCAGAGCAGGCGTACACATCAATGACCTATGTCATTAATCATGCAGATGACTAATTCTAAGCAGCTTATCATAGTCCAGTATTTTAATTTTACTTCCCTGGGTAACCAGGATTTTTTCTTCCTTAAACTCAGACAGCAATCGTATGGCCGTTTCTTTGGCTGTACCCACCAGGTTGCCAAGGTTTTCGCGCGATACGGAAAAATATATGCATTTATTCTCGGGGTTATAAACTCTATTCAACAGAAGCAACGCCTCAGCCAATCTTTCTCTTACAGGCTTCAGGGCCATCGAAGCCATTCTTGCTTCGGCTTCGCCCAAAGCCAGAGACAATATCTTCATGAGCTTTGACTCGACTAAAGGATTGCTTTGAAGCATGTCATTGAAATAGTCTTTGGGAACAAAACATACGATGGCATCTTCCAGAACTACAGCAGAGGCTGAATAGCTCGTTTCGGCGAGCAGAGACCTGTATCCTACAGGATCACCCGGATTCGCTATCCGTATTATCTGCTCTTTGCCTTCTGTATTCTTTTTTATAAGCACCACTTTGCCCGAATTCAGGCAATACAGACCGAGCGGAGTAGCTCCTTCCTGAAATAAAACTTCACCTTTTTTCAGGGCCTGGCCACTTTTTTTCGAATCAAGATCATCCAGTTCATTTACAGTACATAAGCCAAAAACAGAGCTGTTCTTGTTCAAACATTCTGAACAACTGGGAGCACGGAACTTCATATCTGAATCGTTAAGCTGGCTCAAATATGCCTGTTTTTTGTAAATATAAAGCTGATAAAAAAGATTTGACTCAATGATATATATCATTGGTTCAATCCTCAGTTTCTGTTTGTGTTTTTTCGTACATTTGAATGTATTGGACTACCTGTTTATTGGACAAATAACACAATGATGCCATCCTATGAGTAAAGCACCGGCAAACAGCGCCCCCGCAACAAAAGAAGAACTGCTGAAATGCATTACCGACCAGAAACTGCTGAGCAGGGAAGAAATCGATGTAATCATGCAGGCTATCCAGGTGAAAGAGTCTGAAAAAGGAACAATCCTGCTGAAAGAAGGCGAAGTTGCCAAAAGCTGCTACCTGCTGCTGCGGGGATGCGTACGCCAGTACTATCTGATAGACGGAGAGGAAAAAACGACCTTCTTTTTTACCGACGGGCAGGGCTTTTCGTCCTTCAAAAGCACCGCCAAAGGCACTCCTTCCAGTCATTTTCTGGAATGTGTGGAGGACTCTGTGCTGGCCGTAATCCCTGTCAAAACGGAACTGGAGCTATACCGTAAGTTTCCCAATTTTGAATCCATAAGCCGCCTGGGCATGGAGGAGCAGCTGGGCGATTACCAGGAAATGCTGGCCCGCTACCTGATCTCCAAGCCGGAAGAGCGCTACCTGGAGCTGCTCAAACGAAGACCCGACCTGGTCAGCCGGGTACCGCAGTATCAGCTGGCCAGCTATCTGGGTGTCACTCCCGAAACCCTGAGCCGCATCCGCAAACGGATCTTTCACAAAGCGCTCTGAGTCGTTCTTGACGATCGTCAATGAGTAGCGGCAGGTAGTCAGGCTAATTTTGCTTCAGCATTAAAGGAAGCAAAATTATGTACAGACCATTTATTATTTCCGTAGTACTAATACTGATATCCATATCCCTCAGAAGCCAGGGACTCACGCAGACTGTCCGGGGTACTGTCACCGATGCCGACAGCCAGTCGCCGCTGGCCGGCGTACAGGTTACCCTCGGCGGTTCCAGCCCGCTTATCGGTGTCTATACCAATTCCGACGGTACCTTTGTATTGGAAAACATCCCGATCGGAAGAATAACCCTGCAATTTTCGCTCATAGGCTACCGGACTCAGACAGTCTCCGATCTGCTGGTACAATCGGGCAAAGAAACCGTTATTCAGACCAGCATGCAGGAATCCGTTCTGCAGCTGGACGTAGTCCTGATCACGCCACCGGACTCCAGAGGCGAAGCCCTCAACGAAATGACCCTGATCAGCGCACGTTCCATATCCTCCAATGCCACCAACCGCTTTGCCGGCGGCTTCAACGACCCGGCCCGCATCCTGTCCAATTTTGCCGGTGTAAATAATTCGCAGGACGGCAGCGCCGACATCATCGTACGGGGCAATTCGCCCAAATACATTCAGTGGCGGCTCGAGGGAATACCCATCTCCAACCCGAGCCATTTTGGTGATCCCGCCGGGCTGGGCACCGGAGCTCCCAGCGCCTTAAACAATCACATACTGGCCACTTCCGACTTCCATACCGGTGCGTTCAATGCAGAATTTGGCGATGTGTTGTCGGGTGTTTATGACATACGGCTGCGTACAGGCAATAATCAGCAGCTTGAAGCGATGGCCGGTCTTGGAATACTGGGTACTGACATCACGCTGGAAGGGCCCTTCACAAAAAGCTACGGTGGTTCCTATCTGGTCAACTACCGCTATTCGACCATATCCCTCATCGACGGAATCGGTCTGGTCGACATCGGTGGTGTGCCTACTTTTCAGGACGGCGCTTTTAAAGTCGTTTTGCCGGCAGCGAAGCTCGGCACTTTTTCATTATTCGGCCTGTCAGGATACAGCACGCTGGATTTTGAGAACGTAGATCCTACCATATTCGCTACTCCCGGCGACAGAGGCCTGCGGGCTGACATACAGGAAGACTACCGCAAAAGAGCCCATCTTTTCAATACAGGCATCAATCACATGCTGTCTCCCGGCCGCAACAGCTATCTTAAAACTACCCTGGCCTGTTCCAGCGAAGGCATCCGGGACAATATTCTGGAGACCAGCACCGTCAACGATTCCGTATTGTATGCCCGGGACAATTTCAAAAGCCGGATCAGCTCTGCCGCCTGGCGTGCCAGTATGCTTTACAATCACAAGCTCAGCACCCGCAATACGGTGCAGCTTGGCGCCAACTATACCCTCTTTACGCATACAATGGATATAAGCCGGCTACGGGACGATACCGATCAGCGGATTTCCCTTACCAATATGGACGCCAACATTGGTACGCTGCGCAACTTTGTGAGCTGGAAGCACCGGATACATGACGACCTGACCATTGTAGCGGGACTGCACAATATGAATGTATTTTTTAACAATAAAAGTACGCTCGAACCCCGCATAGCAGCCAGCTGGGCAGTCGGCGGCACACATTCCTTCTGTCTCGGCTACGGCATGCACAGCACCATGGAGCGGATCTATCATTACTTTGCCCGGGTAGAGATGCCGGACGGCAGCATCCCGGAACCCAACCGCGACTTAGAGCTGCTCAGAGCACACCACTTCGTAGCAGGATATAAAAAGCAGCTGACCCGCAATCTGAGCGCAAAAATCGAAGCATATTACCAGCACTTATATAATCTGCCTGTCGAAAACAGCGATAGCAGCATCTACGCCACAATCAACGAGACACTGGACATACGTTTCGCAGATCTGGTCAACAAAGGCACGGGGCGAAACTATGGTCTGGAGCTGACGCTGGAACGTTTCTTTGCCAACAATTACTATTATATGATCAATGCTTCGGTTTTTGAATCAAAATATACTCCGTTGGACGGCATCGAGCGCAATACGGCATTTAACAGCAACTACCTGATCAATATACTTGCCGGAAAAGAGTTCCATAATCTGGGAAGAAATAAAAACCGGACCTTTAGTGTCAATGGTAAGGTGTTTTTTGGTGGCGGACGAAGAATGATTCCGCTGCTGCGCGACAGTCAGGGGGCATTGGCAGTAGATCCGTCAGCCAACAGCTACTGGGATTACAGCCGGGCTTATCAGTCTGCACTGGGCAATATTTATACGGTTTCGCTGGCGCTGAGCCACAAATGGAACAAGCCGAAGGTATCGCATGAGCTGTTTATCAACCTCGACAACCTGACCAACAATCAGGCAAAGCTGACTGAATACTATGCTCCCGGTGAGCCGGGCGGTATCGGTTACCGCACCACGTTTGGGCTGTTTCCGAATATGATGTACCGCATTTACTTCTGATCAGGCAACACTATCAGCCAGCTACCCTTTTACAAATACCATACACCCGCTTCGGTACAGCCGGTATGCTCTCTTGCAGCCGGTTGTACCGAAGCAACCAATACCGGACTATCTCACTGCTCAGATTTCTGAAATATTCTGACAGGCTCCTGATTTAAAGAATCATCACCGCTTCACCAGCTTCAGCACGCTCATTTCCGACTGACTCTGTATCTGCAGGATATAGGTACCAGACGGCAAGGTCTCTCCTATCGCACAAGTGCCCTCGCATCGGCCGGCTACGATGTGGAGATTTTCCACACTCCGGATCGTATATTCCACCGGCTCCTCAGCACGAATCACAAAGGAGCGCTCAAACGGATTGGGATAAGCCGTAAACCGTTCCTTATTGTAAGCAGTGATATCCGTTATCACCGATTCGCAGTGTCCCCATACATCATTGATCTCATACGTATCCGCATCAGGAATTTCATAGCCCCGGTCAACATTCCACCAGAGGGCACAGGCTGCAGGTACTGTCTCCCTTGCCCCCCAGTCATTGCCATTGAGATAGTAATACGCTCCGGTCTGCCCCGGCTGCATGGTAAAAATCCGCGAATAGAGTCCGTTGCCCACAGCAGTCATGGGCAGCAGCTGCCAGTTGCCGTTTACCGAAGTCATTTCCCCCGTGATATATACCCCATTCTGCGTGGATTGCCCCGTCATGTCGACGGTAAACGTAGTCTGTACCGCCTCTGTAACCTGACAGTTATACTGGAAACCTTTCATGGCTTCGGTTGCCTGATAGGCATTGGCGCCGGTATTGCCATTCCACGCGACTTTACCATAGCCCCTCCAGTTGTAAGCCTGCGGTTCCCACCAGAATATCCCCAGCCCCCGGTTGCCCGCAATAGATTGCAGATTGCGTATAACCTGCTCTGTAAACTGCCGGGCAGCCTGCGGCTGACTGGTCGGCATACCGATCTCGGATACTATAACATCTTTATTGTACCGGCTGATCATATCCTGCATATTGGCCAGCGCCTGTGTGGCATACTCCGGCCAGTCGGGTGTATTGCCCGCTTCCGGATACATGGACATGGCGATGGCATCAAAACGCGCGTTATTGCTGACCAGACCGCCGATATTCCAGCGAAACAGACCATTGTCATACCCATTGGCCACATGCACCAGCACTCTGGCTGCCGGAAACACCTCTTTGACTGCCTGATAGCCGCTGTCCACAAACCGGGCGTAGTTGACCATATTGGCATTATTATTAGCCGAAGCACGGCCTTCCGGCCACAGCATACCATCGTTGGTTTCGTTGCCCACCTGTACCCATTCGGGGGTAATACCTTCAGCTTTCAGAGCCGACAATACGTCAAACGTGTGATCATATACCGCCTGCACCAGCTGCTGCATGGTATAGTCTGCCCAGGCAGCCGGCTTGTTTTGCTGGCCGGGATCAGCCCAGGAATCGCTGTAGTGAAAATCGATCATCAGGCGATACCCTTTGGCAACAGCTCTTTTGGACAGGTTGATCACGTCCTGCCTGCCGCTCCAGCCTCCCTGCGGATTGACCCAGACTCTGAGGCGTATGGAATTGATACAGTAATCCGGCAGTATATCCAGCAGATCCTTTTGTACACCATTGCTGTCCCGCCATACCCTGCCGGAAGCCTCCATCTCCGAAAGCCAGCCTACATCGGCTCCGCGGGCGAGATCCTGGGCGCGAACAGCAGCTGTACAACATAACAAAATCATAGAGAGGAGCGGCAAAAATCGGAACATCATCGTCTGTTTTTTTATGGTAAAAATAATAGCAGCAATCTTTCACGGATTATCCGGCACAATCCATACATAACTTCCGCCCAAAGATACTGACTTTTAAATATATAAAATTTTATTAAAAAGATCCAATACATAAGTAGTAGCAGAGCTTTCTATCAGGATACTCTTAACAAATACGTACCAATGCAGTCAGGACAAATATGCACTAAGAGCAATACAGAAATAAGTACTTTTCCATTATTCACATAATTTTGCCCATACAAACCGGCTGATTAATTTGCGCTAAAAGTCCGTTACAGACGTTTCAGAAAAAATCAGCAGACTCAGAAACAACCCATGCAGCTAAAAGCAGATACACCAGAACACTATATCGACCAGCTTCCCGAAGACAGAAAGCCGGTTATTCAGAAGCTCAGAAAAACCATCCTGGATAATCTGCCGGATGGATTTTCCGAAACCATTAGCTACGGCATGATTGGCTATGTAGTGCCGCATTCGGTCTATCCGGCCGGATACCACTGCGACCCGAAACAGCCTCTGCCTTTTATAAGCATCGCCTCACAGAAAAACTTTGTAGCTCTTTATCACATGGGCCTGTATGCCTCTCCGGAGCTATTGAAGTGGTTTACGGAAGAATATCCCAGACATTGCAAGACCAGGCTGGATATGGGCAAGAGCTGTATACGCTTCAAAAAAACGGATCAGATATCCTACGAGCTGATTGCCGGACTTACAGGCAAAATAAGCGCTGATGAATGGATCCGAACCTATGAAACCAGCATAAAACGAAAATGATCATAAAACGAAAATCACGCTTTAAAGATCCGGTAAACGATCGGGCGTATTTCAGGAGCTGGGTAAAGCAACTGGAAGAAACAAACGGCAGACAATACGAAGAGCTCGAAGTAAAAACGTCCCTTGGCATAACCCATGTCTGGGGTCTGCATACCCAAGAAACCGGCCTCGATACACTGGTCATATTTCCGGGAGCCAGAACCACCTCCCTGTTCTGGGATTTTGACCGCGGACTGGACAATCTCCGGCATAAGCTGCGGATTTTTATGGTAGAGACCAACGGACTGCCCAACCTGAGCGATGGCGCTACTCCTGACATACAATCCCTGGACTATGGCGTATGGGCTGCGGAGGTATTGGCGGGCCTGAAAGCTGACCAGGCATTTGTAGCGGGCGCTTCCTTTGGCGGACTGATTTGTATGAAACTGGCTATTACGAGCCCTGAAAAAATACGGGCAGTCTTTCTGCTCAACCCCGGCTGCCTGCAGGCATTTTCTCTGAAACCTCAGAATCTTTATTACAACCTGCTGCCAATTGTCCGACCGACAGGTGACCATGTGAAGCTATTTCTTGAAAAAGCGGTTTTTTCAAAACCGGAACATCAATTGTCTCCCACATCAGAAAGACTGATTATTGACTATGAGCTGTTCGCGATCAGCCGGTATAAGGACAGAACACAGAAGCCTTACTATATGGACAGGCAGCTTTCAGCGGTCAATGCCGATACGTATCTCCTGCTGGGCAGCAAGGATCTGCTGTTTCCGTTTCAAAAATCAGCCGGCAATGCCAGAAAGCATCTGAAACATTTAAAGGAGATTAAAATCTTCAGCAACGTCGGCCACGGAATAGAAACTTATGATAAGGCCATGAACTATATCGGAAATAAAATAAAAACCATGAGCCACCAGGTTGCGGAAAAGCAATAAGCGCTCCGGCAACAGCACATAATGAAATTGCCCCGGGTTATGCAGATCGTTGGCTTAAAACCATGATCGGCTTCCCAGCCAGGCGGCAGCTTACTTTGGGCTTTCAGCCCGGTACAGGCTGCCAGTAAAAAGATAAAGGATAATTGACAAGATTTAATATATTCACTGGTGTCTGCTCCGGCAAAACGGGGCAGACAGCATCCGCGGCAAAGATCCCGTACCACAATCAAAAAAAATCACCCTTTCTGCGTATTTTCACCGGCCGGCAAAAGGAAAAAGTCCTGTCCGGCTATTACCGGAACGGATATCCGGATCGTTTATGCCCTTCATTCAAAATTTCTTCAGAATTCATTCGTTAATTTAAGCCAATGAAAATCCTGATCATTGAAGACGAACCGGAGCTTGCCCAAAGTATTGCCGAATACCTGTCAGGCAAAAGCTATTTATGTGAGTTTGCTTCCACGTTTGATCAGGCTCAGAACAAGATACACAGCTATCACTATGACTGCATCCTGCTGGATATCATGCTGCCCGGCGGCAATGGCCTCAAGCTGCTGGAAGAGCTCAGCAGCATGGACAAGCAGGATGGCGTTATTATCATTTCGGCCAGAGACGCGCTCGACGATAAGATAGCCGGCCTGCAAACCGGAGCGGATGATTATCTGACCAAACCATTTCATCTGGCAGAGCTGGCAGCCCGGATCTATTCCGTGATCCGGAGAAAGCAGTTTGGCAATACCAATACCATACAGCACAATGAGCTCCGGATCGACCTGCCGGCCAAGACCGTGTCGGTAAGAGGCCGGAATATAGCGCTGACCCGAAAAGAGTTTGATCTGCTGATTTATTTTATCGGCAACAAAAACAGAGTAATCTCCAAAAGCACGCTGGCGGAGCACCTGTCGGGAGAGTTTGCCGATATGCTCGACAATCATGACTTTGTATACGCGCATATCAAGAATCTGAAAAAGAAACTCCAGGATTCAGGATGCGACAATTACCTGAAAACCATATACGGCACCGGCTACCGCTGGGGATAGTATATGAAAAACGTCTGACTCTTCTACTCCGTTGAAAAAATCACTCCTTCATAAAACCCTCCTTCCGATCACCCTCTACTCACTTTTTGTACTGGGTGCGAGTGTGCCGGCCTATTATTACCTCGTAGACAGCATATGGCTGGAAGAGCTGGACGAGCATAATCAGAGCGTCGCCAAGCAGACGGAAAACGAGCTGAACAAACTCGGTCTGAACGATGAAGAGCTTGCCGAAAGCATTCTGCTCTGGAACAAAATACAGCCCGGCACCAACCTGAAGGAGCTGCCCCGGCACGTACCGGGACCAGACAGCGTCTATACGGTATGGAAGCAGGACCCCTATGAAGAGCATAAGGATATAGACCGCTTCAGGGGACTGGTCAGGCATATTCTGATCAATGACAAACCGTATGAACTGATTATAGAAACCAATATCGAGGAAACAGAAGAAATTGTCGTGGCGATCTCTCTGGTTACGTTCTTCTTTTTTCTGGTGCTGGTGGCAGGCTTTCTGCTTTTAAACCGTAAACTTTCCTCTCTGCTGTGGAAACCCTTCCACAACACGCTTGACAAGTTAAAATCATTCAATCTGAGCAGCCAGACCGTCATAGAATTTGAAAAGACTGATATCCTCGAATTTGAAGAGCTCAATGAAGTATTGCAAAAGCTGATCATTAAAAACATCTCTGTATACCAGTCACAAAAAGAGTTTACCGAAAATGCCAGTCATGAGCTGCAGACCCCTCTGGCTATTATCAAAAACAAGCTGGACCTCCTGCTGCAAAAAGAAGCACTGACGGACCGGCAATATCAGATCATCGAAGAGGCCAACAGGGCGTTGACCCGGCTGACCCGTATCAATAAAAATCTGCTGTTGCTGGCCAAAATCGAAAATCATCAGTACGATAACAATGAGCTCATATCGTTTGATACACTGATCAGCCAGTCGCTCGGACAGCTGAAAGAGCACTCTGACAACAAAAGCCTCGAGGTTGTGTTCGATCCGGATGCAGAAGCAACGATCAAAGGCAACAAAACGCTTTGCGAGATTCTGATCAACAACCTGCTGCTGAATGCTATCCGCCATAACAATCACAATGGCATCATACGAATAAAAGCTGACCAACAGGGGATTTCCGTTGCCAACTCGGGCAGCAATGCCCTGGATAGGGAAGCCATGTTCAAGCGGTTTGCCAACGTATCCGGCACCAATGCCGGAAGTGGTCTCGGTCTGGCTATTATCCGCCAGATATGCCTGCGCCACGGCTGGAATATCAGCTATCAGTTCAGCGATCATTTCCATATTTTTCGGATCCGGTTCTGAAATTCAGAATTTCTCCCAAATTAGCTTCGATTTTTGACGGATAATTAAATTACCATTATCTATCCGCTCATGAGATTATTGAACGTATCCCTCATTATTTTATATATCGCCATAGCGTCATCTGCATATGGTCAGGAAAAAGACACGCTTTCATTCATCAAATCCAAACGCATGTCGGATGCGGATCTGGCTAAAAAAAAGGAAGGGACCTTTTTTACAGGTCTTCCGGATTTTTCATCCGATCCGGTGACAGGTTTTGGTTTGGGCGCCCGAACAAACATATTCTGGAATGGCGAACGTGACAATCCTCTTTTTCCCTATACCCCCTATCTTGTCCGGTTGCGCGCCAACGCGGCTTACTACAGTTCCAATGCCAGAGAACTGACTCTTTCGCTCGACATACCTTATTACAAAGGCTCACGCTGGCGTTTCAGAGTCGATGCCAAAGCCCAGCAGAATCCGGCTAACCTGTATTTTGGCCTCACGGAAAAAACGCTCGGAGCCCTGCATCTGCCATCGGACGACAACACGACCTATGCTACTTACAGGGCATTTGACACAGCCAGAAAGCAGCTGCGCCCGGGGGAAACCGGCGAAGCTGCTTTTGTCAGTGACGTATTATCCAACCGCTTCAGAGATACTGAATTTATGCTCAATCTGAAAGCCGACTACGCGCTGGGCAAGGGCCGCTGGAGAATTATGGGCGGCTATGAGATTCAGCATCTGAGCTACAAAACTTTTGAAGGGTTTGAGACAGAGGCGATGGATCCGGCAAGCGGCCAGTACACAACTGTGCCTAATGGTCTTTCTCTGCTCAAAAGAGACTATGAGCAGGGGCTTATTTCGGGACTGGAGGGAGGCTGGGTTTCCATCATACAAACCGCCCTGATCTATGATACCAGAGATTTTGAGCCAGATCCGACACGAGGCGCATACTTCGAGGTGGCCAATGAGTACTCAGACACATACACAGGCTCTCAGTTTGCTTTTGACAAGCTGTTTGTCCAGGGACGTGCCTATAAGCAACTCCCCGTAGGTCCACGGACCATACTGGCCGGACGGGTGGGGATTGGCAATATCTTTGGCAATAATGCACCGTTTTTTGAATATCAGGACCAGTGGAGCCCGGAAGGCAGCATCAATGCACTGGGTGGACGCCAGTCTCTGCGTGGCTATCGCTCCAATCGTTTTCTGGCAAGAGCAATGTGGTTCAGCAATATTGAACTGAGGGTGCGGCTGATCGAATTTCCGGCGGGCAGGCAGCGATTTGCCTTTGCGCTGGCTCCGTTTTTTGACGCAGGCACGGTACGGGACCGCTGGCAGGACCTAAGCTTCCGGGATACCAGAGTGGCCGGTGGCGGAGGATTGCGTATTGCATGGAACCAGTCTACCATCATATCATTCGATTATGGTCTTTCCCGCGAGGATCGTCTTTTTTTTGTCGGTATAGGACAGACGTTCTGATTGTTTATGTCCTGTACAATCAAAGCCAGGCTACAAAAACAACACACACATAATTAACTGATTAATATATTTATATAATCAAAAAATATGTATATTTGGCCTTTGCAAATTCAATCAGCTAACACATGTTCATTATAATCCCTCAATGAATACGCGCGGTTGTACATTATGATTTTCAAGAAACCCCTGATCAATATTTCCTGAACAAAAAACAACAATGAATCTGTCAGAAAAAATTTGCAAACAGGAGTATTCGAAAATCCTGGCCTTCTGCAAAAGAGTAGACAACCACTAATTTAGTTTACCAATGAAAAAAATCACTTTTTTCTCAATGTGTATCCTGCTCATCGGGATCAGTTCATTTTTGGGATGTAAGAAAGACCTGGATAACATTTCCGGTCCCCACAAATTCTCTTTCAGAGAATCCGGCAGATTTAATGATATTCTGGATAGTATAGGTATTATCCATAATCAGGCACTGAGCTTTTCTTTGGATAAAATAACCACCCAGAACCTGTTTGCCGGACTCGATAGTTCACAGGCTATCGGATTGGTCTCTGACCTTACCAGTGAATATTTAAACAGCTATCTGGCATCTGTTCCGTTTTATTACGATTCTACACTTACAGATTCCATTTTATATTCTGTATTATTTTCGCCCGGTGATCCTGTTACCGAACTCTCATTGACATATCAGGAAAGAATAGCTGAATTCCTCAGCGTATTGGATACCTCAACATCTCCCCATGACTTTAGTAGCTACGCTTCATTCTTTTTAGCATCTACGTTAGATTCGATTCCGGTTGAAGAACAAGCAATTTTTAAGGCGTCCATATTAGTTACCCATAATTCGTTCGAATACTGGCATGCCCATCATCAGGACTGGCTTAATGAATACGCGGATCAGAACAATCTGAATCCTGCCGCTCTTCCGGCTTTTGATGTCACAAGCTGCGTTGAGGCTGATGAAGATGGAGCAATAACAGGTGCCATAGGCGGAATAAGAGGAGGCATCCGAAGTATAATAACCAGAGCGCTATGGGGCGCAGTAATAGGATCTGGAGTAAATGCTATCAACCAGCTCTTAAACAATTAAACGCATCATGATACATCAATGCGTATACACCTTCCATTGATGTATCATTTACCAATCACCTCCTGCCGGTGCTTTAGTCCCCAATAGTGCAACTCGGCCAGTACCTTTTCCAGCGACATGCCATGTTCGGTAATAGCATATTGCACGGTGGGCGGAAAAGTATCGAAAGCTATTCTGGTAATCAGCTTATTTGCTTCCAGCAGCTTCAGCTCTTTGGACAGGACTTTGTCCGTGATAGTTCCCACTTCCCTGGCAATTTCCTTAAACCGTTTGGGACCGGAAGACAGTGAAAAAAGAATAAGCAGCTTCCATCTGCCTTCGAGCGCTTCCAGCGCATCGCTGATCGGGCGCATACTTTGAGGACATCTGCCGTCTGTCAGCATAAGTTATTCATTTTTAATAATGCTATCCTGCCGGAAAGCGCTATCCGACAGGATAGTACTTTCCGGGTGATAGTAAAGGTACGTATTTTTACAGCAATCAAAACTACAAATGCACATGACCAATTCACCGACTACAGCCCGGCTTTACAACATTCTGCTCTGGATCGCACAGGTTCTTACAGCCGGCAGTCTCATCTGGGCCTCGGCAATGAAGCTGCTGCAACCGGCAGAGGCGCTTGCCGTCATGTGGCCATGGACCGCTGATCATCCGGTTCTTGTCACCGTCACCGGTATCGCAGACCTGCTCGCCGGCATCGGCCTGATTGTACCGGCTATTGTCCGGATCTGTCCGATACTAAGCGTGTATGCCGCGGCAGGTGTTGTTGCTCTGATGATCACCGCTACCCTGTTTCATATCATGCGGGGAGAAGCGGCGCAAACCGGGATCAATGTATTTTTTGCCCTGATCGCTTTATTTATCGTATGGGGACGTAGCATCAAAGCACCTGTACAAACCCGGTAATAAAATCAAGGAAGTCTGGTATCACCTTTTTTTGCATATTTGCATAGGATAAAAAAATCCGGTTATCCAAACCGGAAATTAAACGTTGAAGCCATCGGGACGATCGTTTGATTACCCAAAAAACAGCTACCAGACATGAGCCTGCTGACCATTCCGCCGTGCAAAGAACTGAAGGGTTTTGTTCATCATTTCTGGGTAGCATCCTGGGAAGAGCAGGATCAGTATACTCCCGCCACCTATTATGCGACGGCAAGCAGCCTGACGGAAATCGTCTTTGCCTTCCGGGGCAGTCAGAAGCATGCAGAGCTGGCCTTCTCTTCCGTGCAGGGACAGACCAGTCTGCCGGGACAGTATCCGGCCGGCGGCTTTTTCAGCATGTTTGGCACCTCCCTGTATCCACATGCGATACCTGCTTTTTTCAACCTGCCGGCATCGGAGCTCAATGATCAGTTTCTGGATCCGGATACCCTGTGGGGCAAGCAGAGAGACAGCATCACGGAAAAAATCGCGCTTGCAGCCTCCACTCATGAACGAATCCGGATTATCAGCGACTATTTCCTGTCCAGGCTATCCCGGCAGCGGTTTGATGATCCATATGCCTTTCGGGCAGTCAACCACATACGATTAAGCAAGGGCAACGTCAGCATTGCCAGCCTGGCCGATGACTTCTGCCTGTCTCAGAAACAGTTTGAAAGACGTTTCAGAATATACACCGGATTTACTCCCAAGCTTTATGCCCGGATCGTCCGTTTCGAAAATATCCTGAACAACTACAAGGCCTTTACCCACCTTACAGAAGCTGCTCATGCTTTTGGCTACTACGATCAGGCACACTTTATCCATGATTTCAAATCCTTTTCCGGATATAGTCCGGCCCGTTTTTTTGAGCTGAGCGGATACTGAATGTCCATTTTTTACAATTCCTGTACCGGTTTCCGGGATAGCTTTGTACTCCGACACCGTACTGTAAATCTATGGCCCGGATCCTTACATCCGGCAGGAGCCGGCCGGAGAGTGAAACCGACCGGTCCTGCGGAGAAGATGCACATATGGCTTTAACAATTACTAGTCAACAAATCAAACAACACCCTGAATCATGGACAATAAAATCATCATTGACGTGCTCGAATCACAATACAGAGCAGCGCTCCGGACTCTTCGCACAGTGATCGGCAAAACACCGGAGGAGTTATGGAACGATACCGGCTACAACAATCCTAACTGGCAGATCGCTTACCATATTCTCTGGAGTGCAAAATTTTACCTGTCCGCCAGCCCGGAAAGCTTCCGGCCATGGCCCGATGCCATCATCGGGGCCGAAAGTCTCGGTGGCAGCGAGGATTGGGAAAACCCGGACGAGGGTGTCGTAGTGGAGGGCTATCATACGCAGGAAGAGATTCTGGCGTTTATCGACGATATCGAAAACAACCTTCTGCAGACAATTGAGTTCCTGCCACTGGAGGAATACTCCGGATTTGTATGGTATCCCTACTCCCGCATGGAGCTTCATATCAATACCATACGCCATATTCAGCATCATACCGCCCAGCTTATCGAGCGGCTCAAAGCAAAAGGTATAAACGGGTTTGCCTGGGTAGCAGACCGAAATCCGCCAATGGCATGGAATGAGGAATAGATAAAAGCATACCCGGGCGGAAGCACACAAAGTCCGGGTACTGTTTTCCTTTTAAGAGTTTTGGTCAATTACCGATACGGCGGATACATCTTCACTCCCGACATCTTTGGGTCCGGCGGATAGCTTAGCTTATAATCCAGATACTCCAGATCTTCCAGACTCAGGTCATAGCGCTTCAATATTTTGTATCCCGCTTGAACTTCTGCCCAGGTATTGTTTTCTAAGGTATCCAGAGAAAAAAAGTAGATTGACAAAGTATCTCGTGGTAAAGCCTCAACAATCGTTTTCCATTTAACACTACTTTCATGAAGCTTTCGATTTTCATTAGGTCCTATCATATGATAATGATAATCAATAATTATTTCTTCCAACGATGTATCTGGATAAAGAGGAGCATTTAATATAGGATCAGTACCATAAGTTATGTAGCACAATATTGATTCATTCAAGTTATTTTTCACGAATAATGAATATTTCCTATCCATTGCAAACTTCTCGCACTGGATAAAGAATAACAAAAAAAGCATAAGTAGTAAATTTTTCATTTTCTTTTTTCTAGGATAGTAATCCTCTATTGTATAGCCATATTTATATGATTGACTCCAGTCTACCCCATAATACCGCCCAAAGCAATTTGCTGCATGACGATTAGCACTCATTTCGTACCAGCGAAAATCATGAGTATCGTTTACTGTGCCAGGTATTCTTTCAGACGTCCCCGCGCTATGTGCACTAAAAGCTCCAACTTTTGCCAGATAGAGCGGTCCCCAGGCCTGGCTGTCAAAGGTATGACCATATTCGTGCATATATAAGGGATCTGATTTGACGTAGTCGGCAAAATTGCCTGTAATAGCACCATCATTGTTGACATTAATAAAATTACCCAGACTTACTCCATGACCATCAGCGGCATACTCATTGGTCACAAAGGTAGCGCCCCCCAGAAAATCCACTCTGTCTACATTGCCCATGATATTCTGCCATTGTGAATAGTTGTAGCCCAGACCGGTCTGGGGAGTCTCCAGCGTATTGCGGCTTATACCCTGCCATAGCTCTTCACCTACACCACGATTCTGATCCGTATAAAACTGACCCAGAAAAATCTCTGCTGCATTGCCCAGCTTGGTCCAGTCACCTTGGGCTTCGACAGGCTCAGCCCCCGGGGACAGCTGCATTGTAATTGTCGAATCCTGTCAAATGAAACAATAACTCAATCACCACATCACCCAATTCATACATTCTCCCACTTCTCTCAGGGGTACTCCAATACCCAATTTCTCCTTTCCAGACTATCCAGAGTCAGATCAAACCGCTTAAGAACCATATACTCATCCGCTATGCGTTCCCAAGGCACCTGCTCGATCGTATCGCGGGAAAACAGAAAGACCATCATTACTTCACCTCGTTGAGATATTCTAAATACTTTCTTGTAACTACCGGGTATTTCTAACGCTCCTTGGGCAGGTATTATTCTGGTCGCAAAGTTATCTGTAGTAAGAGCGAACGAATTTGTATATAATGAAGTATCATTACTCTTTTTTGTTTGCAAATAATAGGCAATATCACCGGCTGAATCATTTTTAATGACCAGCGTTGCATCAACCGGATTAATATCTTCAAAACAGGAGATGAGAGAAAAAACAAGCAATAATACTGTCAAATAATTAATTATTTTCATCGCTATTCTATTTAAATAATATACCAAATAACCCCAGACCTCCCGAATATAATGCACTGATCGGGACATCGGAATGATGAAAGTTCCCCTGAATCGGATTACTTCCCGTATTTCTTCCCATGTCTCTCAGATTTAAATACGGAGATTATCTGAACCAGATAAATGAAATAAATCACTCAATCACCACACCACTCAATTCATACATTCCCCCACCCCTCACGGATACGGCGGATACATCTTCACTCCCGACATTTTCGCATCCGGAGGATAGCTCAGCTTATAGTCCAGATACTCCAGATCTTCCAGGCTCAGATCGTAGCGTTTCAGGATTTTGTAGTCAGCCTGAATATCTGCCCAGGTATTGTTTTGTAAGGTATCTATATGAAAGATATAAATAGACAAAGTATCGGCAGGTAGATCCTTAACAATATCACTAATTTTCACACTTCCACCGAACAGATTTTTATTGATACTGGATTCAATAGTCGTTGTATGATTGATCGGCCAAGAATGATCCCCAAGTGTAGTATCAGGATATACAGTTGGAATAAGATAGACATTTTCACCTATCATATACACAATAGCATGATTTGTATTATTTTTTAAGTACAAACTATATTTTCTATCCATTACGAACTTTTCGCACTGAGCAAAGACAAATAGAAGCAGAATAAAAAACAGGTATCTCATTTTATAAAACAAATCACTCAATTACTACATCACCCAATTCATACACTTCTCAAGGATACGGAGGATACATCTTCACTCCCGACATTTTCGCATCCGGAGGATAGCTCAGCTTATAATCCAGATGCTCCAGATCTTCCAGACTCAGGTCGTAGCGCTGAAGCACTTTATAATCTTCTCTGATTTCATCGATCGAATATTTTGCGAGAGTGTCTACATGAAATAAATAAATGGAGAGAGTATCTCCTGGCAAATCTTCATAAACATCTTTTAACTTAACACTACTTTTGTCTCACCCCCCTAATTATTGGACAGGTTCGCAAAATCAGTTTAGAAGATTTTGCGTATTATTTGCCTTCACAAAGGTAGCGAACACTTCATTGCTGTCAAGGGCCTGGCAAGTGCCTCGTGCCT
>Ga0207415_1000153_pt1 | contig 63605 bp, 62 predicted proteins | sample Passage237A_FD_187369 | JGI IMG/M metagenome (GOLD analysis project Ga0207415, IMG submission 187369) | Cellulose adapted compost microbial communities from Newby Island Compost Facility, Milpitas, CA, USA - Passage2 37A (SPAdes) (version 3) ... | reverse complement strand
GGCGTGCTTCGCACGTCGTGTTGCCGCAGGACGAGATCAAACGGCGGGCTAAGCATGTAGCGCCGGGCGCGGAGCGCCTTCGGACGCGGGTTCGATTCCCGCCGCCTCCACCAATACCCAAAATCCCAACCCTCATCGGTTGGGATTTTTTTTGCCCGTTCCCCCAGTGTTGGCGCGGTTTTCGGGCCTGGCCTCGCGAGCGCCACCCCTGCGAAGTCGGCGCTTTCGGCCCCGCCGACGCCTCTCTGTTCTCCGTTTTCTCTGGTGGCCACGCGAGCGTTCTCGAGGCCATTTCCTTTGCTGGCGCGGGTTTAGAGGCGGTGGGTTGTGGTTGGCAACTCCTGTAGCGGTGGCGACCGAGTGCCAAGCGGCCACAAAAAAACCGCCCGCAGGCGGTTGCTGGCGCTGGGTACGACGCGCTCACCCGGGTGGCGCGAGCACGCGCATCTGGTCGCCCCAGGCGTTGGGCCAGGGACGGCGCATCACTTTCTCCAGCACGGCATCGGGCGAGCTCACCAGCCGTTCCACGACATCCGGGGCCAGGAGCGTCAGCCGCATGACCCGGCGCACCTGTGTCACGTCCATGCCTTCGGCCTCGGCGATCTCGGCTACTGATGCCGCCCGCTGCTCATCCAGCAGGCGTTGCCAGTGGTGCGCCAGTCCGAGCGCCCGCATCAACGCGGTGTCCTGCGCGGCCGACCGGGCTTCCCGCTCCCGGGTGGCCTCGGACAGAAATTCCTGCGGCGCGTCCAAGGGCGTGATGACCTGCTTCTTCAGCCCCCGCTTCACCAGCGTCCAGGGCACGAAGGTTTCCAGTTGCACGCCGCCTGCCGGGTTCGGCAGTTGATAGGTGACCGGATCACCCTTGAACCGGCCCCTGTGTTTCTTGCTCATGCGTCCTCCTCAAAGCGCTTCACGATCTGGCGTTGCGCCTCCCAATCCACCGGCAGCGGGTTGCGCTGGAACCAGATCAGGTTCATCCGGCGCGGCTGCCGCCCGGCCATCAGCAGTTCGAGGATGTCAGGCGCGAGCAGGGTCAGGCGCATCAGCTCATTGGGCACCGAGGGGTGCAGTCCTTCGGCCCGGGCAATGTCTGATCCACTCTTCATTACACCGGTGTCCACGAGGTGCTGCCAGTAGAAACCGCGTGCCACCCCCTCCAGCAGCGTCACATCGTGAACGTGGCGGTCGTCGGCGGCCACGCGCCGCGCGCCCCGGCGGCGAAACGTCAGTGGCACGAAGGTTTCCAGTGTGTCGTCCATCAGGCCTCGACCTCCACCAGTTCTGCGCCGATCCCTCTCGGGGCGAATTCACCGATCAGGGCGTCCCAACCCAGTTCCCGCCATTTCACCTTGATGCCCTGCACCTCGCCGACGTGGACGAGGTCGATGCGCTCGATCATCAGGTTGGCGATGCGGTGGCGCTCCACCGGGAACAACTGATCCCACACGTCGTTGAGCCGTCCCATCGCCATCACCGTGGTGGCCTCGTCAACCTGTCCGCCGTTGCGCTGGATGTGGCGCACGACTGATGCGATTGATTCCGGGCTGGTCAGCACCGTGCGGATCTGGGCCACCACCGCCGCCTCGATCTCAGGTGCAGGCAGGCGTTCGTAGCTCTTGCCCGGTGCCCCGAACCGGCTTTCCGACTTGGACACGTAGTAGTGGTACTTGCGCCCGTTCTTGCGCGAGTAGGTCGGGTACATCCGTTCGCCCGAGGGGGCGTACAGCAGGCCGCGCAGCAAGGCGTCAGTACGCGACCTGATCTTGGTCTCCACCGACCGGGCGTGCCCATCCCTCGCCAGCACCGCGTGAACCTTGTCCCAAAGCTCCTGATCGATGATCGGCGGGTGAGCGCCGGGGTACCAGTTCCCCTTGTGCGACAACTCCCCCAGGTAGATGCGGTTGCGCAGCAGCTTGTGCAGGTACTTTTTGTCGATGCGCGTGCCCTTGCGGGTCTGGCCCTCCTGCGTCGTCCAGGCCTTGGTCGTGATGCCGTCGGCGGTGAGATTGACGGCGATCTGGGTTGGAGAACCGATGGTCAGCATCTCCTCGAAGATGCGACGTACCACCGCCGCCTCGGCCTCGTTGATGACCAGGAGGCGGTTGTCGACGTCGTAGCCCAGGGGCGGGACACCGCCCATCCACATCCCCTTGCGCTTGGCGGCGGCGATCTTGTCGCGGATGCGCTCGCCGGTGACCTCGCGCTCAAACTGGGCAAAGGACAGCAGGACGTTGAGCATCAGCCGCCCCATCGAGGTGGTGGTGTTGAACTGCTGGGTGACCGACACAAAGGACACCTCGTGGCGTTCGAACACTTCGACCATCTTGGAGAAGTCGGCCAAGCTGCGCGTCAGGCGGTCGATCTTGTAGACCACCACGATGTCGATCTGGCCGCGCTCAATGTCCGCCATCAGGCGTTTCAGCCCGGGCCGATCCGTGTTGCCGCCTGAGAAGCCAGGGTCGTCGTAGTCGTCGGCCACAGAGATCCAACCCTCGGATCGCTGGCTGGCGACGTAGGCGTGGCCCGCCTCCTTCTGGGCGTCTATGGAGTTGAACTCCTGGTCAAGCCGTTCATCCGAGGACACCCGACAGTAGACGGCGCAGCGCTTGCGGGCGCGGGTAGCGGCAATCTCGCTCATCGCGCACCTCCCTTGCTCAGGCCAAAGAACAGCGGCCCCGACCAGTGCGCGCCCGTGATGTGGCGGGCCACCGCCGTCAGGCTCTTGAAGTTGCGCCCCTGGTACTCAAACAGCCCCTCGGCGGTGACTGTCACCCGGTGTTCGCGCTCGCCCCATTCGCGCAGCAGGATCGTGCCCGGCGCGAAATCGAACTCGCGCGGCTTGGCCCGCAGCTTGATCTTGGAGTGTTTTGCGCCGATGGCTTCCAGGCGCTGGCGGGTTGCGGGCGCAAGGCCACCGAAGGCTTCCTCCTGCAGCTTGTAGGCGAGACGGGACTCGACGTGCGTGCGGTTGGGGTAGTCCGGTCGACGCGGGAAATACCGATCCCACACCGTCCAGAGCTCGGACATCGGCAGGCAGGCCAGCTCCGCGATCCGTGCCGCGACGGATGCTTGTTTCTCGTTCATCACAACTTCTCCTCTTGATAGGGGGTTGTATGAACGCGCTGGTCGGGCAGGAAGCCAAGGCCTCCCCTTGTCGAATTGGCTCTCTGTTTTGGCTCATCCGCAGCAAGGGTGCGGACGATGGCAGCCGCAAGGATGGCGGCGATTTCGCCAGCACGGGCGCTGGCGCTCATCTCCGTGGGAGATGCGAGTTCGATGTTCTTCATGACGGCTCCGAGGAATTGCAACCGTCAGAAATAGTGAGCCTGATCGTCCGAAGCGGATGGCAATTCCGGGTAATCGGCGGCAAAAACTTTCGCGTTAACTAAACAGTTGACAAGCGGCATCCTCCGCAGTACGCTCGAACTATTAACAAATCACGCAACTAGGAAACACACATGCCTTTCGGAGCCTTCATTCGCAAAAAGCGCGAAGAGAAGCAGATCCAGATGAACGAGTTCGCGCGTCAGCTCGAGATTTCGCCTGCCTACTGGTCGCGCATCGAACGCGACATGGAAAAACCGCCCAAGGATGAACTGATCCGCAAGGCGGCAGAGATTCTGGGCATCGACCCGGACGACGCCTTTGTCGAGGCCAGCCGCTTGCCCCCCGACATGCGCGACGATGTGGGCAACGTGGTGCGGATGTACCGCCGGGAAGTCACGGAGAAGAAGTGAATGCCGGTTCTGACCCTCGACTATCGGCATTGCGACCGCAAGCGCCCCAAATACATCAAGCACATCGAGATCGAAGCCATCGCCGCGCTGGCCCGTCAGCAGTTGGTCGGGGGTGGCGTTGATGCGATTGCCTTCGACACGCTGCGCCAAATCGAGCGCTTGAAGATCAACGGCATCGACTTCGCGCTCGAGGTCAGCGCCGAATGCGAGGTGCACGACGAGGACGGCAACCACGTCTTCGGTATCTGCGAGTACGACCCTGGTGTTCCCGACACCGCGATGGTGTGCGTCTCGCCCGTTGGCGAAAAACTCAGCGAACTGCTGGCACTGAGCACGCTGGCCCACGAATTGGGCCATGCAGTATTCGATGCGCCGGGCTGGATCATGGACGGCAGCAAGGGGCCGGGGCTGTTCGATGCCTTCGAGCCAGCCGTGCAGCGCGCCTACCGCACCACCACGCCGGACAGCGAGCACTTGGCGAAGGTGCCCACCGGCGTACCGGCAGCGCTGGCGTCCGACGTGCATTTTGCCGAACTGCGCGCCAATGAGTTCATGGGTTCGCTGCTGGTGCCGCGCCAGCTCTTGAACGCGGCCGCAGAAGCGCTGGCCCCGGAATACAACGTCCACCTGCATCGCGGCCCGTCGATTGACCCGGAGATCCCCGGCACCAGCCTGCATCTCACCGCCGATGACCGAGCGGACATGGAATTACTGGAGCGCGCGCTGGCCCTGCGTTTTGGCGTCAACCCACGCTTTGTGCAGGTGCGCATGCAACGCTACGGCCTGATCCGTCCGGAGAACTTCGTGCGCTGACCATTGCCATCCCGCCCGCGCCGACCTCACGTCGGCATTTTTTGAACCCAGCTATTAACAGTTCGCGCAATCGCGCACTTTCTGAAGGAGTCTGCCTATGCCTACCGGTCACACCACCACCGCCCAGCAGGAGAAAGTGGTCAACCCGAAGTCGTCACCGAAACGTGCGCGCGAACAGCGATCCGATGACGGCCCCACCATCCTGCCCGGGATGGAGCATTTCGTCGATCTCCTGCGCAAGGTCAAGCGCCCGGCGCTGGTGGTGCGCCTGCTCGAACACGCCAGCGGCGATGCGTTGCCGGAGCTGCAGGCACTGGCTGATGCCGCCAAGGGAAAACTGCCGGTCGAATCCCGTCAGGCATTTTTCCATTGCGTGGCCAAGCTGGATGATCCCATCCGTCAGCGCCTCGAGGATGCTGTTGAACGAGTGATCCTGCTCGGCGATGACTACGGCGCGCAGGCCGTTCAGGCGGTGCTCGATGCACGGCGCGAAGACGATGCCGCCGTACTCGCCGCGCCCAGCGACCGCCACAGCCGCGCACTGCACCTGTGCATCCTGCAGGAATTTCCCGAGGCCGGAGCACGCCGCGAAGCGCGCTTCGATCAGGCCGAGCACGAACAGGTGATGCACCGTCAGTGGAAAAGCGAGCACTTCTCCAGCCACTACCTTGGCCCCAAGGGGGTGGAGCCGAAAAGTGGCGATGACATTGAGGAAACGCTGCGCACACGGATTGCCGAGCTGTTCCCGCATGTGCCGAAGGAGCAAATCCTGATCGAGCAGTTTGTGCGGTGCGGCCTGTCGCACGCACAGCGCGAAGATGATGACGAGGCTGACGACGAACCCCTGACCCAGCTGCACACGCTGTGCGCCACCTTCAATGGCTCCACCGCGCATTACCGGCAGGTGGAAGATGGCCAGGTGGTCGATCACGAGGAACCCGCAGCCATGTCGGCGCGCTTTTCCTGGGAACCGGCCACCGGGGCGCTGACTGTGTTCTGCGAAGACCGGGAAAAGCGCCGGGAGCTTGCCACCATCTTCCGTGATGTGGCGTTGGCGCATGAGGGCGCGATTGATGACATGCCAATGCGTCAATTCGATCTGCTCGGGTTTTCGACATCGGCCATGCTCCAGCGGCTAGAACAGGATCGCATCGCGGACATCGAGAAAATCGACATCTTGCAGATCAAGGTGGCCAAGCCATTTGAGCAACAGATGGAGCTGGGTGGAAAAGCCGTCGCCCGGCAGCTGGCGAGCAAGATGGAAATCACCCGCGACCGGCGCGATGGTCGCAACATCTATCAGGTCGCCTATGAGGATTACGCCGCCGAGGATCTGAGCCAGTACGCGCTGGTGCAGGTGAAGCTGGTGATGCGCATGGCCGCACAGCCCCACCGCAAGGCCCACAACGTCGCCGTGCAGATCACCGCCCCCAACGGCCTGAACGACAAGAGCAAAACGGAGGACGACCGCAAGCGCGTGCTGGAGCAGTTGATCCGCCTCGGCGTCCTGAGCGAATTCTGAGGGAGCGCCGACAATGTCATTGCACCTGCGCTTCTTGATCGCCATCGACAGGCTATCGAGCCTGGCCACGCCTGTGCTGGCCACAATGCTCGGGCGTGACTGTTCACAGTTCCTGCAGCGGGGCTGGGTCACCGCCGAGGGTCATCTCACGCATGTGATGGCCCCGTTCCTCGACTCCGAATGCGAGGTCGAAATCGAGGCTGATCCGGATGCGGGGTGCTACCGCTATCGCAGCCCGCTGGACGGTCGCACTGTCGTGCAGCCATTGAACGAGATCGCGTTGTACGGCATCCAGATCGAGCCATGGCTGGCCGATTTGGCCCGCCTGATCGGCATCGAAGATCGGCGGCGCGCCAGCCGCCCATGCCGCACGCCACAGCACCTCTGGCACCTCGGCGACATGCGCATCGCCGGGACGCATGATTTTGCCCCGGTGTTTGTCGGGCGGGCGTGGGCGCGCGCGCCAGTCGCTGGCACATCCTCCGTTCTGGCCGACTCGGTGTGGTCGCGCGGTGGCGTGATTTTGCAGGCCCGCCGAGTTCAGGCAGATCTGCCCCGTGACCATGTGATTCGGGCGCTCGACGAGTTCGTTCGCGTGGATGACGGGCAGGATGTTTTCGACGCGAGCGCATTCGACCGGGTACTGCGCGGCTACGTCACGCCCAGTGGTGCGCCGGAGCCAGAGCAGTATCTACAAGGCACCCGCGTGAAATTGCCTCACTTTGCTTCATCACGACTGGTGAGTGATACGCGGGCGGCAATTCTGAAAGTGATGTGGGGCGTAGAAGGCAAGACGCCACCGGCTATGAAGTGGGTCGATGTCAAACCGCAAGTCCACTCTGCTGCCAGATCTTTTGATGAGGCCTTCGGCGACAAGGAAACGCGGGAGGACTTCCTCGTTCTCGTGAAGTCTGGCGGCTACTACCAAGTCCGCCGCCAATGAAGGTCGTAGATTTTTCCGGAGTCCGATCCGGATTCAGTCCGTAGTTCCATGCGGAGACTTCGATGTGCCCATTTCATCTAGGAGGCACATCGAAATGCAAACCCAAGTTCCAGCAACCCAAACCGGTCGGGACTCCTTCCGACCCAACCCCGGCGGTGCCGTGTGCATCGCCCTCGACGAAAACGAGCTCGCCATCCGCTGGGGGCTCTCCGTCAAGACCTTGCGCCGCTGGCGTCAGGAACAGCTCGGACCGATCTACTGCAAGCTCGGCCGCCGCGTCACCTACCTCCTGCACGAAATCGAAGCCTTCGAGCGACGCGTCTCGCGTTACTCCAGCTTCACTCGTGCGTACCAGTGAGGGAGATGGCCATGAACGATCTAACCATCTTCCCCGCCGACATCGCCGAGATGTCCGTCAGCCAGCTGGCTGCGCTGCCGCCCGAGCAGAAGGCGGAAATCGACAAGAACCTCGACGCAGCCATTGACTGGCTCAAGAAGGCCCGCACCAAGTTCGACGCGGCGCTGGATCAGTGCTACGGCGAGCAGGCCCGCGCCGCGCTGCGTGAATCCGGCCGCGATTTCGGCACCGCCCACATCAGCGATGGCCCGCTGCGGCTCAAGTTCGAGTTGCCCAAGAAGGTCAGCTGGAACCAGCAGCAATTGACCGAAATCGCCGAACGCATCGTGGCATCAGGCGAGAAGGTCGAGGGCTACCTCGACATCAAGTTGTCCGTCTCCGAATCCCGCTACACGAACTGGCCTCCGGCGCTGCAACAGCAGTTCGCCGCCGCCCGCACCGTGGATTGCGGCAAGCCGTCTTTCACCCTTTCCCTCGATTCGGAGTAATCGCCATGAGCGCAATCATTCCCTTCCAGTTCGAAGCACACGCCGTGCGCATCCAGGTCGATGGTGCTGGCCTGCCGTGGTTCAACGCCAGCGACGTCTGCAATGCCTTGGAGATGGGCAATCCGTCTCAGGCGATCAAATCCCACGTCGATGGTGATGATCTCCAGAAATTGGAGGTCATCGACAACCTCGGCCGCACGCAGCGCGCCAACCATGTCAACGAGTCTGGCCTCTACGCCCTGATCCTCGGCAGCACCAAGGATGCCGCCAAGCGTTTCAAGCGTTGGCTCACCAGTGAAGTGCTGCCCGCGATCCGCAAGACCGGCAGCTACGCCGCCCCCAGTGCGCTGGCGGCCTTGCCCGCGCCGACCCACGACCGCGTGTCCGCAATCCTGCTGATCGGCGAGGCTGTAGCGAAGGTGCCGGGCGTGAAGCCGGGCATCGCCGCAGCGGCAACGCTCACATGCATTCAGGAGAACACCGGCATCACCACCGAGGTGCTGCGCCGTGCGCTGCCGTCGGCCAATGAGCCGATCTGCGCGCTCAACGCCACCCAGCTCGGCAAGCTGCTGAACCGTTCGGCCAAGGCCACCAACCAGATGCTGGCGGCAGGCGGCTTCCAGTTTCGCAACGACCGTGACGAATGGGAACTGACCGAGGCGGGTGAAGCATGGGCCGAGGCCATGCCGTACTCGCGCAACGGCCACAGCGGCTACCAGATCCTCTGGAATCCCGCCGTCGCCGATGAACTGAAGGAGGCCGCGTGATGAGCCTTCCCATCATCTCCGCGCAGCAGCGCATGGCCGAACGCAAGGGCGTGAAGCTCTTGATGCTGGGCAAATCCGGCATCGGCAAGACCACCCGGCTCAAGGATCTCGACCCGGCCACCACGCTGTTCCTCGACATTGAGGCTGGCGATCTCGCCGTGGCCGACTGGCCCGGCGACACCATCCGTCCGGCATCCTGGCCAGAGAGTCGCGACTTCTTCGTGTTTCTCGCGGGCCCGGACAAGTCGCTGCCACCGGAGTCGGCGTTTTCGCAGGCGCACTACGATCACGTCGTCGAGAAGTTCGGTGACCCGGCGCAACTCGACCGCTACCAGACCTTCTTTCTCGATTCGATCACCCAGCTGTCCCGCCAGTGCTTCGCGTGGTGCAAGACGCAGCCGGGTGCCGTCAGCGACCGCTCCGGCAAGCCTGACCTGCGCGCGGCCTATGGCCTGCTCGGCCAGGAAATGATCAGCGCATTGACCCACTTGCAGCACGCACGCGGCAAGAACGTGGTGTTCGTGTCGATCCTCGACGAAAAGCTCGATGACTACAACCGCAATGTGTTTGTGCCTCAGATCGAGGGCAAGCAAACCGTCGGCGCGCTCATCGGCATCGTCGATGAGGTCGTGACGCTGGCCGAGATCAAGGCCGAGGACGGCAGCACCTACCGCGCCTTCGTCACCCACACCGTCAATCCCTACGGCTTTCCGGCCAAAGACCGCAGCGGTCGCCTCGACCTGCTGGAGCCGCCGCATCTCGGTGCGCTGATCGCCAAGTGCGCGGGTGAGTCCGCCACGCCCGTTCGCACTGCCACCACCCAATCCCACGAATCTCAGGAGTAATCGCCATGACCCAGCAATCCACCACCAGCAACAACTGGAACGACTTCAACGACGCCGAATCACAGCAATCCGGCTTTGACCTGATCCCCAAGGGCACCGTTGTCCCTGTGCGCATGACCCTCAAGCCCGGTGGTTACGACGACCCGTCGCAGGGCTGGGGCGGCGGCTACGCCACCGAGTCTTTCGAGACCGGCTCGATCTACCTTGCCGCCGAATTCGTGGTCACCGCTGGTGACCACGCCAAACGCAAGATGTGGTCGAACATCGGCCTGCATTCCAAGAAGGGGCCGACCTGGGGCCAAATGGGGCGCAGCTTCATTCGCGCGACGCTCAACAGCGCCCGCAACGTCCACCCGCAGGACAACAGTCCGCAGGCCGCCGCCGCGCGCCGCATTCAGGGCTTCCACGAACTGGATGGCCTGGAGTTCCTCGCCCGTGTCGACATCGAGAAGGATGGCAAGGGCCAGGACCGCAACGTGGTCAAGGTCGCGGTCGAACCCGATCACCCCGACTACGCCAAGTTGATGGGCGTGCCGCCCAAGACCACGGGTGGTGGCACCTCCGGTGCTCCGGCACAGCCAGCGGCACCCGCGTATCAGGCAGCGCCTACCCAACGCGCACCCGTGACGGGAAAACCGTCGTGGGCGCAGTGAGGGAGGCCGATGAAATGCTGGGTCTGCAAACGACAAGCACGCGGCTACGGCCACACGGACGGTCGATTCAAGACCGGCGATGCGCGCCGCTACGTGCTCGACTGGATGTTCTGTTCCCGTCGCTGCCAGGACGCGTTCCACGCGCTGTACGGCAACTGGCAACAGGCCAAGGATGGCTACATCGGCAAGACGGAGGTCGCCATGATCGATCCGTCTGAAGTCGAACTGGCCGCCATGCGCCAATGCCTCAAGTCCTTCGGCGAGGCGGCGGGTGAGATCGGTTTTACCAAGCCTCTGGGCGACTACTCCGAGGCCGAAGCGCTGCGGGTGATCGATGCCATCGTCACTTGCTGGTCGGAGGCGATGGTCGCGCACCACGAGGTCACCAAGTTCCCGCCCGTGCGGGGCTTGCCGCCCACGCCCGATCCGCTGGCACCCGATGCCGCCAATCCGTTCGCGGATCTGGAGGATGACCTGCCTTGGGATGAACCGAAGGGGAAGAAGCCATGATGGACTTCAATTCCTCATCGAGCATCGCGGGCCGGGTCACCGCCCTGGTCGACGCCGGGTTGCAACAGGCCCGCGCCCGTCAATCCGAGCGCCAGTACCTCGGGGCCTCGCGCCTCGGGGTGGCTTGCGAGCGCGCGCTGCAATTCGAGTACGCCAAGGCTCCCATCGACCACGGGCGGGACACCCCGGGCCGGATGCTGCGCATCTTCGAGCGTGGCCATGTCATGGAGGACTGCATGGTCGCGTGGCTACGGGACGCAGGTTTTGACTTGCGCACCCGAAAGGCCGATGGCGAGCAGTTCGGCTTCTCGGTGGCCGATGGTCGCCTGCAGGGACACGTCGATGGCGTCATCGTCGGTGGCCCGGAGGGCTTTGCCTATCCCGCGCTGTGGGAATGCAAATGCCTGGGCAACAAGTCCTGGAGCGATCTGGAGAAGAAGGGCCTGGCCATCTCCAAGCCCGTCTACGCCGCGCAAGTGGCGATCTACCAAGCCTATCTCGAACTGCACGAGCACCCGGCGATCTTCACGGCGCTCAACGCCGACACGATGGAGATCTACACCGAGCTCGTGCCCTTTGAAGCAGCCCTTGCCCAGCGCATGTCAGATCGTGCGGTGAAGGTCATCTCGGCCACGGAAGCAGGCGAACTGCTGCCGCGTGGCTTCCATGAACCGACCCACTTCGAATGTCGGATGTGTGCATGGCAAGACCGCTGCTGGAGGACACAAGCATGACCGACAACACCCATTCAGCTACTGGCATTGAACCGATGATCGACGCCAAGCAGGCGGCTGCCGCGCTGCGCCTGCCGTATTACTGGTTCGCCGATCACGCGATGCGCAGCAAATACCGGATTCCCCACTACCTGATGGGTGGGCTGGTGCGCTATCGCCTGTCAGAGCTTTCTACGTGGGCGGCACGCAATGCGGCAGCGCAAAGCCGCTTCGCGGGAGATACGGATACCGCCGTCGAGGAGGCCGAATGATCGACTTCAACGACACCGCCGTCCCCACCGGAAACCAACCACGCATCGTCAGCGATGCCGAGCGGGAGGAACTGCGCGCAGAACTGCTCGCCCGGCTGGAATCGGTGCTGTTCACTCTGTTCCCGGCAGGCAAGAAGCGCCGGGGCAAGTTCCTCATCGGTGATGTGCTGGGTAGCCCTGGCGACAGCCTTGAGGTGGTGCTTGAGGGCGAAAAGGCAGGCCTATGGACGGATCGTGCCGACAACTCCGGCGGCGATGTGTACGCGCTGATCGGCAATCACTTCGGCATCGATGTGACCCGCGACTTTCCCCGCGTGCTCGATGCCGCCGCCGATCTGCTCGGTCGTGCGCGTTCCGCACCGGTGCGCAAAGGCAAAAAGCAAACCGCGCCGGTTGACGAACTCGGCCCCGCCACAGCCAAATGGGACTACCTCGACGCCACTGGAAAACTGATCGCCGTCGTGTATCGCTATGACCCGCCCGGGGGCAAGAAGCAGTTCCGCCCATGGGATGCCAAGCGGCACAAGATGGCACCGCCCGATCCGCGTCCGCTGTACAACCAGCCAGGAATGATCAGTGCCGCGCAGGTGGTGCTGGTGGAAGGCGAGAAATGCGCGCAGGCGCTGATCGACTTCGGCGTCACGGCCACCACGGCGATGCACGGCGCGAACGCTCCGGTCGACAAAACCGACTGGTCGCCGCTGTCTGGCAAGGCCGTGCTGATCTGGCCCGACCGTGACAAGCCGGGCTGGGAATACGCAGCGCAGGCGGCGCAGGTCGTGCTGACAGCAGGTGCCAAGTCCTGCCACATCCTGTATCCACCCGAGGATGCCCCGGAGGGCTGGGATGCGGCGGACGCCATTGCCGAAGGCTTCGATGTCGCCACCTTCCTCTCCCACGGCCCGCGTCTGCAAATGCATGACCTGGCCGACACCGATGAACCCGTTGCTGGCAGCGACGAATCCGTCTGGGGCACCGAAGATGCGCTGGCACTGGCCTTCACGCGCCGCTACCACCGCGACTGGCGCTATGTGGCCGCGTGGGGTCGCTGGCTGGTGTGGGACGGGCAGCGCTGGCGCACCGAGGACACCCTGGCGGCGACCGATCTGATCCGCAGCGTCTGCCGCCAGGCGGCCGTGCGCGCCGACAACCCCAAGGTCGCCGCCAAACTGGCCAGCTCCGGCACGGTCAGCGGCGTAGAACGGCTGGCACGGGCGGATCGCAGGCACGCGGCCACCACCGACGAATGGGATGCCGATCCGTGGCTGCTCAACACGCCAGGCGGCGTGGTCGATCTCAAGACAGGCCGGATGCGCCCGCACGAGCGCGCCGATCGGATGACCAAGATCACCACAGCCACGCCCATCGGCGACTGCCCGACCTGGAGGCAGTTCATCGACGAGGTCACGGGCGGCGACAAGGAACTGCAGTCCTATCTGCAACGGATGGTCGGCTACGCGCTGACCGGATCGACGCAAGAGCACGCGCTGTTTTTCCTGTACGGCACGGGCGCGAACGGCAAGTCGGTGTTCGTCAACACGCTGGCCACCATCCTGGGTGATTACGCGACCAACGCGCCGATGGACACCTTCATGGAAACGCGCACCGACCGGCACCCGACCGATATGGCGGGACTGCGCGGCGCGCGCTTCGTGGCGGCCATCGAAACTGAACAGGGCAAACGTTGGGCCGAGTCCAAGCTCAAGAACCTCACCGGTGGCGACAAGATCTCGGCGCGCTTCATGCGCCAGGACTTCTTCGAGTTCTTCCCGCAGTTCAAATTGTTCGTGGCGGGAAACCACAAGCCCGCCATTCGCAATATCGACGAGGCGATGAAACGCAGGCTGCACCTGATCCCTTTCACGATCACCGTGCCGCCCGAGCGCCGTGACAAGAACCTGCAACAGAAGCTCCTGGCCGAACGTGACGGCATCCTCGCGTGGGCTGTGCAAGGCTGCCTCGACTGGCAACGCCACGGGCGGCTCGATCCGCCGCAGCGCGTGGTGGAAGCCACCGAGGAATATTTCGAGGCCGAGGACGCGCTGGGCCGCTGGCTGGATGAGCGCTGTGTGCGCGAGGCCAACGCCAAGTCGCTGACCGCCGAGCTGTTCAACGACTGGAAACAGTGGGCCGAGGCCGCCGGTGAGTTCACGGGGTCGCAAAAACGCTTTGCCGATCTGCTGCTCACCCGTGGCTTGGACAAATGGCGCAACGGCATGGGCCTGCGTGGGTTTCAGGGTCTTGGCCTGAAGTACCCGCCAGCACCTGCCTACACCCCTTACGCCGACAACTGAAATGACCGCGTCTGACGGATCGGACGGACTACGTCGTAACTCCTACGCGTGCGCGTGTGCGCGCACCTCATGGGTGGTTTCGATAAGACCCGTCCGATCCGTCAGGCCAGACCAAAACAAGGACTGACACTATGACCACCACCATCCTCGCCCTCGATCTGGGCACCACCACCGGCTGGGCGCTGCAAGGCTGCGACGGCCACATCACCAGCGGCTCGGAGAGCTTCAAACCGCAACGCTTCGAAGGCGGAGGCATGCGCTTCCTGCGCTTCAAACGCTGGCTCACCGAGATCAAGCAGTCCTGCGACGGCATCGACTGCCTGCACTTTGAGGAAGTACGCCGCCACGTCTCGACCGACGCGGCGCACGCCTACGGCGGTTTTTTGGCCACGCTCACCGCGTGGTGCGAGCACCACCAGATCCCGTATCAGGGCGTGCCGGTCGGCACGATCAAGAAGTACGCCACCGGCAAGGGCAATGCCAGCAAGGATGAGATGGTGGCATCCGCCCGCGCCCGTGGTCATGCCCCGGTCGATGACAACGAAGCCGATGCCCTGGCCCTGCTGCACTGGGCCATCGCACAGCACGCATTGGAACGGGAGGTGTGAGATGAAGATCCCGACACCCCAATACCGCTGCCCGCTGGGCAGGTTGCAGCCGGAAGTTCAGGACGTGGATGTCATCAAGCAACGCGGCTGGCGCGACCAGCACATCCTCGTCGTCAATGCTGACGACGAGCGTCTGGACTGGATGGAGCGCGAGTTGGTGCGCCAGATCGGTGAACGCCTCTACGGCAATGGAGGGCGACGCCATGGCTGACCGTCACAACCCTTGGACGATTGAGGGCGTGGCCGCCCGCTTCGAGGAGGCGGCCAGCACCGGACGCCGCCTGCCACCCGTACGCGTGCAGGGCTACTTCAACTGCTGGCCTGCCTTTGTGCGCAAGGAGTGGGAGTCGTTTTCCGCCGACGAGAAGGTTTACCGACCGTTCCCGCCCACGCCGGACGCCATCGACCGGATGCTGGAGACGATGCGCTGGGTGCAATGGCTGGAGGTCGAGCAGCGCCATCTGGTGTGGATGCGCGCCAAGCGCTACGGCTGGCGGGACATCACCATCCGCTTTGCCTGCGACCGCAGCACGGCGTGGCGACGCTGGCAGCGGGCACTGGAGATCGTGGCGACGAACCTCAACGGCGAAGGCGTGCGGCCGCCGTCCAAAAACGTGGGCAATTTAGGGTAATGCTTGCCGCGTTTGTCCTCGCCTTGCCTTGCTTGTCCGTTTCGAGGCCCGGCAGGCATGCAACAAAACAGCCCAGTCGGGGGTAGTATTTCAGCTATCTTCTGGACAGCGGTGACGGCACAGGAAGTGGCCCAAGGCAAAAGGGGTCCTTCCTGGCCAAACTCCCATGCGGGGGGCGCGAGCGCGACGCTTTTTTAGCGTCAGGTCGCGGACAAGGTTACCAGTCGGCCAGGTTACCGGCTCCGGTTACCACCCCCAGGCACAGTTACCACCCCACCAGAATCTTCATTCAACCAACCCGCCCGGCGGCAACGCTCGGCGGGTTTTGCTTTTGGGATTTCCACTTTGAACACGCTCAACGTCGAGTACCGCAAGGTCGAGGCGCTGATTCCCTACGCCCGCAATCCGCGCACGCACCATGATGCCCAGATCGCCAAGATCGCGGCCAGCATCGTCGAGTACGGCTGGACGAATCCGATCCTGGTGGATGGCGACAACGGCATCATTGCCGGGCACGGGCGTCTTGCCGCCGCTCGCAAGCTGGGGCTGGATCAGGTGCCGGTGATCGAACTGGCCCACCTGACCGTCGCGCAGAAGCGGGCACTGGTGATTGCCGACAACCGGCTGGCACTGGATGCAGGCTGGGACGAAGAGATGCTGGCCTTGGAGCTGGCCGAGCTTTCCGACGCGGGATACGACCTCGCTCTGACCGGCTTCGAGGATGCCGAGATCGAGGCACTGCTCACCAGTGCGGTGGCCGTCGCAGATGATGAATCAGAGTCCGAAGCCGACGAGCCTGACGCGGCCGACGACGTGCCAGAAGCACCCGTCGTGGCGGTTTCCCGCCCCGGCGATGTCTGGGCCATCGGAGCGCACCGCCTGATTTGTGGCGACGCCACCGACCGCGACGTGGTCGCTGCGCTGATGCAGGGTGAAGTCTCTCGCCTGTGCTTCACCTCGCCGCCCTACGGCAACCAGCGCGAATACACCTCGGGTGGCATCTCCGATTGGGACGGCCTGATGCGTGGCGTGTTCGCGCACCTGCCGATGGCAGGCGACGGTCAGGTGCTGGTCAACCTGGGCCTGATTCACCGCGACAACGAGGTGATCCCGTATTGGGACGGTTGGCTATCTTGGATGCGCCAGCAGGGCTGGCGGCGCTTTGCCTGGTACGTCTGGGATCAGGGGCCAGGGATGCCCGGCGACTGGGCAGGCCGTTTCGCGCCGAGCTTCGAGTTCGTCTTCCACTTCAACCGTGAAAGCCGCAAGCCCAACAAGATCGTCCCCTGCAAGCATGCGGGTCAAGAATCCCACCTGCGCGCCGATGGCTCGTCCACCGCGATGCGCGGGAAGGACGGCGAAGTGGGCGGCTGGACGCACAAGGGGCTGCCGACGCAAGACACCCGCATCCCCGACTCGGTGATCCGCGTGATGCGCCACAAGGGCAAGATCGGCCAGGATATCGACCACCCGGCCGTGTTCCCGGTGGCGCTGCCGGAGTTCGTGATCGAGGCCTACACGGACGCGGGCGACATCGTGTTCGAGCCGTTCGGCGGCAGCGGCACGACGATGCTGGCGGCCGAGCGCACCGGTCGGATCTGCCGAAGCGTGGAGATCGCGCCGGAGTACGTGGACGTGGCCATCAAGCGCTTCCAGCAGAACCACCCCGGCGTGCCGGTCACCTTGAGCGCCACCGGTCAGTCCTTCGAGCAGGTCGTCGCTGAGCGCGCCACCACCCCGGATGCCGAGGTGGTGGCATGAACTGGCTGGCCGACAAGATCGAACAGTGGCCGACGGCCAAGCTGCTGCCCTACGCCCGCAACGCGCGCACTCATTCCGAAGATCAGGTGGCGCAGATCGCTGCCAGCATCGCGGAGTTTGGATTCACCAATCCGATCCTGGCGGGCAGTGACGGGATCATCGTCGCTGGCCACGGTCGGCTGGCCGCCGCCCAGAAGCTGGGTCTGGAACGGGTACCGGTGGTCGTGCTAGATCACCTGACGCCGACCCAGCGCCGGGCCCTGGTCATCGCGGACAACCGCATCGCCGAGAACGCAGGCTGGGACGACGCGATGCTGCGGATCGAACTGGAAGCCTTGCAGCTCGAAGGCTTCGATCTGGACATCACCGGGTTCGACGCCGACGCACTGGCCGAACTGATCGCGGGCGACGAGCCGGACAACGAGGGTCAGACCGATGAGGATGCGGTGCCAGAGGTCAGCGAGACACCCATCTCGCGTCCGGGCGACGTCTGGATCATGGGCCAGCACCGACTGCTGTGCGGCGACTCGACCTTGGCCGAGAACTACGAGCGGTTGATGCAGAGCGACCTAGCGGACATGGTCTTCACCGACCCGCCGTACAACGTGAACTACGCCAACAGCGCCAAGGACAAGATGCGCGGCAAGGATCGCGCGATCCTGAACGACAACCTGGGTGACGGCTTCTACGACTTCCTGTTGGCGGCACTGACGCCCGCCGTGGCCCATTGCCGGGGCGGTATCTACGTGGCGATGTCCTCCAGCGAACTGGATGTGCTGCAGGCCGCCTTTCGCGCCGCCGGTGGCAAGTGGTCGACCTTCATCATCTGGGCCAAGAACACCTTCACCCTGGGGCGCGCCGACTACCAGCGCCAATACGAGCCGATCCTCTACGGATGGCCCGAGGGGGCGACACGCCACTGGTGTGGTGACCGCGACCAGGGGGATGTCTGGAACATCAAGAAGCCGCAGAAGAACGACTTGCACCCGACGATGAAGCCGGTGGAGTTGGTCGAGCGCGCGATCCGCAATTCGAGCCGCCCTGGCAACGTGGTGCTCGATCCCTTCGGTGGCTCTGGCACGACGCTGATCGCAGCGGAAAAGTCAGGCCGTGTCGCGCGGCTGATCGAACTCGACCCGAAGTACGTGGATGTGATCGTGCGCCGGTGGGAGGACTTCACCGGCAAGCAGGCCACCCGCGAGGCGGATGGCGCGTTGCTTGATCAAGCGACCAGCGATTCCTCGACGATCTCGCAGTGAATCACAAAGCCCGTCAGGTATGGCAGGCCGCGCGGGATGCCGTATTGCTTGCTGGTTTGGCGGCCAATCGTCCAGCCCATCCAACGCTGGGTGGCTGCGTTGATCGCGTCCGCCAGGGCCTTGCCCTCGTAAAGCCCGTTCTGGACGTCGTCGGCAAAGTGGCGACCGTGGCGGCTGTCGAGGAAGGCCCGAACCGATTCAAGGGGCTGGCTGGTGGCGTCCGAGATGGCGGCCATCGCCAGGGGCCAGGCGGCGCGGGCGTGTTCGTTCAGCGTGCCCCAAAAGCCCCAGGCTTCGTTCTGGGTGGCGGGGATCTGCGTGGTGGTGTTCATCTCTGGCTCCTTCGGGTTGATCGTTGAGACACCCGTAGTAACGCGCTGTTCGATTGAGAAGCCAAGCGCCGCTTGGCCTCTTTCTCGATCTTTCTGATCAGGCGATGCGGTAGACCCGCTCGCCGCCCTGCGGCTTGTCCGACACGATAATCAGGCCCAGCTTCTTCTTGAACGCCCCGGCGAAGGTGCCGCGCACTGTGTGCGCCTGCCAACCGGTGGCGGCGCAGATCTGGCCGATGGTTGCGCCCTCGGGGCGTTGCAGCATCCGGATCACTTCGGCTTGCTTGCTGTTATCGCGGGTGCGCGGCTTGACCCACGTTGCTTCGGCGGCGGTTACGGCGGCTTCCAGTTCGGGATCGCTCGTGGGGGCTGGCGCGCCTTCTGCGTTGGCGATGATCTGGTCGAGATTGGCTTCGAATTGATCGATGCCATTCTTGTTCACTCCCGGGCGTGGCATGCCCAGGGCGTCATAGCCCTCGGCGGCGACGAACCAGTCAGTGCCGTCGGTGGTGATCAGGGCACGGTTGAACATCCCGTCGAGCACTTTCTTGCGTGCGCCGCCTTTGATGTTGTCGGGGAACCAGTCGATCTTGCCTGCACTGGTGTTGATGGCCTTGGCCAGGATGGCGTGTTGGGCCGGGGTCAGGTTGGTGGTGGTCATGGGCTGCTCCTTCGGGGGGTGGATGACGATGTGATGAACGCGCTGTCTGGGACTGAAGCCAAGCGCTTTCTGCCTGGCTTCGTCGGTTTCCAATCAGACCTTGGCGATTTCCGCTTCCGCGGCCTTCGGGCTCGCTGCGCCAAGTTCGACGCCCGCCTTGAAGGCCGCTTCCAGCGCGTCCTTGAGGCACCACACCGCCGTGTCGTGGAAGTCGAGGCTGTCGGCGTTGCGGGTCTGCAGGGTTTCGATGCCCAGATGCTTCTGGGCGATCTGGGTGAGGATGGTGTCGATCTGGCTCATGGCGTGTTCCTTTCGGGGGTGGTTGGCGTGACGTGATGAACGCGCTGTTCCCGATGGAAGCCAAGCTCAATCTGCGGACATGACGAACAAATGAGTGAAGGTGACGATGGGACTCTCGATTCGCGCCTACGCGCGCCACCGTGGCGTGTCGCACGTGGCCGTGAAAAAGGCCATCGACACCGGAAGAATCACGCCGCTGCCTGACGGCACGATTGATCCGGACACGGCGGACGCCCAGTGGGCACAAAACACATTGCAGCCGCGCAGCGCCGCTGCGCCAGAGAAGGTCAGCACCGCGAAGGCGCGGCGCGTGGTAGCGACGGACGAAGCAGCAACGCAGCGCGATGCCGTCGACGCCAGCACAGCGCCGATGTCGGCCAGTGGCACCTCGCTCTTGCAAGCGCGCACGGTCAACGAGGTGCTCAAGGCCAAGCTCAACAACTTGGAGCTGGCGCACCGCAAGAAGGAACTGGTGGATCGGGCGCAGGCCGTGGCCCACGTGTTCAAACTTGCGCGCATCGAGCGCGACGCGTGGTTGAACTGGCCTGCGCGCGTCTCCGGCCAGATGGCGTCCACGCTCGGTGTCGATGCGCACCAGATGCACGTGGCCCTGGAGGCTGCCGTGCGCGAGCACCTGATTGAGCTGGGCGAGCTGCGCCCGCGCGTGGATTGATGACGATGGACTACGAAGGCGCGCAGGAAATCGAACGGGCGTGGCGCGATGGGCTCACTCCCGACCCGCTGCTCACGGTATCGGAATGGTCAGATCGCCACCGGATGCTCTCCAGCAAGGCGTCTGCGGAGCCGGGGCGCTGGCGCACCAGCCGCACGCCGTACCTGAAGGCGATCATGGATTGCCTGTCGCCGACTTCTCCGGTCGAGCGGGTGGTGTTCATGAAGGCCGCGCAGCTCGGTGCGACCGAAATGGGATCGAACTGGATCGGCTACGTCATCCACCACGCGCCGGGGCCGATGATGGCCGTCTGGCCAACGGTGGAGATGGCCAAGCGCAATTCCAAGCAGCGGATCGACCCGCTGATCGAGGAATCGTCCGCCTTGGCCGAACTGATCGCCCCGGCGCGCTCGCGCGACTCGGGCAACACCATTTTGGCCAAGGAGTTCCGGGGCGGCGTGCTGGTAATGACCGGGGCGAACAGCGCGGTAGGCTTGCGCTCGATGCCGGTGCGCTACCTGTTCCTCGACGAGGTGGATGGCTATCCGCTGGATGTCGAGGGCGAAGGCGATGCGATCTCGCTGGCCGAGGCGCGCACGCGTACCTTTTCCAGGCGCAAGATCTTCATCGTGTCGACGCCGACGATCTCGGGGGCCTCGGCCATCGAGCGTGAGTACGAGGCCAGCGACCAGCGTCGCTACTTTGTGCCTTGCCCGCACTGCAACCACCCGCAGTGGTTGCGCTTCGAGCAACTGCGCTGGGACAAAGGCGCGCCAGAGACGGCGGCCTACATCTGCGAGTCCTGCGACACCGCGATTTCCGAGCACCACAAGACCTGGATGCTGGAGCACGGTGAGTGGCGCGCGATGATCACCGATGGCCCGGGCAAGACGGCAGGCTTCCACCTGTCGTCGCTATACAGCCCGGTGGGCTGGCGTTCGTGGCGTGAGATCGCCGCTGCGTGGGAGAGCGCCGTCAGTAAAGAGTCGGGATCGGCCGCCGCCATCAAGACCTTTAAGAACACCGAGTTGGGCGAGTCTTGGGTCGAGGAAGGCGAAGCACCGGACTGGCAACGGCTGGTCGAGCGCCGTGAGGATTACCGCATTGGCAGTGTGCCGCTGGGCGGCCTGCTGCTGGTAGGTGCGGCCGACGTCCAGAAGGATCGCATTGAGGCCTCGATCTGGGCCTTCGGGCGCGGCAAGGAGTCCTGGCTCATCGAGCACCGGGTCTTGATGGGCGATACCGCCCGCGACGCGGTGTGGAAGGCGCTGGCCGCGATGCTGGCCGAGAACTGGACACACGCTTGCGGAGCGCAGATGCCACTGGCGCGCTTCGCGCTGGACACCGGCTTTGCCACGCAAGAGGCCTATGCCTTCGTGCGTGCCTGCCACGATCCGCGCGTGATGGCGGTCAAGGGCGTACCGCGCGGCGCGGCCCTGATCGGCACGCCGACGGCCATCGATGTCTCGCAGGGCGGGAAGAAGCTGCGCCGAGGCATCAAGGTTTTCACGGTGGCGGTCGGCATCGCCAAGCTGGAGTTCTACAACAACCTGCGCAAGAGTGCGGATGCGGGCGAGGACGGCTCGACCCCGGTGTTTCCAGCCGGGTTCGTCCATTTGCCCAAGATCGACGCCGAGTTCATCCAGCAGCTCTGCGCCGAGCAACTGATCACGCGCCGCGACCGCAACGGTTTCCCGGTGCGCGAATGGCAAAAGATGCGAGAGCGCAACGAAGCGCTCGACTGCTACGTCTACGCCCGCGCGGCCGCATCGGCGGCGGGACTAGACCGCTTCGAGGAACGCCACTGGCGGGAGTTGGAGCGGCAACTTGGGGTAGCGCCCCCACCGGATGCGCCACCGCCCATCCACGACATCGAATTGAACGAGGCCACCCATAGCGGTGGCCTCGCTGTTTCTGGCAACCGCAATTCTGGCAGGCGGGTCATCAAGAGCCGCTGGCTCGGCTGACTGACACGCCGATGAGGACACCGTGACTTACACCACCACCCAACTCGAAGCGCTTAAGCGGGCTCTTGCCACCGGCGAGCGGCGCGTGAGCTTCGGCGACAAGACGGTCGAGTACCGCAGCGTCGAAGAGCTCCAGGCCGCAATCCGCACAGTCGAGGCAGAAATCGCGCGCAGCACCGGTGCCAGCCCGAAGCGCCAGATCCGCGTCACGACTGCGAAGGGCTTCTGATGGCTTGGTACTCGAAAATTCGCGGCCTATTTGGGCAGCCGCCCGTTCACGAGGCGGCCGGTCGTGGCCGTCGCGCACTGGCGTGGATGCCTGGCAACCCCGGTGCGGTCGCTGCAATGCTGGCGACCAGCTCTGAACTACGCATCAAGAGCCGAGACCTCGTCCGCCGCAATGCCTGGGCGCAGGCCGGGATCGAAGCCTTCGTGGCCAATGCGGTCGGTACTGGCATCAAGCCGCAAAGTCTGTCCGGTGACGAGCGGTTCAAGGCCGAGGTGCAGGCGCTGTGGCGCGATTGGGTCGAGGAAGCCGACGCGGCCGGACAGACGGACTTCTACGGCCTGCAGGCGCTGGCCTGTCGGGCGATGCTCGAAGGGGGTGAATGCCTGATCCGGCTGCGGCCACGGCGCCCGGAGGATGGCCTCTCTGTACCCCTGCAGCTTCAACTCCTGGAGCCGGAGCACCTGCCGATCTCCCTCAACACCGATCTGCCGTCCGGCAACGTGGTGCGCTCCGGTATCGAGTTCGACAGCTTGGGACGGCGCGTGGCCTATCACCTGTACCGCTCGCACCCGGAGGATGGCCGATTGGCCCCCATGTCGGGCCAGGGCGGGATGGACACGGTGCGCATCGACGCCAAGGAGATCATTCACCTGTTCCGCGTGCTGCGCCCGGGCCAGATCCGGGGGGAACCGTGGCTGTCGCGCGCCCTGGTCAAGCTCAACGAGCTCGACCAATACGACGATGCCGAGCTGGTGCGCAAGAAGACTGCCGCGATGTTCGCGGGCTTCGTCACGCGCGCCAACCCGGAGGACAACTTGATGGGCGAAGGCGCATCGGACGCCGACGGTATTTCACTCGCAGGGCTGGAGCCGGGAACGCTGCAGATTCTGGAGCCCGGCGAGGACATCAAGTTCTCCGATCCTGCCGACGTTGGCGGTTCGTACTCCGAATTCCTGCGCACCCAGTTCCGCGCGGTTGCCGCCGCCATTGGTATCACCTACGAGCAGTTGACCGGCGACCTGACCGGCGTGAACTACTCCTCCATCCGCGCCGGGATGCTGGAGTTCCGCCGACGCTGCGAGATGGTGCAGCACGGTGTGCTGGTGCATCAACTTTGCCGCCCGGTGTGGGCGGCCTGGATGAAGCAGGCGGTGCTCGCCGGAGCCCTGAATGCACCGGGCTTCGCCCGTGGCGGGCCAGCCCGTCGTCGTCAGTACCTCGCGGTGAAGTGGATTCCCCAGGGCTGGCAGTGGGTCGATCCGGAGAAGGAGTTCAAGGCGATGCTGCTGGCGATCCGCGCAGGCTTGATGTCTCGCTCGGAAGCCATCTCAGCCTTCGGCTACGACGCTGAAGACGTCGACCGGGAGATCGCCGCCGACAACCAGCGCGCCGACGACCTTGGACTGATTTTCGATTCCGATCCTCGCTACACGTCGAAGGACGGCGGCAGTGCGGAACCCAACCGCAACACCGCCGACGCATCCGGCACCAATTCGACTGCCTGAAGGACTTCCCATGACCTTGCTGCCGCATCTGGCGGCGCGCCTCTTTGGCGTGCCGCTGGCCATCCATCGCCCAAAACTAGACGTGATCCTGTCCGTGCTCGGCCCCCGGGTTGGCCTTGCCGATCTGGCCGCCGCCCCAGGCTACACACCGCCCCAACGTGACAGCAGCGCCACATCCGGATCGCCGCCCGGTGTAGCCGTCATCCCGATCCACGGCACGCTGGTGCGCCGCACCGTGGGGCTGGAGGCCGAGTCCGGACTGACCAGTTACACGGGCCTCGCCGCGCAACTGGAGGCAGCCATCGGCAATCCGGAGGTGTCGGCCATCCTGCTCGACATCGATTCACCGGGTGGCGAGTCGGGCGGCGTGTTCGATCTGGCCGACCGCATCCGCGCGGCCAGCCAGATCAAGCCGGTCTGGGCCGTGGCCAATGACATGGCCTTCTCAGCCGCCTACGCGCTCGCGTCGGCCGCCAGCCGGGTGTTCGTCTCACGCACCGGCGGTGTCGGCTCGATTGGCGTCATCGCGATGCACGTCGACCAGTCCGAGAAGGACGCCCAGGACGGCGTTCACTACACCGCCGTGTTCGCGGGCGACCGCAAGAACGACCTCAACCCACACGAGCCGATCTCCAGCGAAGCCCACGCCTTTCTGAAAGCCGAGGTCAATCGCATCTACGGCCTGTTCGTCGAGACGGTGGCCCGTCACCGGGGCATCGAGGCGTCTGCCGTGCGCGACACCGAAGCCGGACTGTTCTTTGGGCAGGCGGCCGTCGCCATGGGCCTGGCCGATGCCGTCGGCACCTTCGACGACGCGTTGGCGCAACTGCTCGCATCGCTTTCTCCCAACCCGACTCCGGTGGCTGTGGCCGCGCGGGCGGGCTTTCTCAGCAACCACCCCAAGGAGTCATTGATGAATGATCGAACCGACCCCGCTGCTCTTGATCGGCCTCTTGCTGATCCTGCTGGCAGTTCTCCTCAATCGCCCGCCGCCACGTTGAGCGTGGCCGATGCCGTTGAGATCGCGCAGACCTGCCAGCTTGCTGGCCGCGCCGACCTGATCGCGGGCTTTCTCGAGGCCAACACCGCACCTGCCAAGGTGCGCAGCCAACTGCTCTCGGCCAAGGCCGAAGCCAGCCCCGAGATCGTCAGCCGCATCGCACCTGACGCGGCTCGCCCCGCACCTGCCAATCCACTGCTCGAAGCCGCCCGGACCCTTGCGGCGCAGTCGTCCGCCTTGAAGAAGGAGATCTGAAATGCCGACCGTCTTTACCGAGGCCATGAACCTGGGCGACCTGCTCAAGTTTGAAGCGCCCAACCTGTACTCGCGCGACCGCGTCACAGTGGCCTCAGGCCAGAACCTGCCGCTGGGTACGGTGCTCGGCATCGTCACCGCCAGTGGCAAGTACAAGCAGATCGACCCGTCCGCTGAGGACGGTACGCAGGTCGCCGCAGGCGTGCTGCTGCAGAACTGCGACGCCACGTTGGCCGACCGTGACAACGGCCTCGTCGTCGCGCGCCACGCCATCGTTTCTGACCACGCGCTTCAGTGGCCCGAAGCCATCACCGCTGCCGAGAAGGCGTCGGCCATTGCCCAGCTGAAGGCGCTGGGTGTCCTCGTTCGTCAAGGAGTCTGACCATGCAGAACATCTTCGAGAACCCGGCGTTTTCGATGTCGGCGCTGACCGCCGCCATCAACATCCTGCCCAACAACTACGACCGTCTGGCCCAGATGGGGCTGTTCGTCGACCGCCCGCAGCGCTTCCGCTCGATCATCGTCGAGAAGCAAAACAACGTGCTCACCCTGCTGCCGACGATGCCCGTGGGCTCGCCCGGCACCGTCGGCGTGCGCGGCCAGCGCAACGTGCGCTCGTTCCACATTCCGCACATTCCGCACGATGACGTGGTGCTGCCCGAGGAGGTCCAGGGCATCCGCGCCTTCGGCTCGGAGACGGAACTGCAGACGGTGGCGGGCGTGATGGCGCAGCACCTGCAGACGATGCGCAACAAGCACGCGATCACCCTGGAGCACCTGCGCTTTGGCGCGCTCAAGGGGTTGATCCTCGATGCTGACGGCAGCGTGATCTACAACCTGTACGACGAGTTTGGCATCACCCCGCAGACCTTCGCGTGGGACATCGCTGCGCACGACAGCGCTTTCGATGTCGGCAAAGCCTGCCGTGAGCTCCTGCGTTACGTCGAGGACAACCTGCAGGGTGAGCGGATGACCGGCGTCCACGTCCTGGTCGGCAAGGACTTCTTCGAAGCGCTCACGACGCACGACGACGTCATCGCGGCCTACGAACGCTGGCAGGACGGCTTGGCGCTGCGTTCGGACATGCGCTCGGGCTTCACCTTCTGCGGCATCACCTTCGAGGAGCATCGCGGTCGTGCGACTGCGCCCGGTGGCACCGTGCGCCGCTTCGTCGAGGAGGACGAGGGGCACGCCTTCCCGCTGGGCACGATGGACACCTTCGCCACGTACTACGCACCCGCTGACTTCAACGAGACGGCCAACACGATGGCTCTGCCGCTGTACGCCAAGCAGGAACCGCGCAAGTTCGACCGGGGCACCGACCTGCACACGCAGGCCAACCCGCTGCCGCTGTGCCACCGACCGCAGCTGCTGGTGAAGCTGGAGATCGCGTGATGGGCCTCGTCGAACAGGTCTATGCCGCTGCTTTGAGCGCGGGCCTGCTGCGCGACTGCCGGTGGCAGCCTGCCGATGGCTCGCCGCTGCAAACGCACGCGGTCGGCTTCACTGCGCCGGACGACACCGTGTTCGACGGGCTGGCTTCGTCCACCGATTACCAGATGTCCTATCCGGCTTCGGTCCTCAAAGGTCTGGGGCCGCGCGAGGCGGTCGAGATCGATGGCGTGATCTATCAGGTGCGTAGCACCCGGGCCGTGGGCGACGGCTCGGAGATGCGCGCACAGCTCACCCGGGTGTAGTGCCGTGTCCAGCAACTCGATCCGCGAACAGATTCTGCTCGCGGTGATGGCGGCTGTCCGCACGCCGGTGGAATCGCTCGGTGCCACGCTACACCGCTCGCCCACGGTGGCCATCAGCCGGGAGCAATGCCCAGCGCTGGTGGTGTTCCCCGAGTCCGAGTCGATCACCGAGCGCGCCAACGACCGCGTCACGCGCGAGCTCACGGTGCGCCTGGTCGCGCTGGCCCGCGCGGTGCCTCCCGCCATTCCGGAAACCGAAGCCGACCGGCTGATCACCGCCGCCCACGCCGCGCTGCTGGCCGACCGGAATCTGGGTGGCCTTGCCTTGGGCATCCGCGAGCAGGAATGCGAGTGGGACGTCGAGGACGCCGATGCGGTGGCCGCCACGATTCCGGCGCGCTACGCGATCACTTACCGGACGCTCGACACCGATCTTTCAGCCAAAGGATGACCCCCATGACTTCCATCGTTCTGACCCAACCGCACACCCACGCGGGCCGAGCCCACAAGGCGGGCGAACGGCTCGATGTGGATGGCAGCACTGCCGACTGGCTCATCGCCAACGGCATCGCCCGCCACGACCGCCAGCGCTTACCCGAGCCCGAGCCCCAGCCGCAAGGCGACGGCACACCCATTGAGCCCATCCGACCCATCACCACTCAACGCAAGGAATCCAAATCATGAGCACCTACGCCAGTTTTCAGGGCCGCGTCTTCCTCGGCAAGCGCGACGAGTCCGGCCTGCCCATCGAAGTGCGCTCGCCGGGCAACGTCGCCGAGCTCAAGCTCTCGCTCAAGACCGACGTGCTGGAGCATTACGAGAGCCAGACCGGCCAGCGCTCGCTCGACCACCGGATGGTCAAGCAAAAGTCGGCCACCGTGAATCTCACCATCGAGGAGTTCACCAAGGAAAACCTCGCGCTGGCGCTGTACGGCAACCACGTCACCGGCAGTACAGGCACTGTGACCGCCGAAACCATCGGCGGCGCTGCTCCGGTGATCGGCGACCGTTACTTCTTCGCCCATCCCAAGGTGTCGGCGCTGGTGGTGACCGACTCGGCGGGCACGCCCGCGACGCTGACCGCTGGCACGCACTACACCGCCGACACCGATTTCGGTGCCCTCCAGTTTCTGGATATCACCGGCTTCACCGCACCGTTCAAGGCCGCCTACAGCTACGGCGTCGCCACCGAGATCGGCATCTTCACGCAGGCGCTGCCCGAGCGCTACCTGCGCCTGGAAGGCATCAACACCGCGCAGGGCAACGCCAAGGTGCTGGTCGAGCTGTACCGCGTGGCCTTCGACCCCTTGAAGGAAATCTCCTTCATCTCGGACGAGTACAACAAGTTCGAGCTGGAAGGCTCGCTCCTGGCCGACACCACCAAGCCCTATGACGCGGTGCTCGGCCAGTTCGGCCGCATCGTGCAACTGTGATGGGGACTGCCATGAGTGATCTGGAAACCCTGATTCCGCAAAGCATCGAACTGGTCATCGATGGTGAGCCGCTGGCAATCAAGCCCCTCAAGGTCGGCCAGATGCCCGCCTTCCTGCGCGCGATCACGCCGGTGATGCAGCAGATCGGCGGCGATGGCATCGACTGGCTGGCACTGTTCGGCGAGCGCGGCGACGACCTGCTGACGGCAGTGTCCATCGCCGTCGGCAAACCGCGCGCGTGGGTCGACGCGCTCGATGCCGACCAGGCCATCCTGCTGGCGGCCAAGGTGCTCGAGGTCAACGCCGATTTTTTTACCCGGACGGTGATGCCGCGTCTGAACGTGGAAATGGGCGGACTTTTCGCGCGGACGAGCGCGCCAACAGCAATGGCAACGGCTGGCTCGACACCGTCCAGCACCTGATCGCCCACGGCCACCGGCTGCCGGACATCCTCGACTACACCCTGGCGCAGGTGCGCGGCTTCGCCGCCGCCACCGCGCGGGAGGACGCGGCGCGGGATGCGCGGCTGCTCTCGCTGATCGCCATCGGCGCACGCAGCGATCCGCGTCACCTTGACCAGACCCTCGACAGGCTCCAAGACCATGCGCATCTCGGTTCGCATCGATAGCAAGGCCGCACAGGCGCAGTTGCGTCGCTGGGGCGGCGAGTTCCGCGAGAAGGTGCAGAAGGCGGTCGCGCGCGGCATCGCCAGTGAGGCCGCCGAACTCAAGCAGGACGTGCGCAGCCACGTCGCGGGTCAGATGACGGTGGTCAAGAAGTCCTTCGTTAAGGGCTTCACCGCCAAGGTGCTCGATAAGGACAAAAACCGGTTGCCCGCGCTCTACGTCGGCTCGCGCATCCCGTGGTCGGGCATTCACGAGCGTGGTGGCGTCATCGGCGGCCGGATGCTGATCCCGCTGCACGGGCGCGTGGGCCGCAAACGCTTCAAGGCGCAGATCGCTGAGCTGATGCGCGGCGGCAACGCCTATTTCATCAAGAACTCCAAGGGGAACATCGTGCTGATGGCCGAGAACATCAAGGAACACGACCGGCCACTGTCGGGATTCAAGCGGCGCTACCGCAAGGCCGAGGGCATCAAGCGGCTCAAACGCGGCGCGGATGTGCCCATTGCCGTGCTGGTGCCCCGGGTGCAGCTCAAGAAGCGGCTGAACGTCGAAGGCATTGTCGCCGGTCGTATTCCGCGCCTCTCGGCCCGGATCGAGAAGCAGTTGCGGCTGGTGGACTGAGATGGCGAACCGCATTTCCATCCTCGTCGCGCTCGAGGGGGCCGACGAGGGGCTCAAACGCGCCATCACCTCGGCCGAACGCAGCCTCGGCGGGTTCGGCTCCAGCGCCAAGACCGCAGGCGACAAGGCCGCAGCCGGGGTGGCCGAGGTCAAGGCCGGAATGAACGCCTTTGGTGATCAGGTTGCCAAGGCCAAGACGCAGCTGCTGGCGTTCCTCACCCTCAACTGGGCCAGCGGCAAGGTGCAGGAGATCGTCCAGATCGCCGATGCCTGGAACATGATGTCCGCGCGCCTGAAGCTCGCCACCGCAGGCAGCCGCGAGTACACGGTCGCCCAGAAAGAACTGTTCGCCATCGCGCAGCGCATCGGCGTGCCGATCCAGGAAACCGCCACGCTCTACGGCAAGCTCCAACAGGCGGTGCGGATGCTGGGAGGCGAGCAGCAGGATGCGCTCTCGCTCACCGAAAGTATCTCGCAGGCGCTGCGTATCTCCGGCGCATCGGCCACCGAGGCGCAGTCGTCCCTGCTGCAGTTCGGTCAGGCCTTGGCCTCTGGGGTGCTGCGCGGCGAGGAGTTCAACTCCGTCGTCGAAAACAGCCCGCGTCTGGCCAAGGCGCTGGCCGACGGCCTGGACGTGCCCATCGGACGGCTGCGCAAGCTCGCCGAGGAAGGGCGGCTCACCGCTGATGTGGTGGTCAACGCCCTGATGAGCCAGAAGGACAAGTTGGCCGCCGAGTACGCCCAACTGCCGATGACAGTGAGCCAGGCCTTCACGCGCCTGTCGAACGCCTTCGGGCAGTGGATCAGCCGTCTGGACGAATCGACCGGTTTCACCAAGAAGCTTGCCGAGGCCCTGACGTGGCTGTCGGAGAACCTCGACACGGTGATGAAGTGGCTGGGGCGGATCGCCGAGGTCGGCCTCGCAGTGCTGGTCTACCGCCTGATCCCGGCGTTGATCATCGCGTGGCAGACAGCAGGTGCGGCGGCGGTGACTGCGGCCAGCACCACGGCGGCGGCGTGGGCAACGGCCAACCTGTCGGTGTCGAACGCCATCGCCACGGTCGGCAAGCTGCGCGTGGCGTTCGGGGTGCTCGGTGCGGCCATCATCGGCTGGGAGATCGGAACGTGGCTGTCCGAGAAATTCGAGATCGTCCGCAAGGCGGGCATCTTCATGGTCGAGGTGCTGATGAAAGGCATCGAGCACCTGCGCTTCCAGTGGGAGGTGTTCGCCGCCATCTTCACCTCCGACACCATAGCCGAAGCCACCAAGCGCCACGAACAGCGGCTCACGGAGATGAATCGCATCTTCGCCGAGATGTACGCAGACGCTACCGAAGGTGCGAACGCAGCCCAAGGCGCGATGAACACCGCCGCGACCACTGCCGAGGAAATCGCCAAGCGACTCGAAGCCGTGCGTCAGGGCACGCAGGAAGCGGTCGGGCGCGGCATCGAGGCCGTCCACGCCGCCCTGGAGAAGCTCAAGTCCCGGCTGGGCGAGGTCGAACAGGCGGTCGGCAAGGCCCAAGGTGTGGTGGGCGACGCCACCGCCAAGATGGCCGAGGCCTACAAGGGGCTGACCTCCATCGTCGAGGCCAGTCTCGCGCAGCAGGTGCAGGCGGTGAAGAACCGCTACGAGCAGGAGAAGGCGGAACTGGAGCGCACCCAGCAGTCCGAAACCGCCAAGATCACCAAGTCCACCCAACTGCTCACCGAGGCGCTGACGCAGCAGGCAACCCTGCGCCGTCAGGCCACGACCGAGACGCTCGGCCTGATCGATCAGGAAACGCAGGTGCGCAAGGACGCCGCCGCCCGGCAAGGCCAGACCGAGGAAGAGCGCCGCGCCAACGTGCAGCGGGTCGAGAACGACATCCTGGCCACCAAGCGTCAGACCCTGTCGCAGGCGCTCTCCGAGTACCGCCAACACATCGACGCCCTCAACGCCGAAGCCAACCGGCATCTGGCGGAAGTGCAGCGCATCGAGGAAGCCAAGCGCCAGTTGTCGATGTCCACGGAGGAGCGCATCCGCGACATCCGCCGCCAGGGCATGACCGAGTACGAGGCCACCGAGGATCGCAAACGCCAGATCGCCGAGATGCAGGAGCAGGCCCGACAGGCGCTGGCCAACGGTGAATTGGAGCTTGCCCGCCAGCTCGCGCAGAAGGCGATGGACATGGCCGCGCAGGTGGCCACCAGTCAGACCAACGAGGCCAAGCGCGGCGAGGAAGCCCGCAGGCAGTCCGAGCAGGCAGTGTCACAGGTCACGCAACTGGAAGCGCAGTCGCGCGAGGCCTACCGCAGGCAGGAGTACCAGCAGGCCACCGATTTGATGCGGCAGGCCGACCAGTTGCGTGCGGAGCTGGCGCAGAAGGCCAAGGATGCCGACGCACAGGCTGTGCAAGGTAAACAGGGCGTGCGTGAGGCCATCGACCGCATCCGTGAGTCCGAGGAAATCCTCAACCAGACGCTGGATGCTGAAAGCGCGGCGCACCAAACGGCGGCCCGCTCGGCGCTCACAGCGCGCGATGAGATTCAGCGCACGCTGGCCGAGACCACGCGCCAGATCGATGACATCACCGCCAAACTCCGTGACGGGCTCAAGGTGACGCTCGACGCCGACACCACGCGATTCGATCAGGCGATTGCTGATCTTGACAAGGCGCTGGCTGAGAAGGAGTACCTGCTGCAAATCCAGGCCAATCTGCAGGAAGCGGAGCAGAAGCTCAAGGAATACGAGCAACTTCTCAAGGAAGGCAAGACGCTGCCGGTCGATGCCGACGTCGGCCAGGCGCGCGAAGCGCTGGATAGGCTCAAGGCCTACGCCGACCAGAACGCGCAGTTCGAGCTGAAGGTGGCGACGGAGAAGGCGCAGGCGGCGATCACCAATGTCGAGGGGATGATCAATGCGCTGGATCGCATCCAGACCGAATCTCAGCATCAGGTCGCCAGCAACGTCGGCGCGGTCCGCGCGGAGATCGACAGCCTCAATGGGCGCAACACCTCGAGCACCCACACCATCTACGTGACCAAGGTGGAAACCAACGCCACTGGCGGTCTGGTTGGTGGTGGCGTTCAGCGGTTTGCCGACGGCGGTGCGGTGTCTCCCGCCTTTCCCCGGATGAGCGGTGGCTCGGTGCCTGGCTCCGGCCATCACGACACCGTGCCGCGCACCCTGGATGCCGGGGCCTTCGTGATCCGCAAGGCGGCCGTTCAGAAGTACGGCATGGGGCGCTTGGCGAACCTCGCCCGGGGCGTCGCACACTTTGCTTTTGGTGGGCCAGTCGGTGGTGGGCCGAAGGAAAAATCCAAACGCAACCGGGATGCCGTCGAAGCATTGAAGATGATCGACCTCGGCCTGCAGGGGATGAACGAGTACACCAGCTGGCTGCAGCACAAGTACGGCGCATCGGTCAGTCTGGACATGCGCAGCAAGACGATGGCGAACTACGGCAAACAGGCGCAGGAAGATCGGCGCGTGCTGTCGGACTTCATCGGCCGCAAGACCCTGACCGGCAATGAGCGCCAGAACCTGGAGCGGATCAAGCAGACGTGGCGGCAAGCGATGGCCCAGCCGCTGCTCTGGGGCAAAGACCTGGAGCGCGAGCTGATCGACTACATGGAGCAAAACCAGGGCGAGTTCTATCGGCGCGGTGGCTTGGCGAAATCCGACACCGTCCCGGCGATGCTCACCCCCGGCGAGTTCGTCGTGAACCGGCAGGCCGTCGCCCGCTACGGTGCGGGCTTCTTCGAGGCCATCAACAACCTGAGCGCTCCGGCGCAGGCACTGGCCGGACGAGCGATGGCGAGCATCCAGGGCTTTGCCTCGGGCGGTTTGGTGCAACCCGTGGGCAGCAGCCTGCCACGTCCGTCACTGCCCGATAGCGCCCCGACCCGCACCGTGCGGGTGGAGTTGGCTGCAGGCGGCAACAAGGTCAATGCCACGGTCGCTGCAAGCGACGAAGCGCGTTTGCTGCAACTGCTGGATGCCGCCCGCGCCCGCACGGCTTGACCGTGCGCTCCTGTTTCTCTGTCTGAGGCATTCCCGATGTACCTGAAGAACCTCGCTGCCGGGGTGGCTTTGCCATTGCCGGACGACTTGCTGTGGGCGGACGAGCACGCGTGGTCGCCTGCCGTGGCCTCCGTGTCCTACCTGCTCACCGGCGCGTTGCTGGTGCAGTCGGCAACAAGGCAGGCGGGCCGCCCGATCACGCTGGTTGGCCCATCGGACATGGCGTGGGTGACACGCGCGACGGTGGCCACCTTGCACACCTGGGCCGCTGCGCCCTTGGCTGCGGCCAGTGGGCGGTTCGAGCTCACGCTGCGCGATGCACGCGTGTTCACGGTGGCCTTCCGTCACGCCGACACCGCTATCGACGCCGAACCCGTGCTGGGCTTCCCGGCGCAATCCGACACCGATTTCTATCGCATCACCTTGCGGCTGATGCAGCTCTGATTCACTGGAGAATTCCATGCCCATTCTTGCAGGCGACGTGAAGCTGGTCGCCAGTCAGGTGATGGACGACGTCGCAGAAGGCGGCGGCGCGCCCACCTCCAACGTCATCGTGGACGGCGCGAGCAACTCGCTGTTCAACGACATCTCGGAACTGGATCGTGCGGGCGGGCGCGTGAACCTGCGCAAGGTGTTCGCGAGCATCCAGACCGACACCACTGACACCTATCTGGGTGGCAACGTGGTGGTGTCCGATCCGCCCGTCGATCCGCGCGTGGCCGTCACCATCTTCTCCACCGAGGAAGTGTTCGACCGCCGAACCAACGCGCGCGACCGCATCGAGGCCTACCTCAACAAGGGTTCGATGTGGAACGGCTTTTTGCTGGAGAACCACATCGCGGGCCAACGCAGCATCCAGCTCTTCCAGCGTGTGGGCTCGGAGCTGCCGACCATCGGCAAGACCCTGTTCCTCGTGATGAACGAAGGTCTGGCCAACGAGTATTCGCAATACATCCGCATTACGCGCATCGAGTCGGAAACGCGTACCTTCAGCTTCGGCTCGGGCAGCAGCATCCAGGACTACCAGGCGGTGGTGGTCACCTGCGATCTGTCGGACGCACTGCGCTACGACTTTCCGGGCTCGCCGCCGGATCGCCTGTTCACAATGGCGAGCGGCAAGACCAAGACCCGCGACACCGTGGTGGCCGATGCCGCCAAGTACTGCGGCGTGGTCAAGACGACCCAGCCGATTTCTATCGGTGATGTGGCCGCCAGCGTCACCAGCGTGTTCACGCAGCTCGTGCCCTCGGCGCAGACGGAGACGCCGCTGCTCGATCTCACCGCAGGCGGTACCTCGGAAACCCTCATCGAGTCCGACAACGGCACGGTGTCCTACACCACCTCGGTCGCGTTCAATGCCTCGACCGTGCTGACGGTGGGTAACGCCATTCAGCCGGGAACCCTCTCGATCACCGTCAGCGGCGCGACGCTGGTCGACAACGGTGGCGACCTGCTGTCGGGTGCGACCGTAGTGGGCACTGTGAACTATGGGCGGGGCCAGGTCGCGCTGGCATCGAGTGCGCCGACCTATTCGGGCAGCAAGACCATCACCTTCCGGCCCGCCGCCGCGCCGATCCGCGTGGCTGACACGGCGGGCATCCGGGTCGACATCGAGAGCCGTTCGTACAACTACATCCTGACCATCGTGCCCAGCCCGTCGCCCGGCACGATTCAGGTGAGCTACCGCGCCCAAGGCAAGTGGTACGACTTGCGCGACAACGGCGCGGGCGTGTTGAAGGGAGCTAGCCCGGAGTACGGTGTCGGCACCGTCAGCTACACCACCGGCACGGTCGCCGTCACCCTGGGGGCGCTGCCCGACGTGGGCAGTGAGATCGTCTATGCCTGGGGCGGCAAGGCCAATTACTTCAACCGATCTGGCGGCAGCATTGCGCCGCCAGCGGTCGCCTTCCAGCTCTCCAATGCAGGTGTGACGCCGGGTTCGGTGTCCATCACCTGGAACGACGGAACCGCCCGCACCGCCACCGATGATGGCAAGGGCGCGATCAGCGGCCACGCCAGCGGCACCATCAACTACCAGACCGGCCTGATCCAGATCACGCCTGCCGTACTGCCTGCGGGCGGCCAAACCTACAGCGTCGCCTACACCTGGGGCCCACCCAACGAGGAAGCGTTTCCCGCGCCACTGCGTAATGGCGACGGCAGCATCGACCTCGAAGTCGAGTTTGATGGCCTGATCCCTGGCACGGTCGAGTTGGAGTGGAACCTGCTGATCGATCTGTACGAGTACATCTCGACCACGCCTGCCGAACTGCAACTGATCCGCCAAATCGACCCGATCAAGATCGTCAAGGACGATGGGTTGGGCGTATTGCGCGACCCGCAGGGTACGGCCTTCGGCTCGGTGAACTACAGCACCGGCGTCATCCACTTTCTGCCAGATACGACCGTGCGAATTCCGGTGGCGCGCTACAGCGTTACGCGCATCGGCTGGACACGCAATGCCAACAACGCGTTGGTGCCGGTGTACCGCAATCTGTTCTCGCATTGGGAATACATCACGGCAGGTGCGTCGATGCCCATCGACGAATCCGGCTGGGCCAAGGTGCGCTTCCGTGCTGCGGGCACGTCCAACGCAGTCAATGAGGGCTTCACCGCAGGCGCGCTGGCCATCGACCTCACGCCCAGCTTTGCCGAGAACATCGTGCCCGGCAGCATCAACTTCACGCTGGGCGGCAAGACCTACTTCGACCGCTTGGGCAGTCTTTACTACGACTTGAACCCAGTGACGGGTGCGGCCACGTTGGCAGGAAACATCAACTACGCCAACGGTGCAGCGAGCATCACGGCGTGGGTGCCTGCCGCCTCGAACGTAGTGGGCCTGCGCTCACTTCTCACCACGCTGGACGGCACACCGGTGGACGAAGTGACGTTCCGCGTCCCGGCCTCGCCGGTGCGTCCGTCGAGCCTGCAACTGCTGGCCACACGCCTGTCTGGCGGCACGATCAACGTCAATGCCAACAACAATGGCGAGATCACCGGCACCGACGTGGTTGGCACCATCGACTACGAAACCGGCGTCGTGCGTGTGCGCTTCGGCTCGTGGGTGGTGGCAGCGGGCAACGAGGGGAAGAGCTGGTACGACCCGGATGCGGTGATCACCATCGACGGTGTTGCGAAGATCTTCAAGCCGGTGCCGGTGTTCGCCGACACCATCAAGTACAACGCGGTCGCGTACTCCTACCTGCCACTGGACGCCGACATCATCGGCCTCGATCCGGTGCGCCTGCCGCAGGACGGACGGGTACCGATCTTCCGAGCGGGCGATTTTGCGGTGATTGGGCACACCGCCACGGTCGGGCCGCTCACCGCGACCAGCGGACAGGTGGTGGATTGCGGGCGCGAGCGCTTGTCGCGCGTGCGCGTGCTCGATGGCAACGGCGATGTCGTGACCACCGACTACACCGTCGATCTCGAAGCCGGAACCGTCACCTTTGGTGTGGTCACTGGCCTCGTGCAGCCTCTCACGGTCGAGCACCGCATCGAGGACATGGCGCAGGTATCGGACGTGCAGATCTCCGGTCGGCTGGCGTTCACCCGCCAGATCACCCACGACTATCCGGTCGGCTCGCACGTGTCCTCTGCGCTGGTGTCGGGCGACCTTCGCGCCTACGTCTCCAACCTGTTCGACCAGGCCACGTGGAACGGCACCTTCCTCGATGCCATCAGCGGCAGCGCCGCGACCGCCACCTACAACGACGTGCTGGCTCCCATCGTTGTGACCAACGCGGGCGCGATCACTGAACGCTGGGCGATCCAGTTCACCAACGCGACCTCGTTCAACGTCATCGGCGAACACGTTGGCGTGATCGCCACCGGCACGACGGGTAGCAACATCGCGCCGATCAATCCGGCCACCGGCAAACCGTACTTCACGCTGGCCGCCATCGGCTGGGGTTCGGGCTGGGCGACCGGCAACGTACTGCGCTTTAACACCACGGGCGCGCTGTTCCCTGTGTGGGTCGTTCGCACCATCCAGCAGGGCCCGGAAACCGTCACCAACGACGCCTTCACCTTGCTGGTGCGCGGCGACGTGGATCGTCCTTGAGAGGAATGCGATGAGCAACAAGGTCAAATGGATGCACAACGGGTTTGCAGGCGCGCCGGTGTTGACCAACAACTGGGGCAGCCTGACGGCGTTGCTGGACGACTGCCTGGTCAACGGCTTCAATCTCAAGACGGTGACGGCGCTCTCACGCGCGGACGATACCGCCACCGCGACCATTGGCTCCGGACACGGATTCATGGTCGATCAGGTCGTGCTGGTGGAGGGATGCGATCAGCCGTCCTACAACGGTGAGTTCACCGTCACCGCCATCACGTCGACCACGGTGAGCTTTCGCGTGGCAGGCGAGCCCGCGTCGCCCGCCACCACCCAAACCGGCATCACGATGAAGATCGCGCCGTTGGGCTTCGAGATTGCGTTCACCGGCACCCACAAGCGCGCCTATCGCAGCCCGAACCCGCAGTCGAACCGGCACTTCCTGCGTGTCGACGACAGCCTGCCCTCGGGCTACACCTCGACCTGGGCCAAATTCGGGCGCGTAACCATCGCCGAGGGTATGTCCGACATCGACACCTTCGTCGGTGCGCAAGCGCCGTTCACGCCAGCCGCGCCGACGCGCAATGAGGTCCCGACCGGAAGCGGCACGACGATGTACGCAGGCTGGTTCAAGTGGTACTACGCGCGTCAATCCTACGCCGAGACGTCCGGCGACAACGGTAACTGGGGCCGCAGTTGGGTACTGATCGGCGACGACCGTGGGTTCTTTCTCATCAACTCGTCCGGCTATCAGGGCGACTGGCGCGTACTGCACGCCTTCACTGATTTCGACAGCTACAAGCCCGGCGACAACTTCGCGTCCTACCTGATCGCATCGGAACGCTACCAGCAGGCCAACTACACGGGCGGCAGCTACCCCTGGCAGGACGCGTACTCGTGCCAATCGCTGGAAACGACCGGCAAGATTTGCATGCGCGATTACACCCAGCTTGGCGGCAATGTGCGCCTCGGGATGCTTTCACTCAACGACCAGAACGGTCAGTCCATCTCCGGTCGCTCTGGTGCGATCCCATTCCCAAACGGACCGGACTACGGCCTGATCCTGCATCCAATTTACCTGCGCGAAAGCAGTGGTCATCTGCGAGGGACGTTGCCAGGAATGCTCTGGGTTCACCAAAACCAGCCCTATGGCCATCTGACCATGATCGACAACGTCATCGGCTACGAAGACCGCAAGTTCCTCTACGTCACCATCTCTTCGTACTCGAGCGAGACCAACAGCTGCGGCTTTTGCTTCGACATCACTGGGCCGTGGAGACAGTAACCCATGGCTTATCCACTTGAAGAGGGTTTCGACTCCGGCATCCCGCCGGGCTTTGCTAGCAACGGCGGCAACGGTGGGATCACGACCACGTGGAATGCAGTGGAGGAGTCCGCCGATCTCGTGTTCAACAACTCCCAGAGCTTCTGGCGCTTGTCGGATGCTCCGCTGAACGCGGACTTCTGGTTCGAGATGGACGTGGAGATCGTTGCATCGGCATCGCCGCCTCCGCACTTCGGTTTCTGGCTCTGGACGGGGGTTGGCACCTACGAAGGGCATCGCCTCTGCGTCTACAACAGCAATTGGGTTCACTCGTACTGGACAAGCGGCGGCTCTGAGTACGAACAGGTCACCGAAGCGTGGGCAGGCTGGGCTGTCGTCGGTGCGCGCCGCACGATCCGACTAGAGATCAAGCGCCAAGCCAATCTCGGCGTGTGGCTTCTGCAGCTGTCGGTGGATGGCGACATTGTCTGGAGCGATTTCAAGCGCTGGTATTCGTCCCTTCGTCCCTGCATCTTCGGCTACGGGATCACGCTGCGCGTGCATCGGGTCGCAGGTGATGCGGGCAGCGGGCTGGAGGACATGCCGCCTCCCGCGCATCGTCGACTCCCTGTCGCACTGGCGCATCGCGTGCTCGTCCCCGAGAACGCGGCAGCGCTGCGTTATGGCCATCGCGGCCTGCGCCCGCTGCTCGGCAAGCGCAACCACTACTACCACGGCGACCACCGCATTGCGGGCACGGTGAAGCACCGCGTGAAGGGCGTGATCGCCGATGAACCGCTTCAGCGGCGCGTGCTGTTGATCGATCAAGCCACCTACGTCGTGGTGCGCGAGACCTGGAGCGACGCCAGTACCGGCGCGTACTCGTTCGATCACATCGACCCGGTGCCTCACTACCTCGTCATCGCCTTCGACCACGCACGAGAGCATCGCGCCGTCATCGCCGACAACCTGCGTGCGCAACCCATGACGGAGTCTCAACCGTGATCCAGATTTCGAACGCGCTTAACGACTACCGCCTGAACGCCGTCGTCAACTTCCTGGCCATCGGCACGGAGAACGCCAGTGTGCGGATCTACGGCGGCGTGCGTCCGTCCTTCGGCTCGGCCCCGACCGGCGATCTGCTGGCCACCATCGTGTTGGTCGAGCCTATCGGTGAGGTGGAGGACGGGCTTCTGACCATCACGCCCACCGGCGAAGCCCTGATTGAAACCAGCGGCGAGGCGACTTGGGCACGCATCGTCAATGGCGACGGTGCGCTGGCCTGGGACTGCGACGTGTCCAATCTGGACGGTACGGGCGAATTACGCCTCCCGTCGACCACACTCTACGCCGGGGGCTACACCCGCATCGTGTCCGGCCTGCTGGGGTAGTCGATGAGCGAACCTGGCGAAATCACTCTCGCCGCCACGCTGCCCGAACTGAGCTTCACCGCCACTGCGATCCCGAACGCCAACGCCGAGTTGCAGTCGGCGCTACCCGCACTGACATTCACGGCGCAGGCGGTGACACGCACGGATGCGGCGCTGGTGGGCAACTTTCCGCCGCTGGCGATGCTGGCTGAGGCACGCTACCAGTCCTACGCGGTGCGCCCCATCACTGGGCAGAGTTCGACCCGCTGGCAGCACGCCAGCAGGCACAGCAACGGTGCCGAGGATCGGCGCGAGGCTACATCACACCTGCACGAGGCTTCGCGCGCTCGGTGGCAGAGCGCTGGGCCTTGGGTGATCGGCGTGGAGAGTCGCCGCACCAGCACGCGCGTGCGCGCGCCCCTGGCCCGACAAACGTGGCACCAAGGGGCTGCGCCGGTGCAGTCCGGCGCGGCGTTGGGCCATGCCGATGCCATCCGGCTGCGCACGGCGCGAAGAACGGCCTTCGACGAAGCCATCCGTGCCGAGTGGCTGAACTGGGCCATCCGGCACCAGGACGGCTGGCGCGACCGCCGGTTTGCGGCTGCATCAACCTATCAGGAGGCACAACGGCACCTCGGGCACTTCCACGCCGAGAGCATCCGCAGCGCGGTTTACCTGCGCCGCTGGTGGGGGGCGCTCTGGCAGGCGGCGATGCGCCCCCGACCGGGTCGCCATCCGGCGGTGCCGTTCGTGCCGCCAGTGCCCCCAGCTTGTTACGCGCCGAACGGGCATTTGCTGTTTGCCGAGGACGCCGCCACCGATGGCGACCTCTTGTTCGTCTGCGAGCACTACGACCAGCCACAGGCAGGGTCGGTGCCCGCTCCCATCCGGAGGGTGTATTTCGTGATCAATGAGGTGACGCTGACGCGCTGGCCCGATGGCACGCCGGTACCCGTGCTGGGCCTATCGCTATCGCTGGATGCCGATTCGTGGGCCTGGGGCTTCGAGGCCACGCTACCGCTGGTGGCTGAGTCTCTGGTAGTGCCCGAAAACATTGACGGTCAGAGTGCGGGGCCCGTGGAACTGATCGCCACGGTCAACGGCACTGCCTTCCATGTGCTGGCTGAGAACCTGAGCCGCGAGCGTGCGTTCGGCGACGGCAGCATCCGCCTCTCTGGACGAGGGCGCAGCGCGATGCTGGCCGCTCCCTACGCGCCGGTGATTGCCTTTGCCAACACCGAGTCGCGCAGCGCGCAGCAGTTGATGGAGGACGTGCTGACGTTCAACGGCATCCCGCTGGGCTGGACAGTGGATTGGGCGCTGACCGACTGGCTGGTGCCAACCGGCGTGTTCGCAAAGCAAGGGACGTGGATCGAGGCACTGACCACCATCGTCGGTGCGGCGGGCGGCTACCTGCTGCCGCATCCGTCCGAGAAGATTCTTCGCGTGCGCCATCGTTACCCGGTGGTGCCGTGGGACTGGTGGACGGACGTGACGCCGGACTTTGTGCTGCCAGTCGACACCGTGGGGCGCGAATCGCTGCGCTGGATCGACAAGCCCGCCTACAACCGGGTGTTCGTGGCAGGCCAGGAGACGGGTGTGCTTGGACAGGTCACGCGCACCGGCACGGCGGGTGATGTGCTTGCTCCGATGGTGGTCGATGCGCTCATCACCCAAGCAGCGGCGGCACGCCAGCGCGGGATTGCGGTGCTCTCGGACACAGGTCGCCAGATCGAGGTCACGCTACGTCTACCGGTGCTGCCGGAAACCGGAATCATCGAACCGGGCGCTTTCATCGCCTACCAGGACGGCGCCGTGGCGCGGCTGGGGCTGGTGCGCTCGACGCGCATCGACGCTGGCTTGCCGGAGGTCTGGCAGACCCTGGGAGTGCAGAGCTATGCATAACCTCTACCAGCAGTTCCGGCAGTTGCTGCCCGACGCACCCCTACAAGCAGGCACCGTGCTCGAGGTCGGGTCCGGTATCGCCTTGGTGGTTCTACCCGGTGGCGGCCTGATCCGCGCGCGCGGCAACGCAACCGTGGGCCAAACCGTGTTCGTGCGCGACGAGGTGATCGAAGGCATCGCCCCCTCACTGCCACTGGAACTCATCGACATCTGACGCCTGTCCTTCCTACTGACCCCGAACCCGCCTTGGTGCTCACGCATCAGGCGGGTTTCGCATTTCTGGAGACCGCTATGACCGAACCCGAACACCAACCCGCCGCCCTTGTGGAAAACATGCTCCTGCTGCGCCGCGAGGACTTCGACGAACTGCTCGACCGTGCCGCCGAACGCGGAGCCGAGCGTTGCCTTGCCCATCTCGGGCTCGAGAACGGCAGTGCCGCGAAGGACATCCGCGAACTGCGCGATCTGCTGGAAGCGTGGCGCGATGCCCGCCGCACGGCGTGGCAGACCACCATCAAAGTCGTGACCACAGGCATCCTGGCCGCGCTGCTGGTGGGGGCCGCCATCAAGTTGAAGCTGATGGGAGGCGTCCAATGACCGCCAAGCCGAAGATCTGCCTTCTGGACGACTGGCGGCGCGTGTTGCGACGGGCCTGGAGCATCCGCTTCTCGCTGCTGGCTGCTGCCTTCACGGCGGCGGAAGTCGTGGTGCCGCTGTTCGGGGATGTACTGCCGCGCGGCGCGTTTGTGCTGCTGGCCTTTGCCGCCAGCATCGGCGCAACCGTTGCTCGCATCGTGGCTCAGCCGGAGATGCACCGATGACCCGGCCACCATCGCCAGTGATGCGCAGAACGGTGGCCGGACTGACGTTGTCCGCCGCCGCCCTGGTCGGCATTGTGCTGCACGAGGGCTACACCGACCGCGCGGTGATCCCGGTCAAGGGCGATGTGCCGACCATCGGCTTCGGTACCACCACCGGGGTGAAGCTGGGCGACACCACCACGCCGCCGAAGGCGCTGGCTCGGGCGCTCACCGATGTGCAGCAGTTCGAGGGCGCATTGAAAACGTGCGTGACCGTGCCGCTGGCCCAGCACGAGTACGACGCGCTGGTGAGCTTTTCTTACAACGTCGGCAGCCGCGCGTTCTGCCAGTCCACGCTGGTCAGGAAGCTCAATGCCGGTGACTACGCCGGGGCGTGCTCAGAGCTGCGGCGCTGGCGCTTCTTCAAGGGCAATGACTGCGCGCTGCCTGCCAATGCGCGCCTGTGCGGCGGGCTGGCCACACGGCGCGAGGCCGAGTACCGCCAGTGCATCGGGGAAGCGCCATGAGCCTGATCTCGTGGCCGTACCGCTGGCTGGGCCTCGTCCTGCTCGCCGCTGTACTGATCGGATTCGGCTGGATCAAGGGCGCGGGCCACGTTCAGGCCCAGTGGGACGCCGCCGTCCAGAAGCAGACCCTGCAGGCCGCCGCTGTCCGCGAGCGGCAAGCACAGGCCACCGTCAAGGTTGTCACCCAGTACGTCGACCGCGTCCGCGTCGTCCGCGAGAAGGGCAAAACCATCATCAAGGAGGTTCCCGTCTATGTACCCGTTCAAGCCGATGCTGCTTGCGCTATCAACCGTGGCTTTGTGCGGCTGCACGACGCTGCCGCCGCCGGTGAACTGCCCGAGCCCGCCCGAGATGCTGATGCTGCCGCCACAGGCCTTGCGCTCTCTGCCGTCGCCGGAACCGTTGCCGCCAACTACCAGACCTGCCACGAGAACGCCGAGCAACTGAGGGCGTTGCAAGTGTGGGTCAGTGAGATGCCATCTGCCACCAACTAATCAACGCTTGGCTACTTCGCAACACCTGATTGCGGAGGTGCGTCGAAGAGCTTGGCTTTCCCGCCGAACAGCGCGTTCATGTCATTCACATGAACACTACTTGAAGAGCTACATCGTGAAGAAAGAAACCGACTGGCAGACCCAGATTGCAGAACAAAATGCAGCGGATGCGCTGGCCAATGCCCGTGGCACGTTGATCCGTGCCTTGCAAGAGCTTGACTCGTATATCGAGAAGTTCGACGCAGCCGATAGCCCCGCCAGGAAGGCTGAGGCGCTCAACTGGGCACTGAATTACTTGGCGACTGGCATTGCACCAAACCTTCGCCTAGACCTGATCGCCAACGCTCAAGCGCAGTTCACCCGACTGGCGAAATGACTTGCTGCTGATCGCTCTCATCCTCTTCAGCATCGCCAGGATCAGCTCCGTCCGCAACAACCGCCGCCGCTTTACCCATAGCCCGTTCGACAAGTTTGACCAGGGCGGCCTTTCTGCTCTTGTAGAAGCTGTCGAAGTCGTCCGCCCGGAGCGCGGTCGTATCGATGAGGTGCGACCCGACAATGGCGTCCATCTGCGCGTCTGCAAGCTGAACCTGCGTATGAGCCTGCAATTTTGACAAATAGATCGATGGCGCATGCCCGCCGATCATCCGGTTTGCCTTGTAGGAAATCGGGGTTTTATTGACGACCGTGTTGTAAACAGCGCGCTTAATCCCGTTCTTCTCACACCAGTCCTGCGGAAAGATGTGGTGAATATCCAGCGCAAGCTCCTCGTCGTCGAGTTCCTGGATCTTTGCCTTCCAGAAGAAGTCTTGCGCGCCTTCACGAAGTACCAGTACATTCAGACCTTTGTACGCGGCGGACAGGCGCGACGTCATCGTGTCTAGGCGGTCGGGGCTGAACGCCGCATCTGCAATGGTTCGCGGTATTGCGTCGTCACTGTCGATCCACTGCAATAGATCCTCGACGTCGTTCGCGATTCGGGTCTCGATGGCGCTGCCGTAGAGTTCGCCGAGAACGCCACTCCAGTACCAGTGAGAGAGTTTCTGGTAAATGCGCGGCTCAAGCCAGCGTTCGCGCAGGTGCGCGAGTACCGAGGCGAGAGGAGCCAGTTGAGTTCGATAAGGCAGCTCGCGCGGAGTTTTCACACATTCCTTGCGCAAAAACTTGGCCGCGAGAAGGAACCCCGCTTCGACTTCGTCTGCCCATTTGGCATATGCGCTCAAGGGCATCGCAAGTATCGAGACGCGCTTTGCACTCACCGGCTGTACGGACTTACCGGTTTTTCCCGAAGCCACATCGGCGCGGCGCAACTCCAGCGTGTGCAACATCGATACGGCCTGCAGGAAGTCCGTAGACTCCACCTGTGACAGTAGCGCCTCTTTGCACAAGCGCTGATAACGTCCCGAGACATTTCGGGTGGCGTTCCCGTGCCAGTCATCACGCAGGTTAAAGCCGTCGGCCGCATAGGTCGCCGTGACGAGCTCGAACACGTTGAGGGGGACGCCGCCGGTGTTTACCTTCTCGAAGACCAGGCAAACGGCTTCCTTCGTCGTGGCTTTACCCAACTGGATCACAGGTAGCTGGTAGTTGCGGAAGGCATTCAGTACCTGTCGACGGAATTGCATGTACAGGCCGAATTTTTCGGGAGCGTACTCTTGCAGAGCTTCTTCCCATGCATCCGAGTTCAGGATCTGATCGCACGGAAAGTAGAGCTGCTCGCACTCCTTCTGCGTTGTACTCAAATCAAGATCGATCTGCCTGCCAAAATTGGAGCGTTTGATCTTGTCTTCTTCGATGGCCTCAATGGCATCCTCCAAGCGGTCTCCGCCTTCCAGCGCCACTTCGATGTTCCAGTAGTAGTGGCGTCGAATGGGCTTGCCTTTCTCTGTGCGGGTCTTTACCGCATCCTTCGTGGCCAGGACTTGCGTCAAGGTGGTCAGGCGTTGTTGCCCGTCGAGAATCAGCAGCTCCGCATCCAAGGCACCTGAGGGTAGCGAAACTCCTTCTATAGGTCGAACCTGGAACTTGGCCTCGCCGCCGGTCTCAAGGAGCATGACCGCCCCAACCGGAAATGACCTGGCGATGCTCACCAGCAGACTGCGAATGTGCTGGTCATCCCACACCCATCCACGCTGGAAATCCGGCAACTGAATCTTCGCCTTGACGATGTCGGAAAGAATCTCTGGCAATAGGCGCTTGGTGCTGTCGAAAGTGCTCATCGTCTTGCCTGCGTTTTCATTTCACGATTTCCATCAATCTGCCGAAGCTGTCCACCACGTCGTATTTGACGTTTTCCGGGGCGAAACGGCGGTTCATCTCATCGAAGAACTTGCGGGCGCATTTGATCTTGGTTTTCTCGATCTCGCGCAGATCCATCGAGGACATCGATCCTTTGGTTTCTGCGACGAAGTAGATGTGCTTCACCGCGCCTTCCTTGAACGAGATGGCCCAGTCGGGGTTGTAGTCACCGACCGGGGTTGGGATCAGAAAACCACGCGGCAGCTTGGCGTACACCACTACTTCAGCGCTTGATTCCAACGCCTCTGCAAAATCACGCTCCGGCTTCGAGCCTGAATCAGGCAGCACAAAGTCGTAGATGTGGTGCCTGGGCGTCTTGACTGCGTTGCTGAAGTCCTGCTTGGTCTGCCCGGCAGTGAAGATGTCCAGATCGAACTTGTCTTCCACCGGGTCATAGGCCAAGTGCTCGATGATGACCGTGGCCTTCTGCTCGTTGATCAAGCGAATTGCCTCGGCAATGAAGCTCTCCGGGTTGGTTTTGAACTGCGCGAATACTACGGCGTTAAGTCCCTTCAGAATGTCGGTCACCGTGCGCCGTGTTAGCTGGGTGCCTTCTGCAAGCTTGCCGATCAGGTCGTACCTGACCGCTGAATGGATTGAGACGCGGTTAGTCTCCGTTTCAGAGTCCTTCAATTCGAATGCAGTGCCGCCCTTAATCCCATCGTAGGTCACGGCAGCTGCCTGTTCACCGTGCTGGATGGTGTATTGCAACGGGGTCACACGAAGCCCGGCATCTTTGTCGTTGAGTGTCTTGACCGCTTTCTGCACCAGTTCGTCGGAGTCGAAGTCGACGCTGTATGCCGCCTTGCGATTGATCCGATTCCAGAGCTCCTTGAACTCCTGCTTCTCAAAGTTGGCGTTCAACGGGTTCTTCTTGGGCTTGCGGTCGTCACCAATTTCGGGCAACTGGCTCTCGCTGAAGACACTGTCAATCAGTTTGAACACCTGCTCGGCATGTGGTGCCAACTCGGGGGGCAGCGCAGCCAGCGCGCCGTCTTTCTTGGCCTCGTGGTACGCGGTGGTGATGCGATCTGCGTCGTCGGTGTAGTCATGCTTGAGCAGGTACTTGTAGATCTGCTTAGCGAGCTGCGGGGTGATCTCGACATCGCCAGTCGCCGTCTTCAGCACTTTGCCGGTGAAGTACGCCTCGTTCGCCAAGCGCGGACGGGCCGACAGCGACTCGCTGATGTCTTTTTGCAGCGCCGCAACGAAGTCCTTGTAGCTCTCGCTGGCCACCACAGTCAGCACGTTGATGTCGTGAACCGTGGACGGATGATCCATGCGGTCGCCGTGCTGGTTGACCGACAAGCGCAAACCCCGCCCAACTTCTTGGCGGCGTGAAATCGTGTTATCACTGTGCTTGAGTGCGCAGATCACAAACACGTTCGGGTTGTCCCAGCCTTCGCGCAGGGCCGAGTGCGAGAAGATGAAGCGCACCGGCTCGGTGAATGACAGCAGCCGCTCCTTGTCCTTCAGGATCAGGTCGTAGGCGTGCACGTCGTCAGAAAGTCCTGCGTTCTCGCCACGCGCCGCGACCGTGGGGTCGGCCAGCCGTTTGCTTTTCTTGTCGATGGAGAAATAGCCGCTGTGAGTCTTGTCGACAGAAATGCCCTTTAGGTACTTGATGTACGGCGTCTCATCCAGATCCAGCACCTCGTTAAGGTAGAGCTGGTACTCCTCCTCGAAGATGCGGGCGTACTCGCCTTTTTCGTCGGGCTGCGAGTAGTCGCGGTACTTGACCACTTCGTCGATGAAGAAGAGCGTGAGCACCTTCACACCCTGCTGGAACAGCGCCTGTTCCTTGTCGAAGTGCGCCTTGATGGCCTCACGGATCTGGATGCGGCGCAGCGCGGCCTCGGTCACATCACCGGTGGCATCCCCGACGCTGAGCTCAACACCATTGGTGAAGCTCAGGGTGTCCGTAATGGCGTTAATGTCGGATACCACATAACCATTACGATACTGATCCAGGCCATTCGATAGGTCGAACAGGTTGTCGCCTTTGGAGAGCTTCCTGACCACCCGCTTGATGTTGCCGCCCGCCAGCTTCTGCTCGAACTCCACACGCGCCTCGGGTGGCTTCTTGCTCGAGATCTCGATGGATTGCAGGTACAGATAGCCCGCCGTTCCCGCCAACCCCTTGACCGCGATCCCGCGCACGGCAATTTTTTTCACCAGCTTCTGGTTGTAGGCGTCCAGCGCATCGAGGCGAAAGATCTTGTTGTGGGTGGTCTTGTGGGTGGCGGAGTAGCGCAGCACCATCAAAGGTTTGAAATTGACCAGCGAATCCAGCGTCTTGCCACCTTCCATCTTCTGCGGCTCATCCAGGATCAGGATCGGGCGGTTGGCGCTGATCACATCGATGGGCTTGCGGGACTGGAAGTCGTCCAGCTCTTCATAGATACGGCGGGCGTCTTTGCCTGTCGCATTGAAGGCCTGCACGTTGATCACCATCACGTTGATGCCCGCATCCGACGAGAAACTCTCCAAGTGGTGCAGCTGCTTCGAGTTGTAGATGAAGAAACGCGCCTTCTTGTGGTAAGTCTCCAGAAAATGCTCGGCGGTGATCTGCAGCGACTTGGCCACACCTTCACGGATGGCAATGCTGGGTACTACGATGATGAACTTGCTCCAGCCGTACTGCTTGTTCAGCTCAAAGATCGTCTTGATGTAGCAATAGGTCTTGCCCGTGCCGGTTTCCATCTCGATGTCGAGATTGATCTTGGCCACCTTGGTCTTGACCAGCGTATCCGACAGGGGCAGGTTCTGTGCTCGTTGTACGTCGTGGATGTTGGCGAGCAGGGTCGAATCAGACAGCGAAAGGTCGGCGTTCTTGAAACCAGCCTCGGAAAACAGGCTTTCCATTCTGCTCTTTGCCTTGCCGGGGTCGATGCGATAACTCATGGCTTCAGCGGATGCCAAGGGCTGGCCCTTGAAGCATTCGATGACCGCCTGTACCGCTGCTGTCTGGTAGGCCTGTGTTTTGAACTTCAGTTTCATGGTTTTTCCCTGGGACAGCGAATCACAACTTCCAACGCCGAGCCGGTGGCACCTGTTTACACTCGGCGATCAGTGCGTCGTATCGACTCGGATCGATTGCTCGACGGACCAGTTCGAAGTCGAATTTCCTGCGTCCCCGCTTGGTAAAGATGAGAACACAAGGACGACTGCCGTATTCGAGTTCGCGGATCGACAGGCGAGCGGTAGCGTTACGGTTGAGCGTAAAAACTAGCGTGCGCGATTCCTGGGTGTCGACGTTATTCAAGTCGAGGTTGATGCTACTTCCGACCGGATTACCCAGCCCAAAGAATCTCCGCGCGGCGTCCAACGGTATCTGGACCTGACGTCCTTCCTCGCTTGTCTCTCTGGGCATGACTTCGAGGATCAATCTGGAGCCCCTCGGCCCGCCAGCCGCATTGGCCTTCGCATTGGACCTCTTGGCCGAAGCACCGCTTGTACGCTTCGACCAAGTGAAATCTCCGCCCAGGCCCGATGTCGCCCGTCGCTGTCCGTACTTTTCCTTCTCCTTCGCATAGCTCTTGATAAGCGCTGCCGTGACAGGATCGCTGGCCTTGTGGATTTCGTCATGCCATGTTTGCAGATGGGCATCGACATGGGTCAACGTCGTGACGGTTGCGAACTCGATGTTATTCCTCAGACCGTCTTCGGTCAGGTTGTTGCTCCCTGCCAGAATGGTGCTACCAGCCTTGCCGACGAACCAGATGACCTTGGGATGGAAGATGCCTTTGTAGTGGCGCATCAAGCGAACTTCGATTCCTTCGTCCTGCATGGCTTCGAGGGCTGCTACGTCAGTCAGTGCGTGGTCAGTTCCGATGTAGGCCGTGACAGCTCGGCCGTCCCGCGACTTGCGCCAATTTAGGATGCTCTTTCGAATCCGCTTCCATCCCGATTCTGTGGCTGCATAGAAGTACAGCCTCAGCTGAAGGGCCTGTTTGTCGGTCTCGCACATATGCTCGGCAGCAGCAAGAAAGTCGGTTACGGCCCATGCGGCGGCCCGCATGGTTGGTGCCGTCCGCGACAGGGCCGCCGATGTTTTAGGGACTTGGCTCACAGTACCTTGATCTCCGTACTTGGCGACAGCAGCCTGAAGATCTGCTCAATGTTGATCCTCACGGCACTGCTCCTTAGGCCGGAATCGCGACAGACAGCGCGCAGTGGCTTGTAGGCCGCTAGTTCCTTGATGAAAGACTCGTCGACGCCACCATCGTTGTCGAAGCAGCAGGCCAGCGCATCGCCATCGACGAAATAAACGTCCTTGCCCTGAATAATCTTTATCTCGACGGGCAGGGAGAGGTCCAGCCCCCAATCCAGCATCACCTGGAAAAGCAGGTCCTCGGGCGTGCGGTCGGGTTTGATGTTTTCGACGAGCAGGTCAAGATTTGCCTTATCCAGGGCGTCTGGTTGGTAGTAGACGTCGGCCATATTCGACGTATCAATCTTGAGCACACGAAAGCCAACGTCCTTGCTCCAATCTTCATGGCACTGTCTTTCCAGGGCCCGCTTGCCGGCGCGGCGAATGCGTTCCTTGCTGATCTCAGCGATGGTGTGATAACCGGCCTTGGAAGCGTCCGAGTTCGTCTCGCACGGCTCGGGTAGCTGGACCATGATGAACCTGCGGTTGCCGCCGTCTTCGGCGTTCAACTGTATTACAGCATCTGCGGTCGAACCCGAGCCACAGAAGAAATCCATAACCAATGCATCCGGATCATCGTAGGTGACAGCGCGACACAGCACCCGGATGAGGCTCGAGGGCTTAGGGTTGTCGAACAGGGGCGCTCCAAAAAGGCTTTCCAGCTCCGCAGTTGCATCTTCGTTTGTGCCGGCTTGATACGTTTCCGGTGTCAGGAGGTTGTGCATTTTCTTGACCTCACCTCCTGCCTTGACGTGGTTAGGCCTGAACGGCGCCTTTGAAATCGTGATTACCTCGCCAGCTCGAACGATCTCGTCGAGCCGGCTCTGGCTGTATCTGAATTCGCCCTCCAGCCGAAAAGCATCGACGTTGCGGTGATCGGCTACGACGACCTTGTCGAGCAGCCGAGTTACGATGTTTCCCTCACTCATGTCTTGAGGTTCGTAGACAGCATTTTTTTGCACGAACTGTACGGCCCCCGCAGGAAAGACGAGCGTCCCCAACGAGTTGCCGGCGTTGTTAACCGGATACTTTTTCCCGACGGTTGTGACATCGACCGAGAAGGGTGGGGCGAAGGCTCGGTTCCGCGCTACGCAAACCACGTACTCGAACATCGAGCCGACATTGGCGTGCAGGAACGACGGCTTTTTCTTGCGCTGGCGCAGGAAGGTCGTGACAAAGTTTTCTTCGCCGAAGACCTCCTTGGTCAGCCGCAGCAGGTTGTCGACCTCCTGCTCTCCGATGCTGATGAAGAGCAGGCCATCATCTGCGAGAAGGGTCCTGGCAAGCTTCATACGTGGATAAATCATCGACAGCCAGTCCGAATGGAACCGGCCATTGGTTTCGGGGTTAGCGATCAGCCGATTGCCCTTGTCATCCTTCTGGTTGGACCTCCTTAGAAAATCCTCTGCGGTTTCGGAAAAATCGTCCTCATAAATAAAGTCATTCCCAGTGTTGTACGGTGGGTCGATGTAGATCATCTTCACCTTGCCGAGGTAGGTTTCCTGCAGCAGCTTGAGCGCGTCAAGGTTGTCGCCTTCGATGAACAGGTTTTTCGTCGTATCGAAGTCCACACTCTCTGCCCGACAAGGCCGCAGCGTCTTGGCAATCGGCGCATTGGCAGTCAGCAAGGCCTCGCGCTTGCCGGGCCAGTTCAGGTGGTAGCGTTCCTGCGGCCCTTCGACAATCGAATCGGCCAGCTCCTGGCGCAACTGGTCAAAATCCACCGCCAGCTTCACGCTGCCGTCATCCCCCTTGGCTTCGGTCACGCAGCCCGGAAATAGCTCAGCGATGCGGGCAATGTTGTCTTGCGTGAGATTGGGCGAGTGCATTTTCATTTTGTCCATGTTCTTTCCTCTGGTCGCTGTGCTTCCGGTATCGGTGTTCAGCAGCTCAATTGTTCAAGTTCGGATTTCAGTTGCCGCAAGATTGCGTTGATCTCGACCTTGCGGTTGAATTGCTTTTCCTTGGCCAGCTTTGCCTGGATCTTCTCGACTTCACGGCGCTTGGCTTTCGCCTGCTCGATACGCGCAATCCAGTCGGGCAAGGTCTCCTGCGGGCGTGCTGGCAGCGGCATTAGGCCTTGCAGCAGAGCGGCGTACAGGTGGGCCATGTCGAGGGCCAGCGGCATAGCCGTGCGGGCAGTTGCCGCTGGCATCCAATCGCTGGTGAAGTAGCTGGACAGCACCCAGCGACTGGCGTCGACTTCGCTCGGGCGCTTGTAAGCCGCCACTACCTGCGTTTTCGCCTGATCGCCCTGGCCTTGGTGTAGTTCAAACAGGATCGGGAACTTCACCGCGCCATCAATGCAGCGGATCACGTCTTCGTGCAGATCGGCGGACTTGAGCTGGATGCTGAAGACCTGGATTTCCGGCACACCGGGCCGCGCAGGCAGGTTGATCGTCTCTGGGGCGAGCTTGTATTGCCAGACGATCTGCTCGACCTGCTCAACGAACAGTCGTTGTAGCCGTGTGTTGGCCCCGCTGTGCTCATAGATTTTGTTCTTTGGCAGCACGCGCCCGAAAGCCGCTTGCTTGGGGTAGGCAAACAAGGCACTCATCCAGCCCCCTGGATCACGATGAAGCTGATGAGTTCGAAATCGTCCAGGCCGGAGATGGTGTCTGTCAGTGCCGTGGTCTTGCCACCGCTGAACAGGCTGTCCAAATCCTTTTCTTCCTTCACCTCGATCATCGAACGGATGGACTTGCCCAACAGATCAGAGTAGGGCTGCATCCGGCGGCCATCTGCCGTTTCCTGATTGAAGCGCTGGCACACGTCGACGATGGGTTTGTCCTGGCCTTTGCAGCAGGTACGCACCAGATCCAGTAGGCGCTTCACCTCGGTGTGGTCATGAATGACCTCGCCTTCGCGGTTGATGTAGACGAGGTAGTACGGATGCAGGCGGTTGTGCTGGTTGAGGTTGATCCCGGCATTGCGATTGCGCAGCGTGAAGATGACACCTGGCTGCAAGCCCAGCTCGGGTTGGGCGGGCACGACGGCGTGCATCCCGTTGGGTGCATTGCGCAGTTCGCCCTGGGTTTTGACATAGTTGAGCAAATCCATGCGAAAGTCGTTGAGGCCCAGGTCGGTGATGGAGACACCGGTTTTCAAGTCCTCCAGCTCGATGACTTCCTCCTGCAGGCGACGCAGTTGCTCCTTGCGGTACGACACGTCGTTGGCCTGCGCAGACAGCACGTTGTCGTCACCCGTCGCGGTGACGTCGGCGATCATCATTCGGCTCTCGACGCGCTCCTTGAGGTTGATGTACTCGTCGAGCGAAATGTCGGGCCAGTAGTTGACCAGCTGGATGCTGCTGTTGGGCGAGCCAATGCGATCTATCCGGCCAAAGCGCTGGATGATGCGTACTGGGTTCCAGTGGATGTCGTAGTTGATCAGGTAGTCGCAGTCCTGCAGGTTTTGGCCTTCGGAGATGCAATCGGTGCCGATCAGCAGATCCACCTCGTGCGGCTCGTCCGGCAGGACCACCGCCTTCTCTTTAGAGCGAGGGGAAAACAGGGTGAGCAGCTCCTGGAAGTCATAGAGGCGCTTCTGAGTTTTGCTCTTGATGGTGGACTGCGGTGCCCCCTTTCCGGTGACCTTGGCCGTGTGGATGGCGAGCGTAGCCAGCAGCTCGGGCGCGAGGTTGGCGTAGAGGTAGTCCGCCGTGTCGGCAAAGGCAGTGAAGATCAGCACCTTCCTGTTGCCGGGGTTGATTGGGTTTGCAATCTTGCCGAGCACGTGCGCTTTGAGGTGCTGCAACTTTGCGTCGTCCTGCGGCGTGATCTTGTTCATCGAAGCCAGCAAGGCGTCGATAATCTGCAAGTCAGCTTTGAGTTCGTGTTCCCAAGACGGCAGGTCCATATCGGCGAGGCTGATCTTGATCTTGCTGCCGATCTCGCCGCCCTCGTCGCCGGGCATTGGCAGTTCATCGTCCTCTGCATCCAGCCCTTCCAGCACTTCCGTGAGGTCGCCCACCGTGACCGCGCCGCCGGATTGATTGAACGCGGCGATTTTGGCGAGGGTGGTATCAATGTTGGCTCGCAGCGATTGCAGCGTAAGCCGGAACGACTGCACCGAACTTTCAAGCCGTTTGAGCAGGTTGACAGTCATCAGGGCCTGCAGGCTCTTTTCGCGGTCGGCTTGGCGCAGCGTGCCCTTGCCGCCGACCTTGGTGTCGTAGATCTCCTCGTACTTCTTCAGACGGCTGGGCAGGATGTAGCTGATGGGCGCATAAACGGCCAGCTTGAGCAGTGAGAGTTGCTCGAAAATTTCGTTGAAGCCCAACACGTCCGACCGCTCGGTCAACGGGCAGTGAAACGACAGCGGTTTGCGGCGCTCCGGAAATTGACCGATGTCCTTGGTGTCGTAGAAGGTCTGGATGTGTTTACGCGAGCGTGCGATGGTGACGCTGTCGAGCAGCTCGAAGAAGTCGAAGTCCAGTGAGTCGAGGATCGCACGCGCGGTACGTTCTTCCGGGGGGAGCTTCGACCAGGCATTGAAGGCTGCTTGTGCGCCTCGGAAAATCTCCTCAACGCTTCTGTCCGTGCGCAACTTTTTTGTGAGGTTTTCGGAGTTGCCTTCGTAGGCCAGGGCCAGTTGGTTGCGCAAGTCAGTAAAGCGGTTGTTGACTGGCGTGGCCGACAACATCAGCACCTTGGTCTTGACCCCTTCTTGGATCACCTTGCGCATCAGCTTCTGGTAGCGGGTTTCCTTATCCTTGTAGGCGTCGTTGTTGCGGAAGTTGTGCGACTCATCGATGACGACGAGGTCGTAGTTGCCCCAGTTGATTCGGTTCAGCGGCGTACCGAAGGACTCGCCGCTGGTGCGGGACAGATCCGTGTGGCAGAGGACGTCGTAGTTGAACCGGTCGCGGGCGAAGATGTTGGTCTTGAGGTTGCGGTTGTAGTTCAGCCAGTTATCCGCCAGCTTCTTGGGGCAGAGCACCAGCACTGACCGGTTGCGCAGCTCGTAATACTTGATGACGGCCAGTGCGGTGAAGGTCTTGCCCAAGCCGACGCTGTCGGCAAGGATGCAACCGCTGTAGGTTTCCAGCTTGTTGATGATCCCGGTGGCAGCATCCTTCTGGTAGTTAAAGAGCTTGTTCCAGATCAGGGTGTCCTGGTAGCCGGTGCGGTCGTTGGGCAGGACGTCTTCGTCGATGTCGTCTAGGAACTCGTTGAAGATGTTGTAGAGCATCAGGAAGTAGATGCTCTCGGGTGAGTTCTCTTGGTAGACCGAGGCGATGTGCTCGCAAATCTGCGCTGTCACGTCCTCGAGCTTTTCGGGGTCATTCCAGATCTGATCGAACAGGCTCAGGTACGTGGCAGCAAAGGGTGCCTCGTCCATCTTGTTGACGAGGTTGGATACCGCATTGCCTTGCTGGTACCCGAGATCGACAGCCGTGAACCCGTGCAGGGGCATGTAAGCCGTGTCGGTACCACCAGCCTGCACGCAGGCGAACTGCTGCATCGGCGCTTTAGTGCGGTTGCTCTTGAATTTGGCCTTGCGCCGTATCCACTCTGCGCACTCCTTGGCCACCGCCCGCTGGGTCAGCTTGTTGCGCAGTTGGATTTCAAACTCGCTGCCGTAGAGGCTGCGCTCCCGGTCGAGCTTGGGAATGTGGAATTCCTTTCGCTCTTTGCGAATCTTGTCGGTGACCTCGTTGGCAACAAAGGTGGGCGAGGTGAAGATGAAGTCCAGCTCGTCGATCTTTTCCAGCTCGGCTTTCAGCGCCTCGTAGGCGTACATCGAAAAGCACGAGGCCGCGACCTTCAGGCGCGCGCCTGGCCGGAGGGTCTTCTTGAGATCGTCGCCAAGCAACCGGCTGATGTTGTCGATCAGTTCCATCAGTTGCTTGCCCCCGAATCCTTGTTGGTCAGATTGGCGGCAATCCACTCATCCAGGTCGCTGCGGCGGAAGCGCCACGTGCCGCCCAGCTTGAAAGCGGGGAGCTTGCCTTCGGCCGCAAGGCGGTAGACGGTGCGCTTGCCAGCCTTCAAGTAAGCGGCCACCTCGTCCAGGGTCAGGATTTCACCTTCCGGGTCTGCCATCGTCTCGCCTTTGCCGTTGATGAGTAGGGATTGCCAAGAGTTGCCAATTTTCCCATATGACGGCGAACTAGACCAGAGGCTGGGCGAAGAAAAGAATGGCCAAATCGTTGAATCCACGCCCTCAAGGCCAAGGCGTTACCATCTGGCTCGGATTGCGGACGCGGGTTCGGTTCCGTGTTCCGCCACCAATAAATAATGGTCAACCGTTCTCGGTTGGCCTTTTTTCTTGCGCACTCGCGCGTGTTCGCGGGGACTCCCGCGGATTCCTGCGGACTTCCTTCCCCGGCCATCTCGCCCGCCTCGGGCCACATTCTGCTCTCTCCGCGCCGTTATTCTCTCCGGCCTCGATCCCCTTTGGGGCGCCGAAGTCCACAAAGGCCGCCGGCGGCTCCCATCAATATCAACAAGTTACGTGCTGACCGTTCAAGCGGTTGGATGACGGCATTGCTAGGCCGAAGGAAACAACTTCGGCGCATAGCGCCCTACGCGCAGTGGGCGTCTTGTTTCTCCATGTCGGTAATGATTGACCGTTACCGACATTTAGGAACATCATCCCACAATGGAAAGCCAGCATGATGCCATCCTAGATCTAGCCCGAGCCCAGGGGCTCCTCCGGCCCCGTGATCTGACAGCCCTGGGGCTGCCCCGAGTCGTCTTGACGCGGCTGGTTCGCCGTGGGCAATTGGTTCGCGTGGGGCGTGGGCTTTATGCGCTACCCGACCGGCGGGTGTCCGAGCATGCATCGTTCGCCGAGGTTGCGCGCAAACACCCTCAAGGGATCGTGTGCCTGCTCTCGGCGCTGCGTTTCCACAATCTCACCACCCAGTCGCCCTTCGAGGTCTGGCTCGCCATACCCAACAAGGCCCGCGCGCCGCGGATGGACTACCCGCCGCTGAGGATCGTCCGGTTTTCCGGTCCCGCGCTGACCGAAGGCATCGAAGCGCACATGATCGATGGTGTTCCAGTGCGCATTACCGGGGTGGCAAAGACAGTGGCCGACTGCTTCAAGTATCGCAACAAGATCGGTCTGGACGTTGCCCTAGAAGCGCTTCGTGAGGCATGGAGAGAGAAGCGGGTCAGCAGGGACGAGTTGTGGCGGTACGCCGAACTATGCCGGGTGGCCAACGTTATGCGCCCGTATCTCGAGAGCATCACGTGAGTCGGCCCGATATACGAACCATTTGTCCGGAGTGAGACATGTACGATGTGCTGAACGATCTTGGGAGGAATATTCAGCAATTCCTGGAAGCCGTGCTGCCGTCTTGTGACGCGCAATGGTGGGATAACTGCGTCCTCGTCCATTTGACTTTCCAGCAGCGACGGGTCGTCGAGGAAAAGGGCCTTACCTCACTAACGGAACTGGATCTGGCTGGGCTGCTCCGGGTTCTCGACCAGAACTGGCATGACATCAACGCGTCACGCAGACTGCCGTTCGAAGCACGCAACTGGCTAAAGGAAGCGCAGTCCATCCGCAATCGGTGGGCACATCTGCCGCCAGGCGGCTTGAATCCCGAAGACCGCTACCGCGACCTGGACACGGTATGGCGCCTGATGACCGCCCTCGGCGCTGACGACTCATCGATCGCACACGTACGAACGGCGCGCGACGAAGCCTTGAGCACGGTCAATCGAAGCCACGAGGTTACGCCCGCACCAACCCCGCACGGAGCTGCTACGGCCATCGCAAAAGGCGACATCGTGCGACTCAAAGCGCGTCCAGACCATACAGGCGCTGTCATCGACATCCTGGAAGGCGGCGGTGAAACCCGCTATCTCGTGTTCCACGACGGCACGGTTTCTACCTATTACGCCTCCCAGGTAGAACTCGCCGCTCCGACACCGACGCACCTGAGCGTTGAACCCAGTGCCCTGCACGCGGCACTGACCGCTCTGCAATTGCGACATCCCAGCACGAGCCATCTCTATTCGCTGTTTGCATCGCGCATCCAGTTCGTTCCCTATCAGTTCCGACCTGTGCTGAAGCTCATCCAGGGTGATCGTCCGCGTATGCTCATCGCCGACGAGGTGGGCGTGGGCAAGACCATCGAGGCAGGATTGATTCTCAAGGAACTCCAGGCCCGGCGCGACATCCGCTCCATTCTGGTGATATGCCCGAAACCCCTGGTCGCGGAGCGCAAATGGATGGAAGAGATGAAGCGCTTCGACGAACAGTTCGTGCACCTCGACGGTGATGCGCTCCGTTACTGCATTGAGGAAACCCACCTCGATGGTGTTTGGCCACAGCAATACGCCCGGGCCATCCTGCCTTATTCGCTGTTCGACGAAGCCCTACTGATGGGCAAGCAAAAAGGGCGACGTCGTCAACGCGGCTTGCTCGACTTGGATCCACCGCCCACCTTCGACTTGGTCATCGTGGACGAGGCCCATCACATCCGCAACACGGACACATGGGCCTATCGCACCGTGCGTCATTTCTGCGACAACGCCGAAGCTGTCGTGCTGCTTTCTGCCACCCCCATCCAGTTGGGCGACAACGATCTATTCAACTTGCTGCACCTGCTGCGTCCCGACGTTCTGCCCAGCCGGCAGGATTTCGACCGAATGGCCGAACCCAACCCCCACCTCAACGCTGCCATCGAGGCGGCACGCGCGGCACGCCCGGATTGGAAGGACGGCGTGCGCACCGCCGTCGAGCGAGCCGTTGCCACGCCATGGGGTAAGGGTGTCCTGGCTGCCGATCCACGCGTGCAGAGAGCCTATGACCTCCTGACAGCGGATGAGGGCGACGCGCAGGCGCGCCTCAACCTTGTCCGGCAGCTGGAAGAACTCTATACGTTCTCTCCCCTCATCAACCGCACACGCCGACGTGACATTGGCAGCTTCACGACCAGAAAGCCGGACACCGTCGCGGTGGAATTCACTCCGGAACAGGCTGGACTGCACAGTGACCTGATCGACCTCATCGCTCGGATCCTGGCCCATCGCCACGGCGACGAGAATCTCAAGTTCATGCTTACCACCGTGCGACGGCAGGTGGCGAGCTGCGTGTTCGGGCTCGCGCCCTTGCTGGAGGCCATCCTGCACCGCCATCTCTCGCGGATCGAGCTCAGCGAGGTGGGGGACGAGGATGCCCCAGACGACATTGGTGAAATCCTCGCTGACTTTCGCGTCGAGGTGGACGCTCTTATCCGCAAGGCGCGGGCGCTCACTGGTCCGGATCCAAAATTCGACGCATTTCTCAAGGTCATTCGTGACAAGCAGAAGCTACCAAACAACAAGCTGCTGGTGTTCAGCACATTCCGCCATACCCTGGCCTACCTGGTCGAACGGCTGACTGACGAACCTGTCCGCATCGGTCTCATCCACGGCGACATCCCCGACGAAGAACGCCGCGATCTGCGCAACCGCTTCAGCTTACCCAAGGAGGACCCCCAGGCTTTGGATGTCTTGCTGTCGTCAGAGGTAGGCTGCGAGGGCCTGGATTATCAGTTCTGCGATGGCTTGGTGAACTATGACCTGCCGTGGAATCCCATGCGGGTCGAGCAGCGCATTGGCCGTATCGACCGCTACGGACAGAAGAGCGAAACCGTGGTGATCTACAACTTGATCACACCCGGAACCGTGGACGCCGAAATCTATGAGCGCTGTTTGTTGCGTATCGGCGTCTTCCGCCAGGCCTTGGGAGGCAGCGAGGAAATACTGGGACGACTTACCCGTGATATCCGCGACATCGCCGAAAATCTCGCCCTCACTCCAGAAGAGCAGGCCGCCCGCCTGCAACAGTTGGCCGACAACGAAATCCGCGCCATCCAGGAACAGGCCCGGCTGGAAGAAGAACAGGCCAAGCTCTTCGGCCTCAGTCTGCCTCGACGTGATGAGGACATGGTCAAGCAGGCTTCCAGCTTCTGGCTTGCGCCACCTATGCTCGCGAACTTGGTCGAGCGCTACCTGGAAAGGCTGGAAGCGATCAAGACGCAGCGTCCTCTCGGACGCAAGGCGGTCACGACCCTGCAACTCGGCCAAGAAGCGCGCAACAAACTCCTCGCCGATTTCCAGGCACTCGGCCTTACTGGCACAGTCGCACAAGCGTGGGAACGCTGGCTAAAAGGTTCCGACCCTTACCTGACCCTCACCTTCGATCCTTCCACTGCCGACGAGCGCCGCGACATCGTCTTCATTACCCCTACCCATCCATTAGCCAGGCAAGCCGCCCAGACCATCGAACCAGCGGTGCCGTTGATCTGCGATCTGTCGGTCGAGACTAGCGACGTACCGCACGGCCGCTACCCCTACGCCATCTATCGGTGGCGCAAGCTTGGTCTGAAAGAGGACTTTACGTTTCAGCCCGTCTGCGCCGGGCCGGAGATTGCCCCGCGCATGCTCCAACTGCTCGAATCCGCACACCACCATGTGACGACATCGCCGATCACAGCGGACGAAGAACGGGATCTCGAACAAGCCCACTACCATCTGTGGAGCAGTGCTCGCGCCGAGCACATTGCGGAGGTTGCCGAGGTTGCCAGGTCCCGGATCACCTCACTGGAAACTACCCATGCCGCCCGGTTAGCTCTGCTGGAGGAACAACGCGACACCGCCACCGATGCACGCATCCGCCGCATGCGCGAATCGCAGATAGAAACGGCGAAGCGGGATTACGAACGGCGAACGGATGAACTAACGAGGGCGGCCCAACAAGGAGACATCATTGCGGAGGCCGTCGCATTCGGGGTGTTGGTTGCGGAGGGGAGAAATGATCAAGGGTCTTGAAGAACTGCGACAGAAGCGTCTCAAATGGATCGAAGCCAACAGGGAAAACAACTTCGAAGAGGGCATTAAGCGACTGCTGACGGACCTCTACCCGGACAACGCCCATTTCATCTACGAACTTCTGCAGAATGCGGAGGATCCTCGTGCATCAATAGTGCGATTTACGTTGACCGGTGATGCAGTCGAGTTCAAGCATGACGGTGAGCGACTTTTTGATCTCAGGGATGTCGAATCCATCACCAGCATTGGGGCTAGTACCAAGCGTGACGACCCCACCAGCATCGGCAAGTTCGGCGTCGGCTTCAAGGCGGTCTTCGCCTATACGCATACTCCCGAAATCCATTCCGGTGAGTTCCATTTCCGCATCCAGGACCTGGTGCTTCCGGAGACCAATGGGGTCATGAAGCCGAATATGGGGGATCGGGAAACCCGCTTCACCTTTCCGTTCGATCACCCGACGAAACGGCCAGCACAAGCCACTGCGGAAGTGGAGCGCGCTCTGCGCGCCCTGGGCGACAACACGCTGTTGTTCCTAACGCATATCCGCTCCATCGAATACCTGCTTCCTGACGGCTCTTTGGGCTCACTAGAACGAGTAGACCACGAGGGTGGCCGTATTGAGATTCGGGCCCGCCATCCTGGCGGAAAGGACACAGTCTCCCACTGGTTGCGTTTCCAGAAAGATGTGGAGGTCATAGACGAAGATGGTAATACCAAGGCTTGCCGGATCGCCATCGCCTACCGCCTTGTGGAAGAGGAAGACAGTCGGAAACGCCATTCTGGATGGAAGATCGTTCCGCTCGACCATGGTCAGGTCTCCATCTATTTCCCAGCCGAGAAGGAAACCTCCAACCTGCGATTCCACATTCATGCCCCGTTTGCTTCGACCGTGGCGCGCGACAGCGTCCGTGACTGCGATGCCAACCGCCAACTGCGGGACCGCATTGCAGACCTGGTGGTGGAGTCGCTCACCAATATTCGCGACAGGCGAATGTTGACGATGGGTTTCCTTGCTGTTTTGCCGAACCAGATGGACAACCTCTCGTCGTTCTACGAACCGATACGTGAGGCGGCGGTGCGTGCGTTCAGGGATGAACCCCTCACGCCAACAAAAAGCGGTACCCACGCCCCGGCCACTGGGCTCTACCGGGGCCCCGCAAGAATTTCAGAAGTCTTGAATGATGATGATTTGTCGCTGCTGACAAATTATGAACCACCGCTGTGGGCGGCTAATCCGCCACAACAGAATCAGCGGGAGGATCGCTTCCTCGATAGCCTAAAGATCGACAGTTGGGGATGGTCGGAACTTACCAGCGCGCTAAGCACGCTTGATGATGACGATCGGGAGCCCATAGAAGACTGGATCTCTCAGAAAGACGACGCTTGGGTCATGCGTTTCTATGCCCTACTGGGCGAGGCTTGTGACGTGCACTATGAATCTGTGGACGCGGAAGGCCTTCGTATCGTCAGAGTCGGAGCGGGCCAAGGGCACGAGCATGTCTTACCTCAGGAAGCATTTCTATTGCCGGAGCAAGAGACAACGCCACCTCGGGATATTCGCTTTGTGAAGCCCACCGTCTACAGCACGGGGCGCTCTGAAGCACAGAAGAAGTTCGCCGTTTCCTTTCTTGAACACATCGGCGTGCGCCCCTTTGACGCAAAGACGGTTATCGAGTTGAGGTTGGGGCACTACGATAACCCGCCCGACCAGGTTGGAGATGGGCACTACAAGGATATGAAGCAGTTCATAGCCTACTGGAAAAAGAATCCGACCGACGCAGACGTTTTTAGAAAGCACCATTTCCTGCTCGGTGTTAGTGCGGAGGGGAGTTTGCATTGGCACAAACCCGCCCAGCTATGTTTAGACGATCCTTACGAGGAAACCGGCCTTGCTGGATTGTCGAATATTCACGGCAAGTATGCAGTCTGGGACGGCTACAAGGAGAAACTGCCGGAATCCCATTCGAAGGATTTCATAGCATTCGTGAAGTCAATTGGGGTGATGCATGATCTGAGGGTGGAACGCGTAGGCTCCTATAACAACCCTCATGCAAATGAGCTAAGGCAGGATTACCGTCGATCTGGCGTGAAATGGACATATACCGCCATCGACGAGGACCATTCAATCTCCGGAATCGACAAATACCTCGCGCAGCAGTCCGTTCTGGCTAGCCGTTTGATTTGGGATGCACTGATTCGTGCCGACCGGAGATCTGCGACTGCACGTTTCCGCCCCAACCAGCAGTACCCAATTAGGGAATCAAAGTCTCAACTCGTCTGCCACCTTAGACGCCAGGCTTGGATACCCGATAACGCGGGAGTATTCCAGAAACCCGAGGATATGACGAAGGATGACCTGCGCGCGGATTTCCCTTACTAACCTTTCATTAAATAATGTCATGTAACGTGTAGGCACATTCCGGCTGATGGAAAAATCCTCGCACCAGTTCCGGAAGTCGCTGGATACGTCGCAAGG